>ENA-UOJM01002549-UOJM01002549.1-human-gut-metagenome-genome-assembly--contig:-P116-NODE-2549-length-12663-cov-4.288864_pt1 | contig 12663 bp, 8 predicted proteins | sample MGYA00242349_ERZ723896 | MGnify/ENA metagenome assembly ERZ723896 | reverse complement strand
TGATGCATTTTCTCAGGCGGTACAGCACTATGGCATGTGGAGCCGGGAACAGTCCGTAGGAAAGGATCGCTTCTGCAAATCCATTGATGATCTGCAAGAGCTCCAGCCCCAAGGCGGCGGAAAAACCACCTGGGCGTATCTGCTGCTCCTGGACAAAAACTACCGCACGGTGGGCTACACCATTTTGACCAACTGAAACGGAATCAAGCCCCCTCCGCTATCAAGCGGAGGGGGCTTTGTCTTTCCCGGCTGCGGTTTCCCCCACGGCATGTTACGCCTGTGCCGCCAGGTAGTCCGCCATCCGCACGATCACCGTGCAGCCCTGCGCCCGGTTCATGCAGTTGCTGCCGCCGAAGGTTCCGTCCGCCTGACCGTTGAGCAGGCCCAGGGCGTAGCACACCGACACGGCCTGCCGATAGCTCTCAGGAATGGCCTCCCAGTCTCCCACCGCACACTGGGCCGTTTCCAGCGTCTGAGCATCCGGGAGCTCCACCTCCAGCGCCGCCAGCAGACGGTAGAGCATCTGGGCCATATCCAGGCGGGTGATCGGCGTGTTCAGCACGCCCTCCCAGCTGCCCGAATCCAGATATCCCCGCTCCATTGCGGTCCCCGTCAGGATTCCCTGGTCGCGGCAGGCAAAGGTTCCCGGCTGCCACCACGCGCCGCCATACAGACCCAGCTCCTCCGGGAAGAACGCCCGGGCCAGCATGGCGTCAAAATGGGCATTGGTCACCGTCGCGGCAGGATGGAAGGTCCCGTCGGCATATCCGTTGACAATTCCCGCATCGGCTGCCCGGGTAATGGCCCCATGGGCCCAGTGGGCAGTGGGTACATCCCGGAACGTATGTGTCTGCTCGGGCTGCTGCGGCTCCTGCGCACTCTCGCCGGGCTGCTCCTGTCCCGCCTGTCCCGGCACGGTGTTCTCCTGTCCGGGCACAGCGGGCTGTTCCGGACGGGCATCGTTCTCTGCCTGCTGTCCTCCGAAGAACGTCACTTCATAGGTAAAGTCCGGAACGTTCTGACCGTTGCGTGCCCGAAGCCCCTGGATCTGGACCGTGTACGTTCCGTCATATGTCTCCACACCATCCGGCCGGAAGATGATGCAGCAGCCGGTGCCGTATCTGGCATTGGAGACATTGAAAAAGCCATCACTGCTGCCTGACCGGAAAGTCCAGGTCCGTCCGTCCTCCTCCCGGGTGAGGGTGACGGTAACCGAGGCCTTGTTTGCATCTGCATACAGCTCCGGATTGAGCGTCACGCTCCAGGCGGTCCGCCCAGCCATCAGCTCTTCCGGGAAATTCCCGGAGGCAGGCCAGGAAATGAAGTCATACGCACAGCCGCTGCCGCTTTTGTCCATGACTTTTTCCGCGGTATAAGCCCCGTAGCCGCCTTCTCCAAGAGCAAATCCAAAGCCTACCTTCCCCAGCACAGGATTGAGCTGCCAGCGGCGGTGACCCACACCGTCGATATTGGACGCGTCGCTGTCATCCATCCAGCTGTCCACAGATCCCACCAGCGTTCTTCCCGCACTGAGATTGCTGGTGGAGGAGGCACTGCGGGCCTCTTTGTAAAAGTCATCGCTCATGCCGGGAAGCTGATCGGGATAATGATCCAGGCCCCCCTGGGCCGCCTGAATTACCGCACCGTACTGTGCGGAGCGGCTGAGCTCCATATCCAGCTTCACGGCGGGCAGCCCCGCAATGTGGCGCAGAGCGTTGAGCCGGTCCGCCGCCGCCTGCAGCGCATCCTTCTCTACCGTTCCGCTGGAGAAGGGCGCACGGACAGAGGGCGTCTGCACAAACACGTCTCCTTCATACCGCAGCGGCGCCTGCTCCAGAAGCTCCTCGATTTCTGCCTGAGAGAGCTTTTCCAGCTCGGTGCTGCCGCTGTCGCGCAGACCTGTGGCTGCAGCGGCCGGGCTCTCCTCCAGACGGGGAATTGCCACCGTGTGCACGTCACCGCACCGGGAGCACCGGCAAAGCTGCTCGCCCACCTGTTCCACAGTGGCGGGGCGGATCACCTTCTGCACCACATCGTTGTGCCCCAGGGCCGGCAGGACTTTTGTGACTTCACACGCGCCGCACTGCAGGCACGTCCGCTCATACTTTCCGTCCTCCGTGCAGGTCGCCGGTACCGACCGATACTGCCAGGTGTGCTGCTTACAGCTCCCCTCCTGGGTGCCGGAGCCTGCTCCGCCGCCCAGAGGCGGGATCTCCTCCGTATAGGTCTCCCCGCAGGCGGCACAGGTATAGGTCCGCACTCCGGCCGCCTCCTCCGTGGCGGGCACCGTCACTTCACTGGTATACACATGAGAGAGCTTGGCCGTGGTCTTGAGCACTTCCACTTTTCCACAGCTCTTGCAGGTGCGCAGCCACCGCCCTTCGCGGGTGCAGGTTGCCGTTTCGGTATCGTAATACCAGGTGTTGTGCGGGCAGCTGTCCGCTTCTTCTCCGCCGGGTTCCTGCGACTCTGCGGAGCCGGTACCTTCTTCGGCGCCGCTCTCCAGCGGCGGGATCTCCTCCGTATAGCTGTCACCGCAGCGGGAGCAGGTATAGGTCCGCACACCGGGCGCCTCTTTTGTGGCCGGCGTGGTCACCGTATCGGTATACGCATGCCCCAGCGCCGGAAACTCCACATTCAGCTCCCGCTCTCCGCACAGCACGCAGTAGTAGGCGTTATAATCCCCCTCCGTGCAGGTGGGCGCCTCCTTGTGATATTCCAGGATGTGCTTGCCGCCGTTATTCTCCGGGCAGATATACGTATGGATCCGTTCCCGGTAGGTCGACTCTCCGGTCCGCTCACTGAAATAGGTACCGCCCTCCACCCGGGTAAAATCCCGGCCATAGGCGTCGACCTGCCTCTGCGCTGCCGCCGCCGGGGTCCCCAGCATCCCGGAAAGCAGCACTCCGCTCATCAGCACAGAAACCGCACGATGCAGCCATGTCTTTTTCATTCCAGATTCCTCCTTTATTTCCACTACACAGACATTGTTTCAACTGATGGGCACAGTATACTCCGCGGAGGAATTGTGTTTTTTCAAAAAGTGTAGAAAACAGGGACCGCTTTTCCTTCCCCCGCTGCCCTCCGCCCTTGACGGACGTACTGCACAGGCTTAAACTATTTATTGTATATCCGTACGATTTTTGTACCATTGTCCCCGCAATTGGAGAAAGGAGCTCTGCCATGCCGGAGATGGGAGGCGTCCGGGATTATAACCGAATCCGCCGGTTTTTGAGCCACATCTACCTATATGGATTTTTCAGCCGGGAGGATTTCGCCCGTTCCGGCATCGGCAGCGCCAAGGACTATGACTACGGCATGAAGCTGATCCGGGCCATCTTCCCCGACAGCGACCAGGCAGCTCTTTGGCGGGACGGGCGGAAGTATCCGCGCTTTGTCCGCACGTATGAGGGCAGCGGGGAAAACCGCATGGCGGATTCCTATCTTCTTCACGCCCTGGATACCGAAACCGATCTGCCGGAACTCTTGATTTTACTGGGCGCTTTGGCTGCCTCTCCCCGAACGCTGGAGCAGCTGCGGCGCAGTGCGGAGCTCCACTGTGACGATGAGGAGGCAGACGGGTACTCCCGGGTGCGCCGCCGCATTCTCGAACTGGAACAATACGGATACCTTCAACGGCAGGGCCGTACGTTCGCCCTTGCCCATGACTGGCTGCGGCAGCTAAAAAACGAGGAGCTGGAAGCACTGGTACAGTTTGTCCGCTTTGCCGCCGGGACGGCGTATCCCCGGGTGGCTGCCAGCTTCCTGCGGCGCAGCGCGGAGCGGGAGATGCACCGCAGGGGGCTGGCGCTCCCGGCGCAATCCCTGCTGCTGCGCCACAACGTCAGCGCCTGCGTCTTTGATGAGGATATTGTCTGGCAGCTGCAGGAGCTCATTGCCGCCCGCCGGGGTGCCGTGATCACCATGGGGCGGGGGAGTGTCGAGTGCCTGCCCATTGCCCTGCGGATCGACATGCGGCTTGGCCGCTGGTATGTGCTCTCCATGGAGCAGCGGGGTCCCGTGATCCGCCGGGTAAGCGGCATCCGCAGCGTAAAACCGGCTCCCGCAGTGCCGCCGGAACAGTGGCAGGAAGCCCAGCAGGCCGTCACAGACCGGTTTGCCCGCTGCGGCTGTTCGGGTGCCATGCCCGCCGGAGAACCAGTGCTGGTTCGGGCGCGGCTGAATTTTTCCTCCGCACCGGGCCTGCAAAATCAGTTTGCCCGGGAAATCCGGCTGGGCCGGATTGTGGAGCGGGAGGACGGCATTTATTACGAAGCAGAGGTCAACGATCCCCTGGAACTGCTGCCTCTGCTGCGGTCCTATGCACCGTGGCTGCGGGTACTGCCGGGTGCGCACACTCTGGATCAAAGGCTGCGGGAGGATCTGTTGCTGATGCGCCAGGCAGCGGAGGGAGCACGCAATGAAACTATTCAATCCCTCCCAAAGCCGGGCCCTGCAGTTTGCGCTGGACCTGCTCGCTCAGCTCCAATCCACCGCGCTTTCCACCAGCCAGATACAGGCATTGGCCCAGCAGTGGGGCTTGGACTATGCCGATCAGGTGATCCAGCCGCTGTGCCGGGCCGGGTTTTTGGAGCAGACCGCCGACGGATACCGCCTGACGGCAGACGGCACGTTGCCCCGACTGCCGCTGAGCGCCGCGGAACGGAGCACGCTTGCCGCACTGCTCCAGATTCCGGAGTCCCAGCTGTTTTTGGAACCGGCACTGTGGGAGCACCTGGCCGCCCTGTGCGCCGGGACACCGGCTCCGCCGTCCGTCCAGAGGTATGCCCCTGCCGGGGAACCGCTGCCGCAGCATCCGGGGCCGGAGGGCTTCCGCACGCTGCTCAAAGCGGCCCAGCGGCGCTGGCTGATTCGTTATACTTATTACACCCGGGATCACCAGACGGTCCCCCGGCAGGCCGAAGCCCTGCCCTGGAAGCTGGAATACAGCGCCTATGACCGGCGCTGGTGGGTGATTCTCTACGATCCCGGACAGGCCCGCACCATCAAGGCCCGCCTGGACAATCTGGAGGAGATTCGCCTCCTGGGCCCCTCCGGCGTGGAGGACGGGGAAGTGGAAGCCGCCATGGACCGTCTGCTGGAGCCGGAACCGGTGGTGTTGGAGGTCCGCAGGACCCGGGGAACGCTGGAGCGGTGTTTTCTGGTACTGGAAAATCAGCTCTTTGAGCGGACCCGCCAGGTCTCCGAGGACTGCTTTTATGTCAGCTTCCGGTACTACCGCTTTGACCGGAGCGAGATCCTCCGACGGCTTTTGTACCTGGGCCCCGGCGTCCGGCTCATTTCCCCGCCGGATCTGCGTGAAGCTCTGGTCGCTCTGCTGGATCAGGCCCTGGAAGCATGATTTCTATAGAAAATGAAAAAAACATCGGCCCGCTTCCGATAAGATCAGAACCCAGGAAAGGGTGGGAGAAATGGAAACCAAACGGGAATTGACCTACGAAGAGCAGGTCAAGGGCTCGTCCTTTTTAAAAGATGTCATTCTGCATGTCAATCAGTATATGTCCGCCGCCATCGAGTCTGCCAACCACACCTGCCACGTGACAGACGAGGAGTTCTGGGACCATCTTTTTTTAAGCACCAGCCGCAACAAATCCCATTGACGCCAGTTTTCAAGAACGATCTGATCAGCCGGTCAAACTGCGCATAATCTACGCTGCCGTCCTCTTGGAACGGCACAGCGGCCAGTGGACAAATCCCGCGGATACGCGATTGTAAATTCAGTGACAGCATAACACCCTCCCGTTCTCCATGAATTGCAGCCATCTGTTTGTATGACAGACACCGCAGCCATGGTTGTAAATTTTCCCAAAACAATTTGCAGTTTTTGATCGCGGTAAAGAAAACTCCCGCGGATGCGGGAGTTTTTTTATGATGAATAACGCAGCGGGATCACTCAGGTCCCGGCCTTGGCGTTGGCCATCCGGATGCCGTAGTCAATGGCATTGACCAAGCTCAGCTCGTTGGCATGACCATCTCCGGCGTGACCAAAGCCTGTTCCATGGTCCACGCTGGCCCGGATGATGGGCAGGCCCAGCGTCACATTGACGCCGGCCACGGCGTCCCAGTGTCCCGCAGCCTTGTTGTAAACGAACCCTTTGAGCTTAAGCGGAATGTGGCCCTGATCGTGATACATCACCACCACAATGTCATACCAGCCGCCCAGTGCTTTGGAAAAAACCGTGTCCGGCGGAGTGGGCTTTCCCTCGGGAATGAGGATGCCCTCAGCCATGGCCGCATCAATGGCAGGCTGGATTTCCTCAATTTCCTCCCGGCCGAACATGCCGTTTTCACCGCAGTGCGGATTGAGACCGGCCACAGCGATCTTGGGAGCTTTGATCCCAATGGCCTTGCAGCCGGCATCGGCAATGCGGATCACATCCAGCACCCGGTCTTTTTTCACCCGGTCGCAGGCTTCCCGCAAAGACACATGGGTGGACACATGCACAACCCGCAGATCCTCGTGGGCCAGCATCATGGTGTACTTGTCGGTGTGGGTGTAGTCGGCGTAAATTTCCGTATGGCCGGAGTAATGGTGTCCGGCCAGGTTGATGGCCTCTTTGCTCAGGGCATTGGTGACGGTAGCATCCACCTCGTGAGCCATCGCCAATTCAATGACCTTTTCCACATACCGGAAGGACGCCTCTCCGCCCAGGGCAGTGGCCCCCAGACCGAAGGGTCTGGGATCATCCGGCGTACACGGAATGTCGGAGGGTTTGATCAGGCCCATGTCGTACACATCGATCACACCGTATTCAAACCGCGCCTCCGCCACAGATTTGACCGGCCGGATCTGCATGTGAATGCCGGAGACCTTCTCCGCCGCCTTCACGGCATATTCCATGCTGGCCATATCCCCCACTACCAGTGGGCGGCAGCGTGCATACAGTCTTTTATCCGCCAGTGCCTTGACCGTGATTTCCGGGCCGTTTCCAAACGGATCCCCCATGGAAATTCCAATAATCGGAAGATTCATCATATCCCTGCTTTCTGCGTTTTCGCTCATTTCTCTGCGGACTCATCAAGCTCTCTCAGACGGCTTCTCATTGCATACGAACCCATCCGATTTCTGCATGGCCCCGGACTTTGTCAGTTTGGCCAGAGTGTACAGCAAATCGGGCTTCCCAAACCCGCCGGACTTCGTAATGATAAAATGGCGCTTGCCCTGATATGCAAAATAGGTCAGAACCACACCCGTGTCCAGTTCGCATACGGGCGTCAGTTCCGTTACACCCACGGCCCGCATCAAAGCCATCAGGGTATCCCCGCCGGTACACATCAACGTCCCTTCCAAGCCATCATCCAGAAGCCGCCGCACCAACTGCCCCAATGTACAGGAGATCTGCACCCGCACTTGCTGAAGATCCAGACCGTGTCCGGCAGCAAAGGCTCTGGCATCGGGACCGCCTGGTGGATCGTTGCTGTCCAGGATGCACGCACCCTCTTGCATGGCGGTTTTGCGCCAGTGTTCCACTTTGCCGGCACACGCTCCGCTCTCCAGCCACTCCGGCAGGAGCTTTTCCTCCGGCAGCAGCCGGAAACGGGGAACCCCGGCCTGCTCCGCATAGTCCAGCTGCCGGCAGGTTACCGGGTTTACACTGCCGCAGACAACGAAGAAGGGGCTTGGCAGATCCGGCACCCGGGGAGACGGTCCCGACAGCGCCAGCAGATTTGCCAGCACTGACGCAAATCCCGCGCAGCCTGCACACAGCCGCACACCGGACGGCCCCAGCTGCCGGCCAATCTGCTGGAGATCCTCCTCGCTGGCAGCATCGAAAACCTGAATGCCCGGAAAATCGGAATCGGGATCTCCCGGATGCCGCTGTACCACGGTCAGGAGGGACTGCTCGCGCAAAACATCGGATACGCGGGAATGCCGCACCGGATCGAAGGGGTCCTGTCCAAACACGCTCTGTGCAACCGGTACCCCGTCAATCAGATGGACACCATCCCGGGTGATGCGATTCATCTTGGGAAACGCAGGGATAAAGGGGAGTCTGTCCGTACCGGCTGCATCCACCACGGCTGTCAGCTCGGCACCGATGTTGCCCCGCAGGGCGGAATCGGTCTTTTTGTATATGCAGCAGACGCCGGCTGCCAGCGCATGTTCCGCCGCTTTCCGGACTACGGAATATGCCTGCTCCGGCCGCAGATGGCGGGTTTCGGCATCCATGACCAGAACCTGCAGCCCATCGTCTGCTCCGGCAAAATCAAAGGCGGGATCTGTTATAACGCTGGTCGCCGCACCGCGCGCGGCAAACCGCACACCGGTATCCAGCGCGCCGGTAAAATCATCGGCTATGATCAGAAGTTTGACCATGCTATCCCTCCATGCTGTTTATATTTGAAACACGCTTACGCGCAACCGGTCCCCAAAAGCATCTGAAAACATTGGTGATGGTTGCTTGATTGGGTCTCATTTTACAAAAGCAGTCACGGAAGGGCAATATTTTTTTCAGCATGAAGTGTTCTGTTTTGAAACACAGCAAAAAAAGATTGCAGTTTTTTTGTGGATTTAATACAATGTGTTTAAAATTGAAACAATCAGGAGGGGCCTTTATGGAACATTCATATCGCGTCCTGGGGATTGCACCCTATGAGGGGATGAAAACCCTGATGGCTGATCTGGCGGAGGAATACCCGCAAATGGACCTGACACTGTTTGTGGGGGATCTGGAGCAGGGATTGGAAATCGCACACAGCAATTTTCACGGGAACTATGATGTGGTGATTTCCCGGGGCGGAACCGCCAAAATGCTCAAGAAAAACCTGCCGCTTCCGGTGGTGGAGATTCCAGTATCCATGTATGACCTCCTGTGTACGCTGAAGCTGGCGGGCGTCTCCAAGGGGACCGGGACGGTCTCTATGGTCTCTTTTGACAACATCACCGCCAATGCCCGGCTCCTGTGCGACCTGATGGATTACGATCTCGATATCCACACCGTGGATGACGGGGCGGATGTAGACGCGATCCTCCTGGGACTGAAGAATGACCACTGCGACGCGATCCTCTGCGACGCCGTCTCCAACGCCGCCGCCAAACGGCTGGGGTTCCACTCGTTTTTGATCACCTCCGGCGCCGACAGCATCCGGCAGGCCTTTGAGCAGGCGCTGCTGCTGTGCCGCAGTCAGACCCGTCTTCGCGAGGAGAACCTGTTTTTCCGGGAGCTGCTCCACGGACAGATCGGACAGACGATGGTTCTGGATGACGATGGACACCTCTACTTGTCCACGCAGGAAAACCCGCCGCCGGACCTTTTGGAGCTGTTGCGGCGGGAACTGCCGGAGTCCAAACAAGCAGGTGAGCGGCGGATCATCCGAAACATGGGAGGGATGCTGTACGTCATCCGGTCCCGGCGGGTAACGTCCGGCAATCTCTCCCGTACCGCCTTTTTCTTCACGGTCCGAAAGTCTCCGCTCTCTCCCGGTCAAACCGGCATCCGCTTTTCCACAAGGCCGGAGGCGGAGGCAGCCTTTTCCGAAAACATCTTCAGCTTCGCCGGAACCACCCGTGGTGCATTGCAGGCGGACATTGACCGCATCAGCCGCAGCAAGTCTCCGGTTGTGGTCACGGGGGAAGACGGCACCGGAAAGGAGTCTGTCGTCAACCTGCTGTATATGCGGGGAAGCCTGCGAAACAACCCGCTGGTCTTCGTCAACTGCAGCCTTCTCAGCGATAAGAGCTGGGCCTTTTTGCTGGAGCACCACAACTCTCCCCTGGCAGGGGCGGACACCACCCTTTACTTTGCCAGTATTGACGCGTTGTCTCCGGAACGTCAGCATCAGCTTCTGGCAGCGCTGTCGGAAATGGACGTATGCCGCCGAAACCGCGTGATTTTTTCCTGTGTGTGCCAACCGGGAGAATATCTGTCTCCGACGGGCTCGCTCTTTATGGATAAGCTCTGCTGCCTGTCGCTGTTCCTGCCGCCTCTGCGGCAGCTGGCAGAGCAAATCCCGGCACTGGTCAATCTGGCCCTCAGCCATCTAAATGCCAATCTCCCCCGGCAGCTGGTGGGTGCGGAGCCGGAAGCCCTGGCCCTGCTGCAGTCTTTCTGCTGGCCGCATAACTACACCCAGTTCCGCAGGGTCATCGGGGAACTGGCGGTAACCGCAGCCGGCCCGGTAATCACGGCGGAAGATGTCCGGCACATTCTGCAGAAGGAGCGGCATATGGGCGCATTTTCTTCCATGGCGGAAAACGCCTCCGCTCCGCTGGACCTGAATCGCACACTGGAGCAAATCAGTCAGGATGTGGCACTGCGGGTCCTGGAGGAAACCGGCGGAAACCAGACGGCGGCAGCTAAGCGCTTGGGCATCAGCCGCACCACCCTGTGGAGACTGCTGCAAAAACAGGAGCTGCGGCAACGGTGAAAGGAAGAATCCACCGGAAAGCTCTTCCAAACACTCGTATCTTACAAACCATGGAGGCGTGCGGCTCAAATGTGCAGGAAGTGTGACAAATCATAGCAGCTCCAGCGGACGAATCATACAATCGTACTCGCTTGTCTGTTCCGTTCGTCCATGGATGGCCTCACTCCAAAAGCAGCCGATGTCCGTTCCACCCCCCAATCATTCCAGGCAAAAGAAAAGGACCTGATTTCTTACGAAATCAGGTCCTTTTTGGTGGAGACTACTGGACTCGAACCAGTGACCTCCTGCGTGTGAAGATCCGTCTGGACATCAAATGCCTGCTATTGGGCCCTTTCCGGCACCTTTTACTCCACTTTTTCAGAACAGGCAGGAGGTTATTGTCCACTGCGTCCACCCGCTGATATCCGGATATTGGTCAGCGTATTGGTCAAATCCCCGGCTCCGCCAATTGGGCAGAGCCGGGGACGCTTTCCGCAAGAGGCAGTTTTGCTGTCGTGATCGTAGCTTGCAATCAAGAAAATGTCAAGCACTGTTTTCGGTTCAGACAACTTGCCATGCACGGCCCCTACCGCACCGCTTGGTGGGGAAATATATCAACTAAACGAATGATAACAAATTGTGGGCAACCGCTGTGCAAAAAAGCATTCTAAAATAGATCGGGGATGCGGAAGCCTTTTCAGAGCGGATAGCGGAGCATATTTGTTGGTTATGGCCATTCCCAACACATTCCCTTGCCGTGGAATGTGTCCGCGTCAACGGATTAGACAAAGATAGCGCGCAGCAGTAGGAACATGGAAGGGTGCTCCTGAACTGGGACTTTGCTCGATATCAATGAAAAAGTCGTCCCGCCCCATTGCACTTTTTTGAACAAAGATCTGCACCGACTCACAGGACACCGGAGAGCCGCAACATCTTAAGGGTATACAAACTGCTAATCACAAACAATATAATGAAAAAAGTGTGTAAAATATTATTTAAATTGCAATTAATTTGAACTATTTTACGTAATTATTCACATTTTGTTCATATTTTCAAGATGCTTGGGTGCTAGTATGAGGACGCCAAAATCATGGCTGAGCAAGAAAGGATGTTACATGATGAAGAAAATGTGGTATTTGGCTTTATGCGCAATGCTCCTGCTGACAGGTTGTTCTTCCGGAACAACTGGCACGTCCGCTTCGGATACAACGACCGAACAGGCGGCAGATGCTGAAACAGCTGCCCCCAGCCTCTAGGAGCAGGCTTCCAAGCCGTTGACTGTCTACTTAAACGACTTTGACTCGGTGATTCCTGACCTGTTCAAGGAGAAAACCGGGTATGACGTTGAGGTCGTGGTGGGCAATGGTGCCGAAACCATGTCGAGAATCGAAGCTGAAAAAGCAAATCCCCAGTGGGACGTGGTATGGATGGACTCCATGTATGACATCTATAACCTGGATCTGGACGGTCAGCTGATGACCGATGTGGAAATCGAAAACGCCGCCAACCTGACTTCCGAGTTCAGTGCACTGGTTCCCGCCGACAAGTGTTTCTATCCCACAGGGGCCCATTCTGCCGGTGTTCTCGTATACCGCAACGATGTGTGGAGCGAGGAAGATGCGCCTAAGTCTTACGCCGATCTGACCGACCCGAAGTATACAAATGCGATCGCAATGGCAGACCCCGGTGTCGCCGCGCCCGCCTATCCCCTGGCCGCCTATTTTATGGATACTTTGGGCATGGAGGGTGGACAGGAGTTCTTTACCACCCTGTTTGAGCAGGGCTTAAAGGTCTATCCCAAGAACCCGCAGGTTGTGGAGGCTCTGGCCTCCGGTGAGGTCTCCATCGCCATGCTGCAGGAATCCAATGCCTATGCGATGGTCGCCGACGGCGAGCCCATCACCATTGTGTGGCCCGAGGAGGGAGCAGCTGCTTCCACCCGTGTTGCCGCCATCTCCAAGGCTACGGACCAGCCTGATGTGGCAAAGGCATTTATTGAATTCCTCCTGGATCCCGAGGTGCAGCAGGAGCTCATCGATACCGGCGACGAAGCATACTTCACCCCCTCCGTGGAAGGCGTAACCGCAAAGCCGGATCGTGCAGCAGATCCCAAGCTTGTCGCAGCGGACGTCCAGTTCGGCGCTGAGAACGAAGCGGACATCAAAGCGTGGTTCGCTGATTATTCTGCCCAATGATGAAAAGCAGAGAATCGCGGATCAGCAACGGAGTCTTTGCGATTTTGTTCATATTAGTACTGCTGCCTCTGGCAGCAGTACTTTTTCAGATCGTGTGTCC
>ENA-UOJM01002546-UOJM01002546.1-human-gut-metagenome-genome-assembly--contig:-P116-NODE-2546-length-12670-cov-4.787158_pt1 | contig 12670 bp, 8 predicted proteins | sample MGYA00242349_ERZ723896 | MGnify/ENA metagenome assembly ERZ723896 | reverse complement strand
TCATTCTGTAGAGTGACGATCCTAGAAATGTGCATGATTTTGCAACACTGCTTGGTTACGGTGCCTGTGCTGTCAACCCATATCTGGCAATTGAGACGATCTAACAGATTGTAGACAGTCATCTGTTAAATAAGGATTTCAATGCGGCTGTCGATGATTACAATGCAGCGATCATGCATGGCATCGTAAAGATCGCATCCAAGATGGGCGTATCAACGATCCAGTCTTACATGGGATCCCAGATCTTTGAATGTATCGGACTTTCCAAAGAGGTCGTTGATAAATATTTCACAAATACAGTAAGCTGCGTAGGCGGTTCCGGTATCAAGGAGATCGAGAAGACAGTGGATGCCCTTCATTCATCTGCATTTGATCCGCTTGGCCTGGATACTAATCTTGCACTGACAAGCATCGGTGCACATAAGTTCAGAAGCGGTAAGGAAGAGCATCTGTATAATCCACAGACGATCTACCTGCTGCAGCAGGCGACTAGAAGAGGAGATTACAGCCTGTTCAAGCAATATACCGCATGTCTGGAAGATGAGACAAAACCATTCCATCTGAGAGGACTGATGGAATTCAAATATGCTGAGAATCCAATTCCGCTGGAAGAGGTAGAACCGGTAGAATCCATTGTAAAACGTTTCAAGACCGGAGCAATGAGTTATGGTTCCATTTCACAGGAAGCACATGAATGTATGGCGATCGCAATGAATACGATCGGTGGTAAATCCAATTCCGGTGAAGGTGGAGAGTCGATCGACCGATTAACAATAGGAAAAGACGGTAAGAACCGTTGCTCCGCGATCAAGCAGGTAGCATCTGGACGATTCGGTGTTACATCCAGATATCTGGTCAGCGCAAAAGAGATCCAGATCAAGATGGCACAGGGCGCAAAACCGGGTGAAGGTGGACATCTTCCTGGTGGAAAGGTATATCCATGGATCGCAAAGACTCGGTTATCTACTCCGGGTGTCAGCCTGATCTCACCACCACCGCATCATGATATTTATTCGATCGAGGATCTGGCACAGTTGATCTACGATTGCAAGAATGCAAACCGTGATGCAAGAATCTCTGTAAAACTGGTATCAGAAGCCGGTGTTGGTACAGTTGCAGCCGGTGTTGCAAAGGCAGGAGCACAGGTTATCCTCATCTCCGGTTACGATGGTGGTACCGGTGCAGCACCAAATAACTCCATTCATTATGCAGGACTTCCTTGGGAGCTTGGTCTGGCAGAGACACACCAGACACTGATCAAGAATGATCTTCGTAACAAGGTTATCCTTGAAACCGATGGTAAGCTGATGACCGGACGTGATGTTGCAATCGCAGCCATGCTTGGTGCAGAGGAATTCGGATTTGCAACAGCTCCGCTGGTAACCATGGGCTGTGTAATGATGCGGGTATGTAATCTGGATACCTGTCCGGTTGGTATCGCTACACAGAATCCGGAGCTTCGTAAGAGATTCAAAGGCAAACCAGAATATGTCATCAATTTTATGAAATTTATTGCAGAGGAGCTTCGTGAATATATGTCGAAGCTTGGTGTCAGAACGGTGGATGAACTGGTAGGACGTTCCGATCTGTTATATGCAGGAAAGGGAGCAGAGGACAGAAATGTTGATCTGTCACTGATCATCAATAATCCATATATTGACGCACCTCAGAATAAGATCAAATATAACGAGAAGCATCCATATGACTTCCAGCTTGAAAAGACGATCGATATGCGTGTTCTGTTAAAGAAACTCGGACCTGCTCTTGAAAAGGGACAGAAGAAGAGTATCGAGATCGATGTTGTGAATACCGATCGTTCCGTTGGTACGATCTTCGGATCAGAGATCACAAAGCGCTATGGAGATACCTTGGAGGATGATTCTTACCTTGTAAAATGTAATGGCGCAGGTGGACAGAGCTTTGGTGCATTTGTACCAAAGGGACTTACCTTAGAGCTTGTCGGAGACAGCAATGACTACTTCGGAAAAGGACTTTCCGGTGGTAAGCTGATCGTATATCCGCCACGTTCCGCAAAATTTGTCCATGAAGACAATATTATTATCGGTAATGTAGCACTTTACGGAGCAACCAGTGGCAAGGCATATATCAACGGCGTTGCCGGTGAGCGATTTGCAGTTCGTAACTCCGGAGCAACCGCAGTTGTTGAAGGTGTCGGCGATCATGGTTGTGAATATATGACAGGTGGTAAGGTGGTAGTCCTTGGACGCACCGGAAAGAACTTTGCAGCCGGCATGAGTGGTGGTATCGCATATGTTCTTGATATGGAGAATGACCTGTATAAGCGTCTGAATAAGGAAATGATCCATGTGGAAGCAGTATCCGATAAATATGAGATCGGTGAACTGAAGCAGATGATCATGGATCATGTAAATTATACAAATTCAGAGATTGGAAAACGAATTCTGGATAAGTTTAATGAGTATCTTCCAAAATTCAAGAAGATCATTCCAAAGGATTATGAGAAGATGATGAACACCATTGTTGCGATGGAAGAAAAGGGTTTGACCAGTGAACAGGCAACGATCGAAGCATTCTACAAGATTAAAAATGGAGGTAAATAGATATGGGAAAGCCAACGGGATTTTTAGAATATGAAAGAGAAACCAGTATAGAGATCGCTCCGGAAGAAAGAATTAAGAATTTCAATGAATTCCATATACCATTAAGTCTTGAAGAACAGAAGATCCAGGCTGCCAGATGTATGGACTGTGGTGTTCCATTCTGTCAGGCAGGTATGATGATCGGCGGTATGGCATCCGGTTGTCCGTTAAATAATCTGATCCCTGAATGGAACGATATGATCTATAATGACAACTGGGAACATGCTTATGCCAGACTGAGCAAGACCAATAATTTCCCTGAATTTACCAGCCGTGTATGTCCGGCTCTCTGTGAGAAGGCATGTACCTGTAATATTAACGGTGATCCGGTATCCGTAAGAGAAAATGAACGTGCGATCATTGAATATGCCTATGCAAATGGTCTGGTAAATGATCAGCCTCCAAAAGGAAAAACTGACAAAAAAGTTGCCGTGATCGGTTCCGGTCCATCCGGACTTGCTGTAGCGGATATGTTAAACAGCCGTGGACATGACGTCACTGTATATGAGAGAAGTGACAGACCGGGCGGACTTCTGATGTATGGTATTCCAAATATGAAACTGGAAAAAGAAGTCATCGACCGTAAGATCGCATATATGGAAAAGCGAGGCATCCGTTTTATATTAAATACAGAAGTGGCAACCGGAAAGTCCACAGCAAAGTCACCGTATCCAAAGGATGACCAGATCACAGGATATCTGAAGAATCCAAATCAGAAGTATGTAAAGGCAGAAGATCTGTTAAAGGAATATGATGCAGTTGTACTTGCCTGCGGCGCATCCAATCCAAGAGATATCAAGGCAGCAGGCAGAGATGCGAAGGGAATCTATTTTGCGGTTGATTTCTTAAAGACAACGACAAAGAGTCTTGTAAATTCAAAGTTTGCAGATAAGCAGTTCGTGAACTGCAAGGGTAAAAATGTTCTGGTTATCGGCGGCGGTGATACCGGTAATGACTGTGTGGGAACTGCCGTCAGAGAAGGAGCAAAGAGTGTCACCCAGCTTGAGATGATGCCGAAGCTTCCGGATCAGAGAGCAGAGAATAACCCATGGCCGGAGTGGCCGAGAGTCTGCAAGACCGATTATGGTCAGCAGGAAGCAATCGCAGTATACGGACACGATCCTCGTATCTATGAGACGACCGTTAAGGAGTTCTTAAAGGATAAGGATGGTAATGTGAAGGGGGCCAAGTGCGTAAAACTTGACTGGCAGAAGGATCCAAAGACCGGCCGCATGAATATGACAGAGGTACCGGACAGTGAGTATGTGATCGACTGTGAAGTTGTTCTGATCGCAGCCGGATTTCTTGGTAGCCAGAAGTATGTAGCAGACAGCTTTGGCGTAGAATTAAATGAACGTACCAATGTAAAGACTGCATGCCCGAAGTCCTATGCAACGAATGTGCCAAAGGTATTTGTTGCAGGTGATATGCACAGAGGCCAGTCGCTGGTCGTATGGGCGATCCATGAAGGTAGAGAAGCTGCTGTTGCAGTAGATTCGATGTTGGTTGGATATACAAACCTGAACAGCTAAATATATTTATAGAAGAAACTGTTATGCAGATGTCCGGAGTAAGGATGTCTGCATGGCAGTTTTTTCTGTTAAATATGTGCAAATTTTCTAATTTTTTGGGTTTTCTTTTATACTTATTGACAGAAAAACCGGGGGCGTTTAAAATAGATGTTATCTAGGTGAACTCTGCCCGGAACGATGTTTTAACAGAACAAAATCAGGCAGATGAGTAAAAAGAAGGAGAGTAAACTATGAGAAAAGGTAAGAAATTTATCTCAGCGGCACTAGGGTTTGCGCTGGTATTCCAGTCGTTTGCCGGAATTGGTCCGGTAGCTGTCGCTGCAACGGGAGATGTAGATATCAATTCGACATTTACCGACGCGAACTTCCGGTCATATGTATCATCAAATTTTGATACAAATAAAGATGGCAAGTTGTCAGAAAAAGAAATTGATGCGGTAACATCACTGAATGTAAGTATCAGTACATATTCAAAGAAGATATCAAGTCTTGCAGGCGTGGATGTATTTACGTCACTGGAATATCTGGACTGTTCCGGTCAGGCAATTGGAAGTCTGGATGTAGCGGATCTGGAGAATCTGAAATCTATTAATGCATCGAGCGACCAGTTGACGACATTTACATTACCAAAGAAAGCAGAACAGCTTGCTTCTGTTAATCTTTCCTATAATCAGATCACAGATATCACATTCCAGACGACTTATGCAGCTCTGAAAGAATTAAATGTATATGGAAACCAGTTGACTTCGATCGATCTGTCAAAGCTGCCGGCACTTGTGCGGCTGAATGTTGGTTACAACGTATTGTCGGCACTGGATCTGAGCAAGAACACGAATCTGGAATTCCTGCACTGTCAGAATATGACAAAGCTTCATACGTTAGATATATCAAGCAACAGTGTAGATCATACAAAATTAGCCTATGTTGATTGTTCCTACATGCTGTCAGGTGGAGAAGGTGGAATCAATGAGCTGGATATTACAGGTGATACCGGTCTTAAGACACTGATCGCAGATGATAATGCCATATCTGTATTAAATATGGATGGAGCAACGTCACTCCAGATACTGAGTGTAGCAGGAAATAAGATCAAGTCGATCGATGTGTCCAAAGAATCCAGTCTGGAAACATTGAACCTGTCCAATAACAGTATCCAGTCTGTGGATGTCAGCAAGAATGCGGTTCTGAAATATCTGAATCTTGGAGCTATGCTGTTAAGCACGATCGATGTTACGAAGAATCCGTTACTGGAGAAGCTGGATCTGAATTCCAACCAGCTCATGGATATCGATGTGAGCAAAAACACAGCACTGACAGAGCTGGATCTTTCTGATAACCGTTTACAGAAAATTGACGTTAAGAATAATACAGGTTTAACTACATTGAAGCTGGATAATAATGCTTTGGTTGCAATCGATGTATCTTCCTGTCCTGGACTGTTGGAGGGTGAGTTCTCCTGTACAAATAACAGCAGACATATTTCTCTGTCAGAGCCAAACTACATCTTTAATATGGCGGATTTGGTAGCCGATGGATATCAGTCAGAGTATTCCGGTGTAGACCGTAAGGATGATACGATCGGATATGCATGTATCCGTACGACGGATCAGAATGGAAATAATCTGATCAAGAATGCAACACTTCAGGGATACACCTTATATACAGACGTTACCAATGAAAAGACACAGAATGTTGAATATAGTTACTATATCGGACTTGGAAAACAGACAGCAAAGTTTAAATTAATTGTTGATAATCCATTATCCTTAATTGTATGGTATACCTCAAATGGCAGCATTGTGAATAGCGGAAATGCAGAGTTAAGCCTTCGTGTCGGTGATACCACAACATTAGTTGCAAAGGATAAGAAGGAGAACGAATATTCCAAGGATATCATTTCCTGGAGCTCCAGTGATCCAAAGGTATTCAAGGTAGATAATGATGGCACGCTTACCTGTGTTGGCGCAGGAACAGCAACCCTTTATGTAAATATCAATAACAAAGCAAGAGCTTATATGACGATCAGCTGTCATAAGCCGGTAACAAAGGTTGTATTAAAAGACAAACAGAATGTTGAATATAATGATGGTGATACGATCGACCTGGTAGCAGGAAGCTGGGTTGGCGATGACCTGAAAACAAAAACACTTACAGCAACCTGCTATACAGATGAAGGCGTAGCAGACAAAGAGTATTCAGGCGTTACTTATAAGGTTACAACAACAGCAGATAAAGACAGCGCATCAAATTATAAAGTTGCAACTTGTACCAATGCAGGCGTGTTGACAGCAAAGGGGGCAGGTACAGTATACTTACATTGTATTTCAAAGGATTCAGGTGTAGATACAGTGTTAAAGGTAAATGTTTCCCAGATGGGCGAAGGTGTAACACTGTCAGAACAGAAGACAACGATGTTCACAGGTGTATCTAAGACATTCACAGCAACAGTAACACCGGATACCGCAACAAACAAAGAACTTGTATGGTCATCCAGTGATGAAACCGTAGCGCAGGTTGACCAGAATGGTAAGGTAACAGCAATTTCTGAAGGAACTGCTACTATATTCTGTAAGCTGAAGGCAAATCAGGGAATATATGCAAGAGCAGAGATCACAGTATATACAAGTGCAAATGGTGTAACCTTAAATCACACAGAATATACCCTGATCAAGGGAGCAACTGCAGAGGAAAGAAGAGTAACACTTGTTGCAAAGATCCAGGCAGAAGATACATCTTTATTTAAACCGAAATACAGCAGCAGTAATCCGGAGATAGCAACCGTAGGAACAACCACGGGTATTGTAAGTGCAGTAGCACCGGGAGAAGCCATTATTACCTGTACGATTGCAGATGGTATATCAACCGAGTGCAAGATCACAGTTATACAGAGAGTAACCGGAATCCAGATTGTAAGAGAAGGAACTGTTATGAATTCCGGAGAGAAGATGAAAGTAACAGCAAATGTTATGCCTGCAGATGCAAGTAATCCGGATGTAGAGTGGTCATCTTCGGATGAGAACATTGCAGCAATTGCTGCTGATGGAACGATCACTGCATTAAAGCAGGGTAAAGTAATCATTTACTGCAAGGCTCTTGATGGAAGCGGTAAACAGTCACAGTTTAATCTTACAATTAATGAACTTGCAAAAGATATTACCGTTGATCAGACAAATGTAGTCGCATATATTGATAAAGATACGGTTGTAAAAACAAAGGTAACACCGGATACAGCAACCAAAAAGACACTGTCCTGGTCATCGGATGATACATCCATTGCAACCGTTTCGGGTGGAACAATGACAGTAGATGGAATCTCATATACGATCGGAAGAATCCGTGGTGTTGCACCGGGAACAACAACGATAAGATGTACAACACAGGATGGAAGTAATATTGAAAAAGAAATTAAAGTCACAGTTGTACAGCAGATCACAAATATCACACTGGATAAGACAGCAGTTGAGATCAATGCAGGCGAAAAAGCTTCGATCGCAGCATCTGTATTACCGGCAAATGCAGGTAATAAGAAGGTTGTATGGTCATCTTCCGATGAGAAGATCGCAAAAGTAGATCAGAAGGGTATGATCACAGCGGTTGGAAGAGGTACAGCCGTAATCACATGTAGTGCTGCAGACGGAATGGGTGCTAAGACAACCTGCCGTGTAACGGTTAAGCAGAGAGTTACATCAATCAAGTTAGATGCAACGACAATGAAATTATTTGTGGGCAATAAACAGTCCTTAACACAGACGGTATTACCGGAAAATGCGAATATGGCTACTGTAGAGTGGAGCTCCTCAAATGCAAAGGTTGCACAGGTAACATCTTATGGTCAGGGTACTGCAATGGCAGCAGGAAAGGCAGTTATTACATGTAAAGCAAAGGATGGAAGCGGTGTATTCGCAACCTGTAGTGTTACGGTTGTAAATCCGGTACAGTCCATCAAACTGAATCAGACGCAGAGAACAATCTTAAAGGGTAAGAAATATACCTTAAAAGCAAAGGTTGGACCAAAGAATGCAACCAGCAAGGCTGTAACCTGGAAGTCTTCAGACAAAAAGATTGCAACAGTAAGCTCAAAGGGTGTTGTAACTGCTAAGAAAGCAGGTCGTGTAACGATTACATGTACTGCGAAGGATGGAAGCAATGTTTACGCAACTTGTTCTGTAACCGTTGCAAATCCGGTTAAGACGATCAAACTGAATAAGAAAAAGGTTACGATCAAGAAGAAGGGATCCTATCTGTTAAAGGCAACAGTAGGACCAAAGTCAGCAACCAATAAGGCTGTAACCTGGAAATCTTCAAACAATAAAGTTGCTACAGTATCTGCAAGTGGTCTTGTAACGGCTAAGAAAAAAGGTAAAGTAACGATTACTGTTAAGGCCAAGGATGGCAGCAAGAAATCTGCTAAGTGTACAATAACAGTAAAGTAAACATACGAATTGAATGAACATGTCCGGTGTTCCGGGGCATGCAAACAGCAAAAAGCAGGATATCCGATACCTCCGATGAGGAGTGAGGATATCCTGCTTTTTATAAAATATCAGGGCAGTTGTGCAGACATGGATCTCATATCTCATTTGCCTTTTTCATTTTAGGGTTTGTTCATTTTTGATGTGGTGTCCGTATAAATTAAATAAGCCCTTCTCAAAAGGAAAGGGCTTATCTAATATCTTCAACAACAAAGAAAAAAATTATGAATTAAGAACTGTCTATATAATAACGATAAATTATGAACAAATTATGACCATAAAAACAACGATTTGCAAATTAAAAGTAAGTTTTTTTTGACATATTTTCATACGTTGTGCGTTTTATACAAAAAAATCCATGCGCATTGTTTATCTTGATGAATTCACCGGGCGCATGGATTTTTGATTGTATTTTTTGATATACAGGCAATTAATGTAATAAGTGATCGACCGGAAGATATACAGGAAGTCCATCTTTATACTGTAATGAAACCTCACCGATGATCAGAGGACGAAGATAGTCGATCATTTCGTCTGTGACATCATTTCCTGCTTCATTGATCCATTCAACCGGAACGGATTTTGCTTCGTTTGCAATATCAGCAACATCGGCGGATTTGATCACCCACTGATACGGATCGTTTGAGATTCGTTCGATCGCAGCCATGATACCGGTCTTGCCTTCAGCAGCATATTTGACTGCTGCCTGGCCAAGAGAAAAAGATTCTGTAATATCGGTTCTGGATGCAATATGACCGGCACAACGCTGTAATACATTCAGCTCGATGGAACGTACTTTAACACCGATTTCATCACGAACCAGATATTCCAGAGCCTTGCCGGCACCGCTTAACTGTGCATGACCGAATTTGTCTGCAACAGCGGAATCTGAGCTGATGTAGTTGCCGTCAGCATCGTGAATACCCTCCGAAACAGCAACAATAACCGTTTTCTGTTTTGTAAGTTTATCTTTAACATCGGCTAAGAACTGTTCTTTTGAAAATGCAACTTCCGGAAGATAGATCAGATCCGGAGCCTGACTGTAGGTTGTTCTGGCCAGAGCGGAAGATGCAGTCAGCCAGCCGGCATCACGCCCCATAATTTCGATGATGATAACTGCCGGAATCTTATAGATATAAGCATCATGTGCAATCTCTAATACGGTGGAAGCCACATATTTGGCAGCAGAGCCAAAGCCCGGTGTATGGTCGGTTGCAAACAGATCGTTGTCGATCGTCTTTGGTACTCCAATGATCTTAACATCTGACTGGATGGATTTGGCATAGTTGCTGAGCTTTAAAACTGTATCCATGGAGTCATTTCCACCGATATAGAAGAATGCACTGATTCCATATTCTTCAAAACGTTCAAATATCTCCTTATATGGAGCGGGATCCTCTGTATAATCCGGGAGCTTGTAACGACAGGAGCCAAGATACATGGCTGGTGTAAGCTCCAGTGTATTCAACATAGGAAAATGGGAGAGTGCCATCAGTGACATATCCATCATATTATTTTCCAGAACGCCGGTAATACCATGCAAAGAACCATAGATTCTTGTAAAACTACCGGATTTTCGAACTCCATCGATCACACCGGCTAAAGAAGCGTTGATTGCAGCGGTAGGACCGCCGGATTGAGCTACGATACAATTTTCTTTTTTCATTTTTGTCTCTCCATTCTTTTGTTCTATCAATTACTCAGTAGTGCTGTCAGATTTCAGCTAACTGAATGATTCCTTTTTTATAGAGGATATCCGGAACGTAGGACATCTTAGACTTACGAAGTCCGGGAAGTCCGAGATCCTCTTCGCGGTTTACATAGGTATAAGCCTGAAGCTCATGCGTGACAAATGACTGATTGATCATAGGATAGATGCCGTCAATACTGTCATCTGCTTTCTCAAAATGTACGTCAAAGGTATCTGCGGTCAGCGGTTCCCCTAAGGTAAATGCAGACGGGATGTGATTGACGTAGATGATTCCTCCGGTCATCTGAAGTTTTTTCCTGTTTGCAAGAGCTTTCCGGATGATATTATATTCATAAGCATGTTCTTCTGCAAGATCCGGCTGCAGGACATCGTGTTTTTCCACCCAGTATCTGGCGACTGCAAGACAGGCATCGATGTGCTCATCTGTGATTGTATAGTATTCATAATCCGGGTAATTACGCAGAAAGCTGTTGATATGATTCCGTTTGCCATGCAGCTTCTTTCCACGCAGACCGGTCAGCTTTTCTACCGTGTAGATATAGTCAAAATCACCTGGATCCAGAGTATAAGAGAAGTTTTTGCCGTACCAGCCGGAGATGATTTCATACATTTCCAGTGTCGCACAGTGGACACTGGGGGTTACACCCTTTGACTGAAACCAGGCACAGATTTCTTCAAATACGGCTTTTGCATTCTGAAGATAGACAGGATCCTGAAGATCTTTCACAAAATCTTTGCCTTTGCCGAGCGGAAACGTAAAAGAAGAAGGTTTTCCGCCTTCTTCTGATATAAATACAAGCATACCAGAGAGGATTGTATAGGATACATGGTATTCCTCTGCCCATAAGATGGCATTTCCAGGACAGAAACCACAGTCTCTGATACTGGTACCTCTCAGATACGGAGTTAAAATGTCAAGTTGCGATAAAGTTGGTTTTATAAGTTCCATGTATATGTCTTTCTAATTCTTAATTCTTCTACTATATTTTTATTCAGGACTATAGAGCAGGGTTAACAGATTCTTACGACCGTAGGTCATAAGGCCGTCAATGATCGCTTTTTTATTGTCCTCTGAAGTCCTGATCTCAACAAGCTGCAGCAATGCATTTACATAGCTGGTCCAGCGTTCATAGATCTTGCGCTGTGCATCTGTCGATACCGGAGGAAGCGAGGTGACTGGAGCATCGTCATCATCCGAGGATACGCCTGTTATATGGAATACAGGAGAGTCCGGTGTCAGGGCTTCAATTCCGTATGCGATCATATAGAGCTCTTCGGTTCGCACCAGACCGCAGTCATACATTTCCACAACCAGATCATTGATACATTCTTCCAGTTTGTTGAAATGATGTTCGCAGCGGAGACGGGTGATCGCATCGCCATCTTCCATATCCTCTTTGTTATACCAGTAACCCATATCGGCCTCTGTGTCACCTTCCAGTGCCTCTTCATATTTCTTTTTCACAGCAGTTGTCCGGCGGCTTCGTTTGTTTGCCATTTTTTCCTTTGATACCTGGACAGACCAGACAATCAGAGCGATAAATGCAAGAAGAAGTAATATGCCAAAAACAACTGTCAGAATCGATTTGATCATAGTTCATTACCTGCCATATTATTGATTGGATCTGCATAAAATGCAATAAAAAAAATCATACCTACAACACATTATACTACAGAGTGCCATTCCTTTTCAATTCTTCTATTTGAAAAAATGAAGGCAATAACCAAATTTTAGGTCTTGCATGAGTAGTATGCCTATAGTATAATTACGTTAAAGCTGAGATGTACTAAGCTTCTTGCGATTTTGAACCTACATTTGAATAAAAGGGATTCCTATATTGCTGTTTGCGATGTCAGGCCTCTTCAAACGTGGAAGGCAGAGATTCAGTTGCGGTTGCCCACCTAGCATTGGCTAGGACTCAAAATGCAGGAACGCATTTCAGTTTTCAACAAATGATAAAGAGAGCAGCATCTATGATGCTGCTTTTTCTTTCGATATACATGTGCAGTAGAGCACATGTATAAATAAATTATGTCACAGGAACTGGAATTTTATGAAAAATTTTTTAAAATTTTTAACCTTTTGTGTGATGATCCTGTTGGTCGTTTTGATCATTTATGCAGGAAAATATGCTATAAAAGAAAAAGAAGAAATACCGGAAGAATATAAGCAGACCGATATTTCCATATTATCAAATCTTCGGGATTCAGCAGGTGCCGATGTTGTAAAAGAGTCGGACGGTCAGGCAGATAAACAGGCACGGGAAGCCATGCAGACCGATCATACAGCGGAGCTTCCTGTTTTGTCGGAGCAGACCATGCCAGATACGATCC
>ENA-UOJM01002544-UOJM01002544.1-human-gut-metagenome-genome-assembly--contig:-P116-NODE-2544-length-12677-cov-5.496356_pt1 | contig 12677 bp, 10 predicted proteins | sample MGYA00242349_ERZ723896 | MGnify/ENA metagenome assembly ERZ723896 | reverse complement strand
CATCAACCAGAACCTTTCTTTCATTTGCAACCGGCATTACCGAGTTAGGGGGTACCTACTACAACCAGTTATGGAAGGACTCCAACTTTGTACTCGGCGAGCCTGTTTCCGAGATCAAATATGTCTGCCGTAATGTTGATATCATCATGGCACGTCTGATCAAAAATGAAACTGTTGAATTATTTGGCAAGAATGCTACGGTTCCATTTATCAACGGCTGTGATAATTCCTACCATCCATGCCAGATCCTTGCAGATGCCCTCACGATCCTTGAGAAGTTTGGAACTCTGGATGTCAATCTGATGTACATCGGTGCAAAGAACAATGTATTTAACTCCCATGTTGAATTCTTCTCCAAGATGAAGAAGGGTACGTTATACGGACTGACTCCACTTGTAAATGAGACAGCCTGTGGTCCTGATTTCTATGAAGAAGCAAAGAAAAGCGGTCATTATATCGAGCTTGATCCTGCCATGTCCATGGAAGAAGCAAAGGAATATGCAAATAAGATGGATGTCCTCTACACGGATACATGGGTAGATATGGAATTCTTCAACAATCCTGCTTATCAGAAGCAAAAGGAAGAAACCCTTGCAAAGATGATGCCTTACCAGTTAAACGGCGACTTCACAAAAGACAGCAAAGCGATCGTATTCCACGATATGCCAATGCATGTCGGCTTCGAAATCTCTCAGGATGTCGTAGATAAGAACCTCGACCATATCCTAGACGAGGCAGAAAACCGTCGTCATGCTGAAAAGGCCGTAATGTACACACTCTTAAATTCATAAAACCATGGAATGTTGATAACCGCCGGGGGCGATATAACAGTATGCCCCCCGGCGGTTATTTACATTCCATGATTTTACCGGAAAAAATCGGTTGCATGGCATTCAGGCAGGTGCTATAATCGGGAATAGCAAATTTGTAAGGAGGCCGCCATGAAACATCTGATAGACCCAATGGATTTAAGTTTGGAAGAGCTCGATCACATTTTAAATCTTGCTCAGGATATTATTGATCATAAAGAAAAATACAGTGAGTTATGCAAAGGCAAAAAGCTCGCTACTTTATTTTTTGAACCAAGTACAAGAACTCGTTTAAGTTTTGAAGCCGCCATGATGGAATTAGGTGGTAATGTACTTGGTTTTTCTTCTGCCAGTTCATCATCCTCATCTAAGGGTGAAAGCGTTGGTGACACAGTAAAGGTTGTAAGCTGTTATGCAGATATCATAGCTATGCGTCATTTCAAGGAAGGCGCTCCGATGCTTGCATCCATGAAATCTGATGTACCGATCATTAATGCAGGTGACGGTGGACATAACCACCCAACACAGACACTGGCTGATCTTTTAACGATCAAACGTGAAAAAGGAAGGCTGGACAACCTTGTGATCGGCTTCTGCGGAGATCTGATGTTTGGACGTACCGTTCATTCTCTGATCAAAGCAATGTCCCGTTATGAAAATATCAGTTTTGTGCTTATTTCACCGGATGAATTAAAAATTCCTGATTATATCCGCACAGAAGTGATCGAGAAGAATAATATACCTTATAAGGAAGTTTCATCTATGGAGGATGTGATCGGAGAACTGGATATCCTCTATATGACAAGAGTACAGAAAGAACGTTTCTTCAACGAAGCAGACTACATACGATTAAAGGATACTTACATACTGGATAACAGTAAGATGGCACTTGCCCGTCCGGACATGTGTGTCCTGCATCCGCTGCCACGAGTAAATGAGATTGCTGTTGAAGTGGATGACGATCCAAGAGCATGTTATTTCCGTCAGGTATTAAATGGTAAATATGTCCGTATGGCATTAATTGCCACACTGCTTGGTTTAGCATAGGAGGTACAAACAGATGAACATAGACAGTATTCAAAATGGTATCGTACTTGATCACATTGCTGCAGGCAAGGCACTCCAGATCTATAATGACCTGCATCTCGACAAGCTGGACTGCTCCGTAGCAATTATCAAAAATGTCAAAAGCCAGAAAATGGGTAAAAAGGATATCTTAAAGATAGATCAGGATATCGACATCAACCTTGATGTCCTTGGATATATCGATCCGGATATCTCCGTTAATATTATCCGTGACGGAAAACTGGTGGAAAAGAAAAATATTGAGCTTCCAGAACGTCTGGTAGGCATCAAGAAATGTACCAATCCGCGCTGTATAACCTCAACCGAACAGGGAATCCAGCACATCTTTAAGCTTACAGACAGAGCACACCGGATTTATCGTTGTATTTACTGCGAAGCAGATAAATAATTTTACTTGCTATTTACTTTTCGCAAAAATATGCTATAATCTAGAAGTTATCTGTGCGGTAAAGTATCGAAAAACGACAGAAATTTTAACCGGACTTTTTAAATATGTTTATAAATATTTAGAGGTGCAATATGGAACAATATGTGATCAAAGGCGGTCAGCCTCTTGAAGGAGAGGTAACTATTGCAGGTGCAAAGAACGCAGCTCTCGGAATCCTTGCTGCTGCCGTAATGACCGATCAGGAAGTTATAATAGAAAATGTACCAAATGTAAGAGATACCCGTGTCCTTCTTCAGGCAATTCAGGGTATTGGTGCGACAGTACGCTACATAGACGAACATACCGTATCCATCTGTGGCGCTGCTATCAATCCAAACAGTGATCTGTGCGTAGATGATGAATTCATCCGTAAGATTCGTGCATCTTACTATCTGTTAGGTGCATTACTTGGAAAATACAAGCACTCTCAGGTTGCATTACCTGGTGGCTGTGATATTGGTGCAAGACCGATCAATCTTCATATAAAAGGATTTGAAGCACTTGGTGCACAGGTTGATATTACAAATGGAACTATCTCCACTTATGCCGAAGAACTGATTGGAAGCCATATTTATATGGATGTTGCATCCGTTGGTGCAACGATCAATATTATGATGGCTGCAGTTCTCGCTGAAGGTAAAACCACCATTGAAAACGCAGCAAAAGAACCACATATTGTCGATGTTGCCAACTTTTTAAACAGTATGGGCGCAAATATCAAAGGTGCAGGAACTGATGTCATCCGTATCCGTGGTGTTAAAGAACTTCATGGTACTACTTATTCCATCATTCCGGATCAGATCGAAGCCGGTACATTTATGGTAGCCGCTGCTGCAACAAAAGGTGATATACTGATCAAGAATGTAATTCCAAAACATCTGGAAGCTATCACTTCCAAGTTAAATGAGATCGGTGCTCATGTAATTGAATATGATGACTCTGTAAGAGTTATGTCTGATAAACGTTTGAAACCAACCAATATCAAAACACTTCCTTATCCGGGTTTTCCAACGGATATGCAGCCGCAGATGGCTGTCACACTGGCACTTTCAAACGGAACCAGCATTGTAACAGAAAGCATATTTGAGAATCGGTTCAAATATGTTGCCGAGCTTGCCAGAATGGGCGCTCACATCCGGGTAGAAGGCAATACCGCTATCATTGATGGTGTAGAATCCTTCTCTGGTGCAAATGTAGCTGCTCCGGATCTTCGTGCCGGTGCTGCTCTTGTGATTGCTGCTTTAGTTGCAGATGATTTTTCCGTTATATCAGATATTAAGTATATCCAGCGTGGATATGAGAAATTTGATGAAAAGATCCGTGGTCTGGGCGGAAAGATCGAAAAAGTTGATACTGACAAAGATATTCAGAAATTAAAAATCGTATAAATATACACATGAAAAAAGAGATGCCTGCTCCACTATATCGGTCAGCATCTCTTTTTATTTTCAAATCAACAATCACATTTTCACAACCAAATATTTTTGACCTGTCCCGCTGTCCTATTTTCTATTCCAACCTATATGTTCTATATTGTACGCACATCCAATTTTTTCTGTGAAATCACTAATTTTTTGACGAAAAAGGGGTTTGTTTTTTCTGAGATTATGGTAAACTAAAATCAGTATTGTATTTTTTAGGCTTATATATTTTTATCACAAAAATCGAATCGTGCATTTATATACAAAGGAGAGCATCATATGAATAACAAACGGCTAAGTAACAGACCATACCGATCCGCCATACTGGCGATCGCAGCACTTATCTGCTGTCTTGTGGTCTGTCTTTTCATGAACAGCGGACTTTCTGATGCCGCAGGAAAATCCGGTCATATCAAAGATGGAGTAACGAATGTTTATTTCCGTGATGCCCCCGGCGGCAATCCTGTAACGGATCACGGCAGTAACATTATGTTAAATGGGGGTCACAAGCTTACAATCCTGAACACCTCAAACAGCTCCTGGTATAAAGTATCCCTTGTTTATAACAAGACAACCTATACCGGCTACGTATCCGCTTCATATGTCACTATCGACAAAACAGACTCTTCTGATAAAAACAATACAACAGCAACGACAGAATCCTCAGGGAAAAAATCCGACAAAGATTTTGAATCCTATATGAATGATCAGGGATTTCCGGAAAGCTATAAGGCACAGCTCCGGGAACTGCATGAGGCTCATCCATCTTGGACTTTTAAAGCTGTCCAGACAGGAATCGACTGGGATGATCTTGTAGATAATGAACGAAACAAATCCGGTCAGATCAAAAATCTGGTTCAGGGAACCAACAGTTATCCACGCTACAACTGGCGTTCCACGACGATCGGTTACAACATCAAAACCGATACATGGGCATCCTTTGATGGTAACTGCTGGTATGCCGCATCGGATAAACTGGTCTCCTATTATCTGGATCCCCGTGTTTATCTGTATGAACGGTTCGTATTTGCATTTGAGAATCTCTCTTATGAAGATTCTCAGTCCAAATCCGGCGTGGAATCCATTTTGAACGGAACCTTTATGTACAAATCCAAGCCATCCGGTTCCAACAGTACATATTCCGAACTGATCATCAAAGCCGGAAAGGCAGTCGGTGTCAGCCCATACCACATTGCCTCCCGAATCAAACAGGAGGTTGGCTCATCACTCAGTTCTGCCACAAATGGAAAGCATTCCGTATATCCGGGAATCTATAATTTCTATAACATCGGCGGTTTCGACAGCGTAACCGGAAACGCCGTTACAAATGCACTTAAATGGGCATCCTCCGGTTCTACCTACGGAAGACCGTGGAACACCGTATACAAATCCATCTATGGCGGCGCTCAATACATTGGAAATAATTACATTCTGCAGAAGCAGAATACTTTGTATACACAGAAATTCAATGTCACAAATACCTCTGCCTTATACTCCCATCAGTATATGACCAATGTTCAGGCGGCTTCCTCTGAAGCCTCTAAGGTATACGATGCCTACAGTGGCGCAGGCACACTGAACAATTCAATCACATTCTGTATCCCGGTATACAAAAATATGCCGGATACCATGGTCAGCAAACCGGCAGACAGTGGCAATCCAAACAACTATCTCAAATCACTGAGTATTGATAACTATTCCCTGACACCAACATTTGCAGTCAATACAACAACCAAGTATTCCCTGATCGTATCAGAGAAAACAAGTTCTGTTACGATTTCTGCAAGTCCGGTCAACAAAAACGCTTCCGTATCCGGAACAGGAAAAGTCAGTCTGTCAAAGGGTACGAATACAGTAAAAATTACGGTAAAAGCCCAAAGCGGCGCAAAACGTACTTATACATTAACGATCGTCCGTGGTAAATCTTCCGGTAATTCCAGCTCAGATCCTGAATTTGACGGTAACTATACTGTATCCGACGGAACCATAACCGGCGTAGCAGTATCAACCACCGTATCTGCATTTGTCTCCAATCTTGGATGTACAAACGGAACTGTCAGTGTAAGGACTTCATCCGGTGAAGAAAAGACATCTGACCGTATCGGTACCGGTGACATTGTAAAAATAACTGTTTCGGGCAATACCAGCACCTATACCGTTATTATTTTCGGTGATGTAAATGGTGACGGAATTATCAATGCACTGGATCTGTTAAAGATACAGAAGCATATTATCGGTGCATCTACCTTAAAGGATCCATACCTGAAAGCCGCAAATATCAAACGAAGTGGTATGTTATCTGCTCTCGATCTGTTAAAAGTCCAAAAATATCTGATGGGCGCAGCACAGATCATGCAGCAGTAAATGAATAGATGATAAAATACAGGAGATATATAAAATGAAAACAAGAAAAAAATTAGCAGCATTATGTATGATCTTGGTTCTGGGATTAAGCTGTCTGGTATATGGAAACAGCATACACTCCTATGCAGCATCTACCCAGTTCTCGATCTCGCTTTCATCCTCATCCATTCAAAAGGGTGGTTCGGTTACAGTAACCGTATCGATCAGTTGTTCTGAAGCACTGGGTGCTTACAGCTATTGTCTGTCCTATGATTCCTCCTTACTGGAATATCAGTCCGGCGATGGCTATGGCGGAGGTGGAACCGTATCCTGTGCCGGATATGGCGATGGAAATATTACTTCTGCTTCCAACAGCTTTACATTTTCTGCTATAAATACAGGATCTGCCTATGTCAGTACGGGAAGCTCCGATGTCTATACATGGGGCGAAGAACATGCCGGAGCATCAGATGCAGGTGCTACGATCACAATAACAGCCGCTGGCGGCAACAGTACAACAGAAGCAACGACCAGCGAACCAAATACAACAGACACCCCGGCTACAACAGAAACAAATTCTTCCGAATCTACAACAGAAGATACGACAGACACTTCTTCCGAGGACACAACGGAAGATACCACAGAGGAAATGTCTGATAACTGTTATCTGTCTTCAATCCAGATCACACCGGGTGAATTAAAGCCTGAATTTGCAAAAGATACATATACTTATGAGACAACCGTTCCCGGAGATACCACAAGCCTTGCGATCAATGCGATCCCGGAAGACAGCAAATCATCCGTTTCCATTACCGGAAATGAAGATTTTGAACCGGGAAAGACCTCTCATATCTCTATCAAGGTTACTGCTGAAACCGGCGATAATCATATCTACGACATTGCGGTTAATGTGGAAGAACTGGTAGATACAAGAGCGATCATCCAGATTGATGGAAAAGATTATTATTTTACAGAAGATTACAGCAAGCTTACTATTCCTGAAGGATTTGCCGAAATAAAAGAGAAATATAATGATACCGAAATCATTCTCTATCAGTCTCCAAACGGACTGGTTAAATGTGCTTATCTGACAGATAAGGACAGCAAAAACGGAGCATGGTATATCATTGATACTACTGCAAAATCTGCGGTTCCATTTATCAATGTTGCATCTGCTTACAAAAGCTTTATCATTCTGACAGCCGGCGAAGACGTTACAGTGCCGTCGGGTTACACAGCTTTCACCTATAAGTTTAACAAAAATTCCGTAACCGCCTATCACAAATATGAAGATGATACGATCCTCGTAGTATATGCCATGAGTCCGGACGGTGAACCTGGATGGTTCTACTATGATACCGTTGAGAAAACATTTACCCGATTTGTCGCTTCAGCAGTTCCAACAGAAGCAGTCACGACTGCTTCTGCGACAGATGCCAACAATGGTTCTTTCTTTGATCAGCACAAGGACAAGGTTATCACTATATGTATCATCGTGATCGTAGTTATGTTCTTCCTGATCATTATCCTCGGAATTATGCTGATCCGGGTGATCAAGCAGGGACTTCCTGACGATGATCCTGACGATGATCCTGATGGTGATGCAAGCAACAATCTTGATAACAATATTAACGACAATACAAGTGGCGATGCCGAAAACGATACCGATGACAATGCAGGCAATGGTCCTGATAACAATACAAGCGGCGATGCCGAAAACGGTACTGACAATATCAGCAATAATGCTGCCGATGATACACCAGACAACACAGATCACAACACAGGCAATGATACAGGTATCGATACTGATAATACTTCGGATGATACTGTTTCTGCAAATGATACAAAGTCAGAGGATACGATAGCCGCTGCTGTTGTTCTGGACGAAACACCAGCAGAAAATGCCGATGATACAAACAACCAAAAGTCTGCGGACATTCCGGTAACAGATGGCATGACAGAGCTTACTGCTAAGCCATCCGTAAAAGCTGAAGATGTCACTTCCACCAGATTAAGCAGCGAAACTAAAAAAGCAAAGGAAGAAAAAGAAGCAACTCCGGCAGATAAAATCATCAAAAAGGCGGCTCAGTACTCTTCCATGAATACGGCTGATCTGTCAGAGGTATTCAATATGGCAGAAGCGATCGTGAATCACGAAGAGCCAAAGAAAAACACCGGCTCCTTGCAGTTTAAGCCGATCAAGCAGAATGTACCGGATAGTAAAGAAGAAAAATAAGACCTACCAAAAGTTGTTATTTCCTGATTAAGGTTTCTAATCACGTTTGCCTACCTTTGTTTCACTCAATTTTATATGCACATGTCTCTGCCGCGATAAAAACCTTTGCGGCGACGACATGGCACAAAATTGAATGAAACTCAGTCGGCTACACTATGGATTATGAAACCTTATTCAGAAATAACAAACTCTGGTAGGTCTTATTTTTATACCACCGCTTTGTCATAATATTAAATCAATCTCATGCGGCAAAAACGTGATTATAAACCTTATTCAAGAGCTAAAAACTCCGACAGGCTTTTTATAATACCACTCTTATAAATATGCCTTCAACATATCAACTTTGTCGAGTCTCTCCCATGGAAGGTCGAGGTCAGTTCTTCCGAAGTGTCCATATGCTGCTGTCTGCTTGTAGATTGGTCTTCTGAGGTCAAGCATCTTGATGATTCCGGCTGGGCGAAGATCAAAATGCTCACGGATGATCTCAACCAGCTTCTCATCGGATACCTTTCCTGTTCCGAATGTGTCTACCATGATAGATGTAGGTCTGGCAACACCGATCGCATAAGACAACTGGATCTCACATTTATCTGCAAGTCCTGCTGCTACAATGTTCTTTGCTACATATCTTGCTGCATACGCTGCGGAACGGTCAACCTTTGTACAATCCTTTCCTGAGAAAGCACCGCCGCCGTGACGGGCATATCCACCATAAGTGTCTACGATGATCTTACGTCCTGTAAGTCCACTGTCACCATTTGGTCCGCCGATAACGAATCTTCCGGTTGGATTGATAAAGAACTTGGTATCTTCATCTACCATATCAGCAGGAAGAACTGTATCAAATACATACTTCTTGATATCTTCATGGATCTGTTCCTGTGATACTTCCTCGCCATGCTGAGTTGAGAGAACTACCGCATCGAGTCTCTTTGCTTTTCCATTCTCATCATACTCTACTGTTACCTGAGTCTTACCGTCTGGTCTGAGATATGGAAGTGTTCCATTCTTTCTTACTTCTGTCAGTTTTCTTGCAAGCTTATGTGCAAGTGCGATCGGATATGGCATATATTCTGGTGTTTCATTTGTTGCAAATCCAAACATCATACCCTGATCTCCGGCGCCAATCGCTTCGATATCATCATCGCTCATCAAATGCTCTTTTGCTTCTAATGCCTTATCAACACCCATTGCAATATCTGCTGACTGCTCATCAATTGCTGTGATAACACCACAGGTATCACAGTCAAATCCGTATTTTGCTCTGTCGTATCCAATCTCACGGATCGTCTCACGAACGATCTTCTGAATGTCTACATATGCTTTTGTTGTAATCTCACCCATTACAAGTACAAGACCTGTTGTGATCGATGTCTCGCAGGCAACACGGCTCATTGGATCCTGCTCCATCAATGCATCCAATACTGCATCGGAAATCTGGTCACAGATTTTATCCGGATGACCTTCTGTTACTGATTCTGATGTGAATAATAATTTTTCCATCATTTCCTCCTTGTATAAATACTATCTATGGTTACTGCCATGCGTATTCGTTCACATAGCTTTTGATTTTTCTTTTTTCAGACAAGTTATCCCCACCTGGTTTTATGCAAAAGAAAAATCCGCTCTGAGCGGATTGATAAAATCAAACCTCTCATTGTTCGACGTCTGCATATCACAGACTCGCTCAGGAAGGCACCTTCCATACAGGTCTTTCTTTCACCTGTTCCGGGGTTGCCATGGCTTCATAGTCCCTTATGACTCCACCATTCTGAATAAGAGCATTTATAAATATTTATTTGTATTCAAACTGCAATGCAGTTCTGAAACAGCTATACTCTAACTGATATATTTCCATAAGTCAATAGGTAATTTCTGTTTTGCGACAAAAATTCATTAAAGCTATCCTATAAAACCGCCTTGCTGAGCAGGTATAAGATGAGCAAATGTGCCGGATAGAACACATAAAATGTATATTTAAGAACTTTATTCTTCCGACCATACTCTCCGTTGTACAGACTGATCGGCAGGATTGCCAAAACTGCATAGAGCTGCCTTATTCCGTAAAACAGGAAATACAGCACTGCCGATACGATTGCAAACCCCATATTCTGACGCAGCTTCCAGCCAAACGGATAATGTCCGGTCACAAGACCGGCATTTCTGAATACTTGTTCCGCCGTGTCATCCTTGGTCGAATAATAAATTAATACGATCAGAAGAATGCCCGCCATTCCATAATCAAAATGCAGAGCCTCTGAAACTACCATAATGACAACAATTCCGATGACTGCGCCCATCTGATTCCATTTTGCTACTTTTCCAAGATAAAGCACAACCAGCCCCGCCGCAAGTGTAAAGAAAATATTCTGCTTCTGCAGATCAAATACCTGTCCGGTCGATGCCAGATCAAATGGAACTTCCGAAATCAGCGTAAACAAAAAGAGCCGGATAAAATATTTTCTGATATCCGACGTATGCCTGTACCCTTCTACCAACAGGAATGCGAATATAGGAAATGCGAGCCGTCCTACAGCCCGCATTATCCAGTTATTATTCATTAGAACAAGTCCTACATGGTCACATAACATAAATATGCATGCCAGAAGCTTTAACTGATTTGAAGTTATCCCTGTCTCTGTCCTTTTATCCATGTTTTCCTTAAATTCTCTTACGAAGTGCCTTTGACAACCGATCCAGTTCCTCATTGTCTGACTGACCCGGAACCCATGTAACTGTAACCGTATCCTTAATGAATCTTGGCACAAGATGCATGTGAAAATGGAATACTGTCTGTCCTGCAGCAGCGCCATTGTTCTGAATAATGTTCAGTCCGTCAGGATTTAATTCCGCTTTCTGAGCCTTGGCAACCTCTGTCGCAATCGTAAAGATCTTTGAAGCAGTATCCGCGTCCATGCTATATATATCATCATAATGTTCTTTTGGTATAATTAAAGCATGACCTTTATTTGCAGGATTTACATCAAGTATTACTCTACATATGCTGTCTTCATAAACTGTTGCTGATGGTATCTCACCATTTGCAATCTTGCAAAAAATGCAATCGTCCTTACCCATAAAAGTTTCCTCCTTAATTGCTTTTTCCATTTTACTCCATTATGCGGGATTTTACAAGCTTTATGTGGTTGGGAAGGTTGTATAAGCCTTCAGATCTTCCTCAACCCGTTGTTTGATTTCGTTTATAATCTCCTGACATTGTTTTTTCTTCATTCCTGCCTGCACTCCTACTGTCAAAAGCTCCGTTTCTCCCGGATCTTGTCCATTTCCATCAACAGATGTTGTATGCTCACCATAATGGGTTGTGCTATACGTCAGATCATATGCCGGGCTCAATCTCCATGTTTCTGATTCAGTATCATATACAAACGAAAAATTCTTTGAATGATCATCCCTGTTATGTGCAAATACATTAAAACACATTCTGCGAAACATATTTTCAACATCCATTTTATTATCTCGCGTCATTATTCTTGTTAATTTCATCAGGTCATGGTAGTCCAGACTTGGCTGGTTAAAATCAAGTTCTAACAACGCTGCCACCGTTGCCATATGAACCTTGCTCCCATCCGTTTTTCTATCAAATCTCCGGGTTCCAAAGTATCCTGCATGTCGCTGCGATGGAAACAACCTTGTCTCACTCATAACGATTCCACATTTTTTTGCACAGACCGAATAATCATATTCCATTTGTCCAATATCTGCCCTGTCAACATGTGCTGGAAATTTTATGATCCAATCTTCCCCACGCATCTGGAAGACTATCTGCAAATATTCCAAACAGCCCGCCGAAATAATCTTTTTTCGGCACAAATACCTGCTTTTTCAACGCAGCGAAAAAGGGCTGATTGAAAATCCATCTTCCAGCCATTCATCACTATATTCAAAAGCAGCTTTTCGATCTGCTGTTAACACCATCGTTCCCACCAAACGATCCTCATAGCAAACCTGAAGCATCCTATCTTCTATTTGTCTCATTCATAACCTCCTGAATATCCTTGTACGGAACCCGTGTAAACAATTCCCGAAGCTCATCTGCTATATCCAGTGCAACCGCAATCCGCGTCAATCCCAACAGAGAGATCTGTCCGGTTTGCTCAAATCGTTTGATTGATCCATAGCTTACGCCACTTTGTTCCGCTAACTGCTGCTGTGACAACGATCTACGCTTTCGTATATTGCGAACTCTTTCTGCCAATTTCTTATCTAATTCATCCGGTGTCTCCCATACAAAAGGTTCCATGTATCTTTACCCCGCAAATTATTTATATAGATAATATTTTATCTATATATCCGTCATTTTTATTATAATTGATAATATATTATCCATATTTATT
>ENA-UOJM01002543-UOJM01002543.1-human-gut-metagenome-genome-assembly--contig:-P116-NODE-2543-length-12687-cov-31.137666_pt1 | contig 12687 bp, 15 predicted proteins | sample MGYA00242349_ERZ723896 | MGnify/ENA metagenome assembly ERZ723896 | reverse complement strand
GGACTGGCTGTCCGTGACGGAGAAAATCTGGCACAGGTCGTGAAAGCGAAGGGACGCCTGTCCAATCTGATCGAGAAAACAGATGGCGGCAAGGCATTGAAAGGAACCTGTGGTATTGGTCATACTCGTTGGGCAACTCACGGTGAGCCGAGCCAAACCAATGCACATCCGCATGTTTCAGGTAACTGTACCCGTTCTGGTTCCGGCACAGTGGAGTCTGAGGTCGTTGGCGTACATAACGGCATCATCGAGAACTATACCGAACTGAAAGAAAAGCTGCTGAAGCACGGTTATACATTCTATAGTCAGACGGATACGGAAGTGGTCATCAAGCTGGTGGACTACTATTATAAAAAGTACAACCTCGGTCCTATTGATGCCATCGCTAAGACGATGGTGCGTGTCCGTGGTTCCTACGCTCTTGAGCTGATGTTCCGGGATTATCCGGGCGAGATCTGGGTGGCACGTAAGGATAGCCCGATGATTATCGGTATTGCGGATGGTGAGACCTATGTGGCTTCGGATGTCCCGGCAATTCTGAAATACACTCGCAACGTGTATTACATTGGCAACCTTGAGTTCGCAAAACTGACTCCGGGTGAAGCTCATTTCTATGACTTGAATGGTGATGAAATTGAGAAGCAGACCACCGAGATCAAGTGGGATGCAGAAGCAGCTGAAAAAGGCGGCTTTGAGCATTTCATGATGAAAGAAATCCATGAGCAGCCGAAAGCTGTCCAAGACACCCTGAATTCTGTGATTAAAGATGGAGCTATCGACCTGTCCGGTGTGGAAATCACCGAAGAGGAGATTAAAAACTTTGAGCAGATCTATATTGTTGCCTGTGGCTCTGCATGGCATGTGGGCATGGCTGCTCAGTATGTGCTGGAAGATATGGCTGATATTCCGGTGCGTGTGGAACTTGCATCGGAGTTCCGTTATCGTAAAATGCCACTCAATCAGAAAGCGCTGGTGATTGTTGTCAGCCAGTCTGGTGAGACAGCAGATACACTGGCAGCACTGCGTCTGGCAAAAGAAAATGGCATTACCACAGTGGCAATCGTCAATGTAGTGGGCAGCAGCATTGCCCGTGAAGCAGACAAGGTGTTTTACACACTTGCTGGCCCTGAAATTTCTGTTGCTACGACCAAGGCATACAGCGCACAGCTTGCGGCCATATACTCCTTGGCTGTTCAGTTCGCAAAGGTGAGAGGAAAAATCACGGAGGAGCAGTACAGCTACTATATTTCTGAACTTCTGACTCTCCCGGAAAAGATGCAGAAAGCTCTGGAAGATAAGGAACGCATCCAGTGGTTTGCTGCGAAATATGCCAATGCACACGATGTGTTCTTCGTTGGCCGTGGCATTGATTATGCAGTCTGCTTGGAAGGCAGTTTGAAACTGAAAGAAATCAGCTACATCCATTCCGAAGCATACGCTGCGGGCGAATTGAAGCACGGAACCATCAGTCTAATCGAGCAGGGAACACTGGTCATCGGTGTGCTTACCCAGAGCGAACTCTACGAAAAGACTATCAGCAATATGCTGGAGTGCAAGAGCCGTGGAGCGTATCTGATGGGGCTCACTACTTATGGCAAGTATGAAATCGAAGATCAGGTAAACTTCACAGTTTATGTTCCAAAGGTGGATGAGCACTTCGTTGGTAGTTTGGCAGTGATCCCGCTGCAGTTGCTGGGTTACTATGTGTCTGTAGCCAAGGGCCTGGATGTGGATAAGCCAAGAAATCTGGCGAAGAGTGTGACAGTAGAATAAAAGTTAGTAAGAGGAAGAAGTTATGAAAACAACGTTACTTATCATGGCAGCCGGTATCGGTAGCCGCTTCGGAACGGGAATTAAGCAGTTGGAGCCGGTGGATGCTTCTAATCATATCATCATGGATTACTCTATTCATGATGCGATTGAAGCTGGTTTCAATCATGTGGTATTTATCATCCGCAAGGATATCGAGAAAGAATTCAAAGAGGTCATCGGTAATCGTATTACCTCTATTTGCTCCGCTCACAATGTAACTGTAGACTACGCTTTCCAGAATATTAACGATATTCCGGGAACTCTGCCGGAAGGCCGTACAAAGCCATGGGGAACCGGTCAGGCTATGCTTGCTGCAAAGAAAGTTCTTGATACACCGTTTATTGTGATCAATGCAGACGATTACTACGGCAAGGAGGGCTTTAAGGCTGTCCATGAGTATCTGGTGAATGGCGGAAAGTCCTGTATGGCTGGCTTCGTGCTGAAGAATACTCTGTCCGATAATGGCGGTGTAACCCGTGGTATCTGCAAGATGGACGACCAGAACAATTTGACTGAGGTTGTGGAAACCAAGAATATTGTAAAAACTGCAGATGGAGCAGAGGCAAATGGTGTGGTTGTTGATGTAAATTCTCTGGTATCTATGAATATGTGGGGATTGACACCAGAGTTCTTGGATGTGCTGAAGGAGGGCTTCAAGGAGTTCTTTGAGAAAGGAGTACCGGGTAATCCTCTGAAGGCGGAGTATCTGATTCCTATCTTCATCGGTGAACTGTTGGAACAGGGAAAAATGTCCGTAAAGGTTCTGAAGACCAACGACACCTGGTACGGCATGACCTACCATGAAGATGTTGCGGCCGTAAAGGACAGCTTTAAGAAGATGCTGGAGAACGGCGTGTATAAGGCTGACTTGTTCAGTGATCTGTAAACGACGATGAAAGAAACGATTGATTTACTCGGAAAGATCATCACAAACATCCTGACTGCTCTCTATGAGCCGTTTGGATTCTCGGCTCTTCTTTCTTTCCTAGCCATGTTTTTCTACCTGTATGCGTATGAGCCAATACATGCGGGCAAAGGATGGAAGAGTGCCATAGTGACCTGGTATCAGAAGTTCAAAGAGAGCGTGTTCTTTCGGAAACTTTTTTCTTATCTTTAGTGACCTCACTTGTTCTGTTCCGAACCCTGTTAAACCGGAACCTGTGGATGAATCCTTTATCCGATGTCATGGGTGGCTGGGGCATCTGGGAGACTGTGAATGGCGAACAGAAGCTGACAACCGAGTGCATCGAGAACGTGATCATGATGGTGCCGTTTAGTTCGGTAGCAATGTGGACATTCGGAGAGAAGATAGGAAACGGCTGGAAGAAGATACTGTGGCAAAGCGGTAAGATAGCATTTATCTTTTCTGTAAGTATTGAGATGCTACAATTATTGCTTCGTTTGGGAACGTTCCAGCTATCAGACATCTTCTATAACACAGTCGGCGGAGTACTAGGCGGTTTAGTGTACTACGGAATCGTGAAGGCGAGAAAGCGTCTGTAAAACTGGATGAAATTGTGATATACTGGGAGCGGTAGCTCCCATGCTGCTCTAATAATCACACACCTCTTCGTGGTGAGCGGTAGGCAACGGTCTAAGAATCAGAAATTCGGTAATCGGCTGAGATGTGAAGATACAATGGTGAAAACATGATTAGATATAATGTGAAAGTAAATGATCAGATATATCAGGTGGATTTAGAGAAAGCTACAACAACGCAAGGCGCTGAAAATACAGAATCAAGTGCTGACATTTGTTTTGAGGCGATAAAGGCGGAATATGATTATTGTGTAACAAGAGCGGAGAAGCTAGAAAACAAGGTTTACATTTTATTGGCTGCTTGCGCATTTGTGTTTGTCTTATTAACAACGCAGATTGAAAAAACCGGAGAATTAGGGATGCCCCAAAGTAGATCCGAACTATTAGGAATAATTATATACGTAATATTACTTGTCGTGGCTGTTATAAGTAATGTTGGAATGCTTGTTATGACTGTTAGGCTATTGAAAAGTGTGAGATTTGAAAGATTGAATTCTGGATTGCTATTAGCAGAAGGAGTGCCAGATGAAAAAGATACAACAGCAGTAAGATTTATTGGAAGGCTCTATGTTCAACACACTGTGAATAACAATGCGGTATTAGAAAAAGGCTATACAGCATTCAATAAGTGTGTTGATGCATTCTGTTTGAGTATTGTTGCTTTGATTGTATTAACGATAATCAGCATTTTTTTGGGATTATAAGGAGAAATGTGATATGCCAGATAGAGAAGATATGAAGAGTATACTTGAAGCATGTAGAAGAACTGGACCAATGGATGAAAGTTTGGTTCGAGGTACAGTGGAATCAAGTTCTAGCAATAGTGAAGAGTATCACGCAGATGCTATGCGAGGTACTAATTATCTGCAGTTTTCTTGTGATGAAAATGGAAATGACGATAACGAGTAATTTTTTTAAATATTTTGAATGAGGAGCATATATTGATGGATGAATTGCTTATTAAGAGAATATATAACAGTATGATAGGGAAAAAGCTGATCTCTGATTCCGAGATGCTTCAACTAAAATCGGCTATTGATGAATTTGTTAGTAATCGAGATGGTAACCATTATCTGGTTTTGGATGATGGATATGAATGTGTGAATTATGACACAATGAGAAAATGGTATGAGTCAGAAGCAGGCAAAGAGCTTGTGGAAAGTAGCACATTTCAAAGTTACTCGTTTGAGGGTTTTTACACATATGCGGCAGTTGAGGTGTTGAGAGATGCCGGATATAGTTTAGAAGAGACAATTGACTTATTAAGATAATCAGTACCTGTTGGTAAATGTTAGTTGCAATATATAATAGAAAGGTCGATATCTTATGCCCAGAACCAAAGGAAGCAAGAATAAACCGAAAGTTATCAACGACTACGCATCTCAGATTGCGGAGAAGCAGGAATCTATCACTTCCCTGACTGCTGAGATTGCATCCATCACCGCCAACATTGACACTTTAAAGGCTGACCTGAAAGAGAAGAAGGCTACTTTGAAGAAGGCCGAAAAAGAAGTGACCACTCTGGAAGCAAAGAAGGCAAAGGAAGATGCTAAGGCCGCAGAGGAAGCAAAGAAGGCTGAAGCCGAGAGTGTGGTTAAGAGATTATTAGCCAGTGGTATGAGCGCGGATGAAATCCTTGAAAGACTGAAATAAACAAGAACCCAAGAAAAAATAAATGCCGTGTGGACAAACTGAACTCCAGAAGTTCACACGGTATTTTTGAAGATTACCGTATAGTTTATAACGAAAATAAAAGAAGAACAAAATTTACAGGAATGGAGCGTGAGAAAAATGAACTTATCCGAAATACATCATATTGCAATCATTGTATCTGACTATGAAGCAGCTAAGGATTTCTATGTGAACAAGCTGGGCTTCTCTGTCATCAGGGAAAACTATCGCCCGGAGCGTAAGGACTGGAAACTGGATCTGCGTGTCAATGAATACACAGAGCTGGAGATTTTTGCAGAAGAAAACCCGCCGAAGCGTGTGAACCGCCCGGAGGCCTGTGGGCTGCGTCACCTTGCATTCTGCGTAGACAGTGTGGAGCAGACGGTGAGGGAGCTGGCGGAGGTAGGAATTGAATGTGAGCCAATTCGTGTGGATGATTACACCGGCAAGAAGATGACATTCTTCCATGACCCGGATGGACTGCCGCTGGAGCTGCATGAGTAAAATGAAGAAAACAAGAAAACCAGGTGGTGGCCGGAAGAAGTTAAAGCCGGAATACGATGCTGGGAAGAATCTGAAAGATCAGATGGGTGCGGCTGTGGCGCTCTATGAGGAGGACTGCTCCCTCCAATCCATCGCCGATGTGCTAAACCTAAACCCAATCAAAGTGAGAAAGCTGCTCATCACAGCCGGTGTGTATGAATCTGAAGTGGCGGAGGAGGTACAGGACACGTTTGAGAGATATCGAAAAACGCAGGACTATAAAACTTCCATTCTCTCAACGGCAACAGTCCTTGGCCTATCCAAAGCCTCTGTTACCTCGTATCTGCCTTATAAAAAGGGCGTGTACTTCCAAAGTACAGAAAAGGAGAAAATCAGTGTTGGAGCAGAACGGCAGCGGAGATACAGAGCGGTAAGAAAACTGAGAACCGAGCCGACAGAAGAGCATCTGTGGGAGGTGGTTCTTCTTTATGCAGGTGTGCGTTTAAAAACGTACTCAGGTTTACCCTTTACCTATGAAATACGAAAGGGCCGGAATGGGCAATACACTAAGGAACTGTGGATCGATCGCAGAGAGAATAGTAAAAGCCTGGCGTGGAGTTCCGTGCTGCTGGCTCTGGGCAATATTAAAAAGGTAGGAGAAGTAGTTGAACGTCCTAAAGCGCTGGGCGATATCCGGGGTGTGACCTATATATACGGAATGTTCTATCGATTCGGACTGATCAATGTGCCGGATGAAGCAAAAGAAAAGATGAAGAAAGCATTCGGAAAATCGTTCTGACACGGATGCCGCAGAGGGGGAAGAAGCATCACCCAATGTTTGAGGTTATTGCGTGACCCGGAGATTACACAAAAAATCCGCCTGCGGAATGAACCACAGGCGGCTGAAATCACATTATAGCTTATTCAAAAAGTCTTCCAGAACACGGTTCCACTTTTCGGGGTACTCATAGAACATCAGGTGACCACCCATGACGTAGGTGTCGTAACCGGGAAGATGTGCTTCGACAAAGGGCTTTGCAATGCCCTGCCAGTGTTCTGCAATGAACATCAAGCTGGGCAGAGTTGCACCGACATCTTTTGCGATTTCAAGATAGTTGGAGAACACAGCGTCGCAGAACAGCTGACGGCAGATCCAGTACGGCGTGCGGCCGGAAATATCCAGCAGATACTCCAGCTCATCAGGCTCCATCTTATGCTGGATCATGACGCCAGTCGCATACTCGCTAAAGAACTCACGGCATCCCTCAGAAGAAGTCAACACCTGTGTGACGACCTGACAGCTCTTCAATCGTGCCCTCAGTCCACCACTTCGGGTCAGGGGAGAGCGGGAGCGGAGACATATCGATAGTCACAACGCCGCGCAGCTTGTCTTTGCCGAACTGCTGCACGTAGCTCCATGTGTCAAGGTTGCCCGTGCTCCAGCCAATCAGGACAATATCTTTGAGACCCAATGCATCAATCAGACCTGCTACATCGCGGCCGTGAGTCAGGTAGTCGTTGCCATCCACGGTTTTGGCAGAATAGCCTTGGCCGCGAGGATCGATAGCAATGACACGATATTCAGAGGAGAAATACTCCAGTTGGTTCTTGAAAATCTCACCAGAGAAGGTCAGGCCGGGAATGAAGACCAAAGGTTTACCTTCACCTTTTTTCCAAGACATGTAACTCCACACCGGGGGCTACAGTGACATACTTGCTTTCAATACGATCTTTTGCCATGAGAAAACCTCCCAACAAAACCTATAAATCGAATTGGTTTGTCTGAATTATACATCTGGAAGAAGAGAAAAGCAATAGGCTGATAGAAACTGCACTGCTGTAATCTAAAAAAGTTTCAGTGCATGAACATCGGTAACAGTTACACAATGTAAAAATAGCAATATGCTCACGATGAGCAGACACGAAATCTGTCTGCCGTAGTATTTTTACTTTATAAGACATCTCTATGGATGACGGTAAGGTTCGATAGGTGAGCCTTGCCGTTTTTCTTTTTTCTAAAATTGTTAATTTTTTCAAAATTGTATTCCAAAACAGCTCTGCGGATTCCTATTGGTGTAGGGGCTTTCAAAATCTTTTGAGCAACGGCTTTCCTCTAGTTTTATGAGTGGAAAATGAACAAAATCTATGCTCTAAAATTAGGCACCCCGACAAAATTTTGAAATCTGGTTGCCAAACACCCATTTTAGATTGTTATAGGTAGAGGGGAACGTTGGAAAAGTGAATTTTCTTTGAATTTTTGCAAGACCCGGTTTAAAAACACCCCTTAAAGTTTGTATAGGGTGTAAGGGCTATATTCCAAAACAGACCTAGTTGCTGTTGGCTTCGCTTCCGAAAATTCCTAATCCTTTACAAAGCTACATCGCACCTTGACAATTTCATGAGCCACCCCAGCTGGATACCTCTGGTACGGAATGTGCATTTTGCGCGTCCTACCAGAAAACACGCCGGAGAAAATCGGGCAGGAACGAGCCGGGACAGAGTGGACGGTAGTTAAGAGCAAGATTCGCCTTCGTATACGAAACTGCTCCTACGGGCGGTTTCTCTACGGCGGCATCTTGATGGGGATTGCGCTCCCCATACCCTCACATCGTGCAAAATTACATGATTTTGCCTATTGGTGACCTGCTGCAGCAGGTCACAGCCGGAGTGCAGATGCACTGCCGGAAAAATCAAATTCTTGATTTTGGAAAGGAGACCCCATGCCAAGAACGAAGAAAAAAGTGAAATCTATCGTAAAGACAAAAGTAATCTCCGCACGAGTTACAGAAGTAGTACATGAACTTTTGCACCAGCAGGCAGAAGATGCCGGAATGACCCTCTCTGAGTTTGCAGCGCAGATGCTGATGAAAGGCCGTGTGAATACCGCGTATGTGTTCTACGTTCACCCGGACGAAATCGAAGCCATCACACGAGAGTTTGCCGCTATCGGAAACAACTTGAACCAGATCGCAGCGTTCTTCAACAGTGGGGGCCTTCCATCACATGTCATGCGTGAAAACATCAATCATGCGATTTCCTGTATTTTTGAAATGCGGGAACAGGTCGCGGAAATGGCAGGAAAGAACTATGGCAATCTTAAAGCATATCGCAAGTAAGAGTTCCAACTATGGTGCTGCACTGGAATATCTGATTTTCAAACATGACGAGTATCGTAAAACTCCGATATTGGACAAAAACGGCAATCGTATCATGCGGGATGAGTTTTATCTGGACGGCCTGAACTGTGAACCCTATTCTTTCGATGCAGCCTGCCAGCAGCTGAACCGCGAATATCAGAAGAACAAAAATAAGAATGAAATCAAAAGCCACCATTACATTATCAGCTTCGATCCGCGCGACAGTACAGAAAATTGTTTGACGGGAAAACGGGCGCAGGAGCTTGGACTGGAATATGCAAAAGCAAATTTTCCGGGGCATCAGGCATTGGTCTGTACGCACATGGACGGTCACAATGGCAGCGGAAATATTCATGTCCATATCGTAATCAACAGTTTGCGAAAGCTGGATGTGCCCCAGCAGTCCTTTATGGAGCGACCCATTGACTGCAAGGCAGGGTACAAACACCATGTAACGAATGACTACCTGAAATACCTACAGAAATCCCTCATGGATTTATGCCAACGCGAATTTCTGCATCAGGTCGATTTACTGTCACCATCCAGAACGGGTGTGACCGAAGCGGAGTATTGGGCACAGCGGCGGCTGGATGAGAAAAAACAGGAAATCGAAAAGGAAGGATTTACGCCCAACTCGACAAAGTTTCAAACACAGAAACAGCTTATCCGGGATGCTGTTGCCGCTGCTCGTGAGAAAGCAATCTCGTATGAAGATTTTCAAGACATCCTGCAGGATGAATATAACATTTTTGTCAAAACACAACGTGGGCGTTACAGCTATCTGCCACCGGAACGAAACAAGTTTCTATCGGAGCGTTCTTTGGGGGATAGCTGCAAAAGAGAATGTCTGGAAGGATTCTTTGTTCAGAACGCCGAGAAGAATCTGCGGTACAAGGAAGATCCCATACTGATCTTTACGACCAGAACCAAACTGCGGCTTGTTGTGGACCTGCAGGAGAATGTCAAGGCACAGGAAAATCTGGCCTATGCGCTAAAGGTCAAAATTAGCAATTTGCAGAAAATGGCCGAAACGCTGGTATGGGTGCAGGAAAACAACATCAACGACCTGACGGAACTGAACGATCTGTGTAAGACAGCACAGGCTAATGCGCAGGCAGCGTATGAACGGCTGTCACAGGCGGAGGATGAACTATACAAAACCAATGAACAGATTCATTATGCGGGGCAGTACCTTTCCACAAAAGAGGTCCAGCAGCAATTTACGAAAGCAATTTTCAAGAAAAAATTCCGCACAGAGCATTCCAAGGAATTGGATGCCTATGCGGAATCCGTGAAATACTTTCGGGAAGAAAATGATGGAAAGCTGCCATCGCTGAAATCTCTGAAAAAGCGGAAAGAAAAACTGACGCAAGAAATCTCAGAGAGGAAAAAGGCATATGCTCCCCTGAGGGAAGAATCCAGGCGTCTGGAAATTGCATCGGATAATGTGTACAGCATCTTCCGAAAAACCAATGAGATGAAATCCGACCTTGCATGGAAACGCGAGTGGGAGGCCAAAGTCCGCGAAAAGGCAAGGCAGGAGCAGGCTCGACAGGAACAGCGCGAGCGTCAACCGAAACGTAAGAAGCGCAGCTATGATATGAGCCTGTAATCAGCAGGGTCTTCCACCCCGCACCCCGGAACCCTGCCGGATGCGTAAGCCCGTGCAGGGCTTTCCCATTCGGCAGGGACTTTTGAAAACGATTAGGAGGAAGTTTGAGTAAAGAGTACATCAAGGCACAAACCCCACTGCCCGCGTATTTCCCTTATCCGAAATTTCTGCTGCAGATGAGCCTTTCCCATACGGCACGATTGACGTATGTTTTGCTGCTGGACCGCATGACCCTTTCGCAGAAGAACAGCTGGGTGGATGCGCAGGGCCGGGCATATGTGCTCTATCCGTTGGCAGGACTGGCGGCAGATTTGCAGAGCAGTATTTCCAGTGTCACCCGTGCCCTGCGGGAACTGGAAGCCGCACGGCTGATCGAACGGCGGTCCAATGGCTTTTCCAAGCCAAACCAGATATTTCTCGGCGTTCCCCGGACTGCGCAGAAATGTTCAATCGGAATGGTCAAAAATGAGCAGCCTGATTGCTCAAAAGTGAGCAATACGATTGCGCAAAACTGCATACCTAACCAAATAAATAAGAACAACCTAAGATTGAACCAACTGAATAGAACCAAAGAAGCGTATGGGCGATATCGGAATGTCTATCTGGAAGATTATTCAGAACTGAAAATGGAAATTGCAGAGTTGGATTCCCTGATTGATGACCTTTCAATCTATATGCAGTCTACAGGCAGGAAGTATGCAGACCATGCGGCGACCCTGCGTAGCTGGTCAGCACGGAAGAAAAGACAACAGAAACCGGGAGCAGGCATCCCGGACTATACCTACAACAAGGAGGAAAGTTTATGACGGAAACGATCCAGACAGCGATGGACAGGCTTATGACGATCTCTGTGGAACCGCAGGACTATGTTGCAGAAGATGGGCTGCTGTACTGCGGCAGCTGCAAAACTCCTAAGGAAGCGTTCTTTCCGAATGGCAAAAAACTGTTTGGGCGTGACCGCCATCCGGCTGAATGCCGGTGCAGGCAGGCTACAAGGGAAAAGCAAGAGAAAGAAGAACGTGCAAGGCTGCATTACGAGAAAGTGCAGCGGCTGAAGCTGCAGGGCTTTACCGACTGGGCGATGCAGCGCTGGACATTTGCAAACGATCACGGGCAAAATCCACAGATGCAGCTGGCACAGCGGTATGTGGCCCACTGGCCGGAAATGCGGGAAAAGAATGTGGGGCTGCTACTCTGGGGCGGTGTTGGTACAGGCAAGAGTTTTATGGCGGGTTGCATTGCCAATGCCCTGATGGAACAGGAAGTGGCCGTCTGCATGACGAATTTTGCCCGAATCATGAATGAACTAAATAACGCCTTTTCCGGGCGAAATGAAGTCGTGGACAGGCTCTGCGGCTATCCGTTGCTTGTCATTGATGATTTCGGCATGGAGCGCGGCACGGAATATGCGCTGGAGCAGATTTATAACATCATCGACAGTCGTTACCGCAGCAGGAAACCGCTGATCGTTACCACGAACCTGACCCTGACGGAACTGAAGAACCCGCAGAATACCGCACACGCCCGTATCTATGACCGTCTGCTGGAACTGTGTACACCGATTGCCTGCACAGGTCCCAGCATGAGAAAGAACATAGGACAGGCGAAATTGAACTTGCTGAAAACACTTCTGGCCTGAATGAGAGGAACGCAATTGAAAGAAAACAGCACAATGAATTGGCTGGCGCAGATCCGCCAGATGAAGAACCGGGACATCCGCACGATTGAACAGTCTGAACTGGAGAAACTGCCGCAGGATGCAGTGGAATACGGACTGCCGCAGGAGGAAAGGCTGAAAAATCTGCTGGATAAGGTCCGAAATCCTTATTGCTATCTGGACAACGGAATCATTGTGAAGCTGAACTTTGCACCGAGAGGGAGCAGTACACTGTCTGAGCGCATTGGCAGGTGCTTTCAGTCTGCCAGCTGAAAAGGCAGAGAAACTTTCGGCAAGCTGCTGAAAAAACACACAGAAAAATTTCACACTTTAATGCGATAAAGCACTGGACAAAAGATGATGATTCTGGTAAGCTGTTTACGGGTAAGAAAATAGGAATGTGCCAATTGAGCAGAACTTGCTCGGTGGGCTTGTTCTACATAGAAAAATGTGGAGCCTTTCACTTCTCTGACGAACAGTATTGCCGATTCGTTAAGGAGGTGGAAGGCTTTTGTTATACCCTGATATGAATTCACAGAAGAAAACACAGCAAACAAGATACCGCACAGCATTATATCTGCGCCTGTCCCGTGAGGATGGTGATAAGACAGAGAGCGACAGCATTGCAAACCAGCGCACCCTGCTGGAAGCCTATGCCGCAGACCACCCGGAACTGTGCATCGTGGATGAGTTTGTGGACGATGGCTACTCCGGCTCGAACTTTGCTGGGGTTAGATAGCGATACTTTTTACATCTACCATGTTGCGGCGGTCATG
>ENA-UOJM01002534-UOJM01002534.1-human-gut-metagenome-genome-assembly--contig:-P116-NODE-2534-length-12736-cov-7.621008_pt1 | contig 12736 bp, 8 predicted proteins | sample MGYA00242349_ERZ723896 | MGnify/ENA metagenome assembly ERZ723896 | reverse complement strand
GCCCGACTTACGGGCGGATGAAACGGGAAACGCTATCGGGCCGGTTCTGCGCCCGGACTTGAGAAGCCCGATTCATGGGGCGGGCGGAACGGACGCGCGTTTTCAGCCGGTTCGCCGCCGAAAAAGAGATACACACAAACAGAAGATATGAAACGAACACTACTGACTACCCTGCTGACGCTTTTCGCCGCCGCGGCATTCGCCCAAAAGGGCGGCGTCACAGCCACGGTCGTCGACGCCGACACCGGGGAGAGCGTCGTCGGAGCGGTGCTGACGCTCACGCCTGTGAAAACCCCGGAGAAGAAACAGTATTTCACCTCGGCCTTCAAGGGCGCGGTGTCTATTCCGTCGCTCGCCTACGGCGAATATTCGCTTTCGGTGGCTTTCCTGGGCTACAACAACCTCGACACGACCTTCCGGGTCTCGGCTTCGAAGGTCAGCCTCGGACTGCTGAAACTCAAGCCGGGCGTGCAGATCGAAACGGTCGTCAAGGAGGCCAAGGCGTTGCGCACCTCGCAGAAGGGCGACACGGTGAGCTACAATGCCGGAGCGTTCAAGGTCGTGGCCGACGCCGATGTCGAAGGGCTGCTGAAGAAGATGCCCGGCATCACCGTCACCGACGGCACGGTCGAGGCGCAGGGCGAGACGGTCAAGAAGGTCTTCGTCGACGGCAAGGAGTTCTTCGGCGAGGATGTCACCACGGCCATCAAGTCGCTTCCGGCCGAGGCCGTCGACCGCGTGGAGGTCTACAACAAACTCTCCGACGCGGCCGAATTTTCGGGCATGGACGACGGCGAGGGCTACAAGGCGCTCAATATCGTCACCCGTCCGGGCATGCGGCAGGGCCAGTTCGGCAAGCTCTACGCCGGATTCGGCTACGACGCCGACACCGAGACCGAAGACAAGTTCAAATACATCGCCGGCGGCAATGCCAACGTGTTCAGCGGCGACAGCCGTATTTCATTCATCGGCCTGTTCAACAACGTCAACCAGCAGAATTTCTCGTTCGAGGACATTCTGGGCGTCTCGGGCGGCGGTGGCGGACGTCGCGGCGGCATGGGCAATTACATGGTGCGCCCGCAGAGCGGCGTGGCGTCGGTCAACGCCATCGGCGTCAACTACTCCGATACGTGGGGCAAGCGCAATCAGGTGACGTTCCAGGGCAGCTATTTCTTCAACAACACCAATACCGAGAACCGTTCGACGGTGGAGAAATGGTACGAGGCCCCGATGATCCCCGATACGTTGTCGACCAACGGCTATTCCGACACGAAGGGCTACAACCACCGGTTCAACGCCCGTCTGGAGTGGAAGATCTCCGAGAACCAGAACCTGATGATCCGCCCGCGCTTCAGCTACCAGTCCAACGACCCTTGGAGCCGCACGACCGGATGGCAGTACGGCGCACCCGCCGACGGCGGCAGCGGTTACAGCCGCACGGACAACTTCAGCGACGCCCTGCGCCACGGCTACAACGTCGGGACGAGCGCCGTCTACCGGGCCAAGCTGGGCAAGAACGGCCGCACGATCACCCTCGACGGATCGTTCAGCTACTCGGACAACACGAACAATTCGAACTCGTGGTCGAACATCCTCGCAACCCAGCCCGACCGGCCGGCGGTCGATCCGGAGACCGGCGTCTGGGACCCGGCGAACTACACCGAACTGCGTTACCTGCGCAACCTGGCGCCTTCGTCGTCGTACAGCCTGCGGGGCAGTTTCACCTACACCGAGCCGGTGGCCAAATACGCGCAGTTGAGCTTCCAGTACCGTGCGTCGTACAACTCGCAGGAGCGCGACAAGCGTTCCTATATCACGGGCGACGATTTCTCGACCGCCGGACTTACCCCCGACCGTTCGCTGTCGAACTCCTACGAGAGCGGCTACCTGACGCAGAGCGTGGGGCCCGGATTCCGTTTTTCGAAAGAGCGCAACACGTTCATCGCCAACGTCTACTACCAGCGTTCGGCCCTCGACGGACAGATCGTGCGCGACGATGCCGAGAAGATCAAGCACGCCTACAACAACGTGACCTATTTTATGATGGGCCAGCTGAACATCAACCGCGAGAACTCGCTGCGGCTCTTCGTCTCGTCCTACACCGACAGCCCGTCGATCACCGACCTGCAAAGCGTTTACGACGTATCGGACGCCCAGAACATCAGCCACGGTAATCCGAACCTGAAGCCGACCTACTCGCACCGGGTGAATTTCCACTACACCAACTCCAACGTCGAAAAGGGCCGGACCTTCATGTGGATGTTCTCGATGAACACGACGCTGGATTACACGGCCCAGCATCTGGTGCAAAGACCCGGTGACATCACCATCGACGGACAGGCCTATTCGCCCAATTTCTACTCGACGACCGAGAATCTCGACGGTTACTGGCAGTTGCGGACGCACTTGAGCTACGGCCTGCCGATCGGGTTCCTCAAATCGAATTTCAACGTCATGGCGGGCGTCATCTACACCAAGACCCCCAGCATGCTGGGCGGCACGGTGGACGCGGCGACGGGTATGATCTCGGGCGGCGAGCGCAACGACACCAAGAATATGGGATACGACTTCCGGGCCGTGCTGGGCAGCAACATTTCGGAGAACGTCGACTTCACCCTCTCGTGGAACGGCACCTACAACGAGGCCACCAACTCGCTGAACGCGGACAAGTCGAAGAACCGCTATTTCAACCACACGGCGCAGGGCAACCTGAAGGTGGTCTTCCCGCTGGGCTTCACCTTCACAGCGAGCGCGGCCTACTCGCAGTATATCGGCTTCACGAACGATTACTCGGAGGATTACCTCCTGTGCAACGTCTGGCTGGGCAAGAAGGTCTTCAGGAACAAGCGCGGCGAAGTGATGGTCGGCGTCAACGACCTCTTCAACCAGAACCGGGCCTTCTCGCGCTCGACGGGTTCGGGCTACACGCAGAACTCGACCAACAGCGTCATCGGCCGCTACTATATGGTGCAGTTCAATTACAACCTGCGCCGTTTCGGCAAGAAGGGTTCGCGCAATATAAAGGATTACGACGGTGTCGAGTCCTCCTCCGGTTCCCGCCGCATGGGACCCGGCGGGCCGGGCGGACCTCCTCCGGGGATGTTCCACGGACCGCGGTAAACCGGTCCCGGGCCGGATTGAGCAGGTTGACGAGAGCGATCTTCGTCAACCTGCTTTTTTCAGGCCTGATATGATTTATACCAATGGAGAGGTTCTTAATGAACGAGATCTTTCAGGGGCGCTTTTCTTGATGATAGGATGCTTTTTCCTGACGGAATAAGCTGCGCCACCGACCGGGCGACGGTGGATAAATACCTGTCGTATATCTCCTACGAGCAGTATAAGGAGGAAAATCCCGATAAATTTTAGACTGCCGTTTACTCACAAAAGAGACGCCGGACCAAAATCCGGCGTCTCTTTTTGCGTGTGTACGGAGCCGTTAGCGCCCTTCGTCCCCGTTTTCCTTCCGGGCGGGATGTTCCCGCTGTTCGCGGCCGATCACCTGGTGAATGCCGATGCAGGCCAGCCCGCCGTAAACGACCGTGAGGATGATGAGCCACTTGATTTCGGCGAAAACCTCGGGGATCGAGGCCCCCATGGTCTGGATACGGATGAAGCCGTTGACGCCGTGGCTGCTCGGGAACAGCTGTCCGAGGTTGAACAGCCAGTCGGGAATGCCCTGGCGCGGGTACGACACGCCGCTGAGCATCAGCACCGGGATCGAGGTCCACAGCAACAGCAGCAGCGAGTTTTCGCGGTAGCGGAACAGCGTTGAAACGGCGATGCCCATGGCGATGCAGGCCGCCAGATATGCCGCCATGAAGAGCATGACGGCTCCCGTCGCGCCGTTCATCGGGAAGTGGAACAGCCGGTAGTGCAGGCCGAGGATATAGGTGCAGGTCACGGCGTAGATCAGCGCGTAGACCAGTCCGCGTCCCAGGACGATGGGCAGCGTCGACATCCGCCGCCGCCCTGCGGGGCAGAGTTTGCGGTAAAGTCCGAATTCGCGCCACGTGCCGCCGATCATGCCGATGCCGATCAGCATCGTCTGCTGGATGATGACCATGATGATCGCCGGCATGACGAACGTGCCGTAGCCCAGATAGGGGTTGAACAGGTTGTGCGACTGGTAGATCACGGGCTGGGTGGTGGCCTGCGCCTGCGGGATGTTGGCCCCCTTGGCGATCAGGCGCTGGAATTCGACCATCGCCCCCGTCTTGCCGATCGAGGTCACGACCTCCTGGAAAACCTGGCGGTACATCAGGAAGTAGCTGGCGTCGGCGTAAATCGCCACGTTGGCCTGCTCGCCGCCGTAGAGTTTCTCCTCGTAGTCCGACGGAATGTAGACCACGCCGTAGATTTTGCGGCCGTAGAACAGCTCTTTGGCCTCTTCCATCGAGGTCGGATTGTAGGCCACATAGGTGTTCGGCCCGGCGTTGAAGGTGTCGATCAGACTGCGGCTGGTCGGCGTGCGGCATTCGTCCACCACGCCGATCGGCACGTTGCGGAGCACCTGCGATCCGTAGGCCAGCGAGTAGGCCGTGGCGTAGATGATCAGGGCGAAAATCAGAATCAGCATCACGCCACCGTCCTTGAAGATCGTCCGGAACTCGTTGCGGATGACCGATCCGAGCTGTTTCCAGTAAGAGGCTGTTTGTTTCGTAAATCGGCTCATATCACAATCTCCCCCAGAATTTTTCCTCCGTGCAGACCCTTTTCAGGCGCGGCAGGCACAGGAGCGGTAAAACGATGAACAGCGACATGTAGCAGAGGTCGGGCAGCGAGTAGACCCACGGCGTGCCGCGGAGCATCTGGTCGACGAAAATATCGGTGTAGAAGGTGAACGGGAAGATCTTGCTCACCCACTGCATCGGCTCCCACATGGCCATGATCGGGAACGTCAGTCCCGAGAAGGTGAAGGCCAGCACCGAATATCCGCCGCCGATCGAGAGCGACAGGCGCAGGTTGGCCAGCAGCGAGACGATCAGCACCGAGATCGACTGGTAGCTCAAAATGAAGAGCAGCGTGCCGGCGAGAATCACCGCAAGACTGCCGTTCAGCGGCGTTCCCACGATTTTGAAGTTGATCACCAGCATCACCAGCGAGATCAGGAACATCACCGCCGTGATGGGCAGCACCTTGCCCGCGAGCGCCGCCGCGACCGAACCGTTTCCCGTGCCGAGCCATTCGCGGGCCGTGGCGTGCTTGAGTTCGGTGCCGATGGCGAAAACGGTCACCATCACCACGAAGATCATCAGCATCATGGGCATGAAACTCGGCGAGAGTTAGTATGCTTAATTGATGTGCGGATTGAAGAGCACGTGCTTGTCGAAACGCACGGGCATCAGCTGCGCCATGGCCTGCCGCTGCGTAAGCCCCTGCTTCATAAGCACCTGGAGCTGAATGCCGGCCGTGAAGGTCGTCACGGCGGTCTGGATGTCCTTCGACAGCAGTCCGTTGACCGTGATGTTCGTTCCCGAGACGTAGTTTTCGAGGCGGGTCTGGCTGTTGCTCAAAATGTTCTTCTCGAAGAAGGCCGGAATCTGCACGATGGCCATGATCCGCCCTTCGCGCATCAGCCGCTCGCCCTCGTCCATGCCCTGAATGCCGTAGGCCACCATCGCCGTCGGAGTGTCGTCGATCATCTGCACGGCCTTGCGCGAAAGCGTCGTGTTGTCCTGGTCCAGGACGGCGATCGGGATGTTGCGGATTGCGCCCTGGTTGAACAGCAGGGCGAAAAACGCGAACGACACCACGGGCAGGACGATCATCAGCACGAAATACATCGGCTGACGGGTTATCCGGCCCGTCTCGCGGCGCATCACGGCGCAGGTGTTGTGCAGGAATCCGGGCATCGCTTACTTTCCGATTTGGTCCCAGTCGACGAGCACGCTCATGCCCGGGCGCATGTTCGCGGCCTCGGTGACGGCCTTGGCCTTGATGGCGAAGGTGCGGATGTCGAACCCGCCCTGCGTGCGGGTCGCCGACCACGTTGCGAAATCGGCCTGCGGGGAGATGTAGGTCACCTCGAACTCCACGTCGCTGTCCAGCGCCGGGACGTAGCCGTTCATGCGGGTCCCGATCCGAAGGCCCGGAAGCAGCGTCTCCTTCACGTTGAAGGTCACCCACAGGTCGCTCATGTCGAGGATGGCCACCACCGGATAGCCGCTGCCGACCAGTTCGCCCTCCTCGGCGATGATCGTCGAGATCTCGCCCGTGACGGGCGAATAGACCATCGCGTCGCTGATGTACGACTCCACCTCGCTGACAGCCCCTTCGGCCTGGCGGACGCGGGCCGCGGCGGCCTCCTTGTCCTCCTTGCGGGCGCCGTCCGTCGCCATGTCGTACTGCGCCTTGGCGGCCAGCGCCGTGGCCTCCATGGCCTTGTAGTTGGCCGTGGCCTCGTCGAGCTTCTGCGCCGGAACCACTCCGTCGTTGTAGAGGTTCTGCACGCGCTCGTAGGTCTTGCGGGCCAGTTCCAGCCCGGCCTGCGCCTTCTGCCACATGTTCATCGCGGCCTCGATCTGCTGCACGCGGGCGCCGGCCAGCGCCATGGCGTCCAGCGCGGCGGCGGCGCTCTTCACGGCCTCGGCCTGCCGGAGCTTGGCCTCCAGTTCGGGCGTCGAGAGCGTGTAGAGGAGCTGTCCCTTCTCCACGCGGTCGCCCTGGGCCACTTTCATGTCGTCGATGCGGCCCGGAACCTTCGACGAGGCTTTGTAGGTGGTGCACTCCACCGTGCCCTGAATCAGCGTCGGGGTCCGTTTGGTGAGGTACCAGCTGATCAGTACGACCGAGAGGACGATGACCGCTGCGGCCGCCAGAATTCCGATTACGTTGCTTCGTTTCATATCGTTTGTTTGTTATCTATTTCGTATTGTTTGCGGGGGCCGGCGACGGGCCGTAACGTGAAGTCCGCCCTTTCCCGATCTAATTTCCGCTTCTTGAGCCGTCGAAGAGAACCGCCTGCGCGTCGTTGCGGCGCGCGTAGGACGGATATTCGTCGCTGATGCCCGCGGCCTCGAGCAGCCGGGCCAGCAGCAGGTCGTAGTTGTAGGCCGCTTGCAGCCGCTCGGTGCGCACTCCCGCGAGGTTCAGCTCGGCGTCGATCAGGTCCGACGAGGAACTCATCCCTTCGAGGAACGCGGCGTTCTTCATCCGGAGATACTCCTCGGCGAATTTCAGCGACGCGTCGATCGAGGTCATCTGGTTGCGGTAGTTCATCATCTGGTTGTAGAGTTTCTCCACCAGCACCGCGATGTCCTTCCCGGCCTTGTTCTGCAACTCGCCCACGCGGCGCACGGTCTGTTTGGCGGCCGAGTACTTGTATTCGCGGTTGAGACCGTCGAAAATCTTGATGTTGACCCCCACGCCCACGGCCCAGCGCGGCACGAGTCCCGCCACCTGGTAGTTGTAGAACGAACCGCCGCCGATGGCCGCCACCTGCGGCAGGAAATCGGCACGCTGGGCGCGCACGCCCTCCTGGGCCAGTTCGCGCTTGAGCGACACCTGGCTGAGCAGCGGGTTGCGCGCCTGCGCGAGGTCCTGATAATAGGCCAGATCCTCGACCTTCGCGAGCAGGAACATCGCCGTCACCGGACGCCAGTCGCTCTCGCGCCCCAGGGTGTTCGACAGCGCGCTGGCGATGGTCTCGGCCTGCAATTTGGCGTTTGCCAGCTCCCGTTCGGCCTCGGCCATCTTGAACTCCACGTAGAGGCGTTCGGTCTGGGCGATCATGCCGTTGCGTTCGAGCGCCCGGGCGTCTTCGAGATGCCTGCGCACGCCGTCCACCACCTGCTGACGCACGGCGACGACCTGCGTGGCGAGGGCCAGTCCGAAATAACGCTCCACGAGTTCCGAGATCAGCGCGTTGCGGGTCTGGTCGCTCTGCGCGACGGCCGTCTTCTCGTTAATCCGCGCGGCGCGGTTCGCGGCGTTGATCTTGCCGCCCATCCAGATCGGGACGGTCACCTCGCCTCCCACGAATCCGAGGCTCTGATCCTGCACCTTGAGGAACCAGTCGGCATCCATCATCGGGTTCAGAAGCCCCTGGAGCGTCGGAATCTTGTCGGCGGGGATCAGCCCGTTCTGCACGAGCGCCGTCAGTCCGCCCGCCACGCCCTCTTTGACCGGGCCTTTCAGGTCGTTGAAGTCGAATCCGATGTCCTTGGCCATGTAGGCGTATGCGCCCGTGACGTTGATCTGGGGCATGCGGAGACCGATGGCCGCGCGGCGCTGCTGCTGTGCGGCGCGCTCCTCGTAGGCCGCGGCTTTCAGCGCAGGGTTCTCCGTGAGGGTGACGGCGACCGCCTCGTCGAGCGAGAGCATCCGCCCGGCCTCCTGCGCGGACGCCGCCGCCGGGATCGTCGCCGCCGCCATGAAGGCGATCTTGACAGCTATTTTCATAGTATTCATGCGTTTATTCGACAAAGATAGATTTTCTTGCAATATCTTCTTCAGCCCGGAGGGCGTTTAGGACATTTTTAGGCCCTTATGGACACAAATCACGCCCGTTTCACCTTCCGAGGTGGGCGTTGGCCCGGCGCACGCCTTCGGCCAGTTCGGGATAAACCCGCACGTCGACACCCGCTTCGCGCAGCGTCTGCGCCCCGCGGCAGCGGACGAACCGGTCGGGTTCGTACAGCGCAAAGACCACGCGTGCGAATCCGTGGCGCAGGATCAGCTGCGTGCAGCTCTCCGGCTCGCTCTTCCGCTGCGAGCACGGCTCCATCGAGGAGTAGATCGCCGCCCCGCGCAATTCGGCGCCCGCGTCGAGCGCCTTGCGGATCGCCTCCTGCTCGGCATGGTGCGTGGGCGAAGTCTCGTGGGTGTAGCCCGTGAAGCTCCTCCCGTCGGGAAGCGCCACCACGGCCCCGACGCAATAGGAGGTCCGGCTGGGCACGCACCGCAGTCCTTCGGCCACGGCCTGCGCCAGGTAGCGGAGGTCTTCGTCCCGGGTGTCGGGACGAAGCGTGCAGGTCGCAACCTCCATGCCGCCCAGATTTTCCCGCCGGCATGCGGCCCCCTCCGGGACCTCGAACCGGAACTGCGCGCCGCCCCGCTCCGGTCCCAGCGTCAGCTGCGGATTGACCGCCCGGCGCACCGTGTCGGCCATCCCTTCGGCGAGGAACATGCGCAGGACGGAGGCTCCCCCCTCGACCAGCAGACGCTCCACGCCGCGCTTTTCGAGTTCGGTGACGATCGCTGAAGCCGTAATTGAACCGTCGCTTGAAATAACCTCTGCAACGCCTTTCAATTCCGGAAGTTCCCTTTCTGAAAACACGTAGCGGTCTGCGTCGCCCTCCGTGAAGAAGCGCATCGACGGCGAGAGCCGTCCCGAGTGTGTGAGGGTGACTTTCGTCAGGTCGGGCCGCATGCCCCGGGCACGGCGCAGTTCCCGCGCCACGGCATCGCGCAGGAGCAGGGCGGGATCGTCGCGCCGCAGCGTTTCGGCTCCCGCGAGGATCGCGTCGTGCGAGGCCCGAAGGCGCAGGACCGCCTCCCAGTCTTCGGGCGTCGAGATCATCAGCCGCCGGGGGCTGTTGTCGTCCAGGTAGCCGTCGGCCGTCGTGGCGAAAGATAGTGTTATCTGCATCGTTTCAAGGTAAACAGGGTGACTTCGGGCCATGCGCCCAGCCGCATGGGATATGCAACATATCCCGTGCCGTCGTTGACATAAAGTGTGTGGCGGCCCGTGTCGTAGCGTCCGCTCCAGTGTTTGTAGATCCATTTCGCGGGCGACCATCCGCGACCCCAGGGCCTGATTTTCAGCTGCATCGAATGCACGTGCCCCGAGAGCGTCAGATCGCCGTAGCCGGCCTCGACGATCTGTTCCCAGAGCTGAGGGATATGTACGAGGGTGATGTTGTAGAGCGAATCCGGAACTCCGGCGTAAGCCTTGGGAATGGCTGTTCCCGGCAGGTCGCGGTCGTGGCGGCGTTCGCGCAGCGCGGGGTCGAACGACAACCCCGTGAGCGAGATGCTGTCCGCGCCGCGTCGCAGGTAGACGGTCGTGTCCTCCAGGACGGTCCACCCCATCGCCCGCTGGCGCGCGACCACTTCGCGGGCCTCCCCGGCCGCCGGGAAACGCAGCGAATCCTTGATGTAGGTTCCCACGTCGTGGTTGCCCGTGACCGACCAGACCGGGCCTGCGATCCGCCGCAGGAGCGCCGTGGTGCGTTCGTCCAGCTCTCCGGCGCGGATGTTCACCAGATCGCCCGTGAAGAACACCGCCTCGGGGCGCTGCGCGTTCACGCTGTCGGCCAGCCGCGTCAGTTCGCGTTCGGGACGGACGAGGGTCCCGACGTGCATGTCGGTGATCTGCACGAACCGGAAGCCGTCGAAGGCCTCGGGAATGCGGTCGGAGCAGATCTCCACCCGGTTGACGCGGATGGAGGTGCGTCCCCGGGTCGTGCCCCAGAGGGCGAACAGCACGAACGCGCAGGCCGCGACGTAGCCCGTGCGGCGCAGGTTCACGAAGTTGAACGCATAGAACGCCAGACGCGGCGGAACGGTGACGATCCACGCCCAGAACAACCACATATAGAGGTACATCAGCTCCGGACCGTTGTCGCGGCTCAAGGCGCCTATGAGCGACGAGAGAATCGGCAGGGCGTCGGTCGCGGCGACCCACGCCACGAGTGCGCGGCGCACGGGCTGCTTCCGGCGGCGACGACGGCGGAAATGGATGAAATCGGCGGCGATGGCCGTCAGGGAGAGTATCGACGTCAGAAAAAAGAGCATATACCTTTTATTTATATTCGGCAAAGATACGAAAAATTGCTTTTCCCGCGGTTTTCTTTGGCATACAACTTGCTGATTTGTCCGGTGAGTTACAACTCTTTGAGAACGAGCAAGAACATTAATAAAACCAAATTCATTCGGCTTATGAAAACATTTCGACTTTTAATCGTGGCTCTGCTGCTTGCAGCTTCCGCGTCGGCGCAGCGTTACGAGCGCAGGGCCATGCGCGGCGAATATTCGCCTACGGTCTACCTGATCTCGGTGCAGGAGGTGGACACCATCTACAACTACGGGCCTTATGCGATGCAGCAGGCGGCGGCGCTCAACCGCATGGCCATGGACAACGCCACGCAGGACTACATCGAGACCCACCGTCCGGGCTTCCAGCAGGTCGAGAAACCGCAGTTCGTCTTCGCCACGAAGAACAACCGTTTCTCCTTCTCGCTGGGCGGTTTCGTCAGCCTCCGCGCCGGGTATGACTTCGACGGCATCGTCGACAACATCGACTTCGTGACCTACGACATTCCCGTTCACGGCAATTACGATACCAGGCAGAAGCTGATGATGGACGCTTCGACCTCGCGTCTGTTTATGAAGGCCATCACCAACACCCGTGCGCTGGGCCGCGTGGTCGTGTTCATGGACGCCGACTTCCGCGGAGGCGCCGAGGGCAGCTACACGCCCCGCCTGCGTTCGGCCTACGTGTCGTTCCTGGGCTTTACGCTGGGTCGCGACGTGACGACCTTCTGCGACCTTTCGGCAGCCCCGACGACCATCGACTTCCAGGGTCCCAACGCCTATAACTTCAACTTCGCCACGATGATCCGCTACGAATACGCCTTCGCCGACAACCACCTCAAGTTCGGCGTTGCGGCCGAGATGCCCTCGGTCAGCGGCACCTACAACGACAATTTCGCGACGCTGAAACAGCGCGTTCCCGATTTCCCGGCCTACTTCCAGTATGCCTGGGGCGCCAACCGCGACAGTCACATCCGGGCTTCGGGCGTCGTGCGCAACATGTACCTCCACAACCTCCGCACGGGCAACAACACCTCGCTGCTGGGATGGGGCGTGCAGTTCAGCGGCACGATCAAGGTGGCGCAGCCCCTGCGGCTCTTTATGAACGGCGTCTACGGCAAGGGCGTCACCCCGTATATTCAGGACCTGACCGGCTCGGGGCTCGACTTCACGCCCAATCCGGAGAACGCCGACCAGATTCAGACCATGCCCATGTGGGGATGGCAGGCCGCGGCCCAGATCAACCTGACCCGGCGTCTGTTCATCTCGGGCGGCTATTCGACCGTCCGCGTGCAGCGCAGCCACGGTTTCTACTCCGACGACCAGTACAAGCAGGGCCAGTATATCTTCGGCAACATTTTCTATTCGATCACCCCGCGCTGCAAGGTGGCCGGCGAGTACCTCTACGGTTCGCGCAAGGACATGTCGAACGACAAGGGACACGCCAACCGCGTGAACGTGATGCTGCAATACAGTTTCTGACGACACCGTATATTAAATAGTATTGAGTATTTTCGGGCGGCTTCTTCGGGAGCCGCCTTTTTTGCGGCAACCGCGGGGTACTTTTGTATTTTTTTGCTGCAAAAAGTAGTAAAGCCGCGGTCTTCGCCCGCGGGGTGTAGCTACCTTTTGATGGCAAAAGCACTAAACGCAGTCTCCGACAGCTGGGTTTCTTTGTACTTTTGATGTCAAAAGTACCAAAACCATCCGCATGTCGCTTTCGCGGGAACGGCGCTCGGCTACGCTAAAACGGGCGCCTTCGCGGGTTTGCGAGCAAACCGGCCCCGTTTTTTAACGCTCCGCCTTCGCGCCGTTCTTTTTCCGCTGCAAGCGATAATGCGGACTACTTCGCGCCGCGTTCCGCGGCGATGGCAGGATTCTGCGTTTCCGATCCAGCCGTTGCGCCTCTTCTCACGCCGCCACAGGCGGCGAAAGATCCCGGCCCGATGCCGGAGCCGTGAAACGAAGGCCCGGCTAA
>ENA-UOJM01002530-UOJM01002530.1-human-gut-metagenome-genome-assembly--contig:-P116-NODE-2530-length-12775-cov-5.314151_pt1 | contig 12775 bp, 12 predicted proteins | sample MGYA00242349_ERZ723896 | MGnify/ENA metagenome assembly ERZ723896 | reverse complement strand
CGCGGCGCTCCCGGTCATCGCACCGGGGGCGCCGCTGCGCCGCCTGTTCGCCGTCGGGGGGGGCGGGCGCCGCGGGGCGGCGACCGACGCCCCGGAGGGCGCCGATGCGGGCGCTCCCGCGGACGATGAAGGTGAGCTGACCGAGGCGCAGCTGCGGATGGTGGAGGAGCTGGCGCGGCGCTATCAGGCGGCGCAGCCGAAGCGCCGCCGCTGGCCAGCCGTCCTCGGCTGCGTGCTCGCGTGCGCGCTGCTGCTGTATCTGTTCGGGCAGCTGCGTTCCGTCCGGCAGGACTATCAGAACCTGCAGCAGGCGCTCAATAACGTCAATTACAGTGTCGGCAGCCAGATCGGCACCATCTCCGATCAGGTGCGCTCACTGCTCGAGCAGCAGGTGAACATCACACTCTCCGAGAGCACGGACATCGCATCCGTCGACTATGCCGCCGGGACGGTGACGTTCTCGCTCAGCGCCGCGCCGAAGACCTACGTCGACGGCATGACCGCCGTTTTCACCGTCGACTGCGGCGAGGAGATCGTCTCCGCCGAGGGGACGCTCGGTGAGAACCAGTGCTATACGGCGTCCGTCACCTGCCCGCTGACGGACGACGAGATCAGCATTCTCGCCGCCTTCGTGCAGGGCGACACGCGCCAGTATCAGCTCATCGGGCAGTACACCGGGCTCTACAGCGCGAGCTTCCCGCGCTATGATCTGTATGATACCCCGCTCCTGTTCGCCATCGACACAATGAACAGCCTGCTCCGCAAAGGCGAGCAGTTCAGCATCACCCGCTGGATCGACGAGGACAGTCTCACGCCCTCGGAGCCCGCGCAGCTGCGCATGGGTCTGTTCCGGGATCAGAAGCTGGTGATGTGGCTGGATCCGAACACCGACGCAAACACCGACGCGAGGGACAGCAGCTTTTTCCGTACGCCGCGCGCCGTCACGCTTGAGGCGGGGCATATCTACACCCTCGCCCTCGTCGTAACGGACGTCTATGGCCGCGAATGCGTCTGCCCCGGCGACGCCGTCTGCTATGACGAATGGATGAAGCAGTGGAAATACGCCGACAGCAGCACCGTCTCCGCCACCCCCGGCTCTAATTCTTCCGCGGACTGGACTTACTGATTGTCAAAAAGGCTTGCCTTTTTTGAGAAGTGGAATTCGCTCCGACCCTCGCAAAGTATTTTTTGCGACGTACACGCGCCGCAAAAAACGGATTTCAATTGATTCGCGGCTTGCGAGCCGCGAACTCTGTGAGACTTTTTTAACAGCAACTGCCCCTCCCGCCGAAGCAGAAGGGGCAGTTGTCCGTCTTATTTTAAAGAATAAATCCCCCGTCGCAGGTGAGCACCTGCCCGGTGATGAAGTTCGCCTGCTCGGAAGCGAGGAACGCTACGGCGTGGGCGATGTCCTCGGGCGTGCCGAGTCGGCCGAGCGGCGTCTCCTGCGCCAGCTGCGGCAGCACCTCCGCCGGGAGCGCGTCAAGCATGTCCGTCCGGATGACGCCCGGTGCGACGCAGTTCACGCGGATCTGCGTCGGCGCGAGCTCCGCCGCGAGTGAGCGCGTCAGGCCGATCAACGCCGCCTTCGTGCAGGAGTACGTCACCTCGCAGCTCGCGCCGCGCTGCCCCCAGATGGACGAGACGTTCACGATGCAGCCCGCGTGCTCGTGCAGCATATGCGGCAGCACCGCCTGAATCGTATGGAACGCGCCGTCGACGTTCACGGAGAAATACCGGTGCCACAGCTCGTCCGTGATCTCCTGAAACAGCGCCTGTCCGGCGATGCCCGCGTTGTTCACCAGCAGCGACACAGGGCCGAATGCCTCCTCCACGCGGCGCACCATTGCGTTCACCTGCGCGCGGTCGGACACGTCCGCCTGCACCGCCGTCGCCCTGCAGCCCTCGCTCTCGAGCTGGCGCACCAGCTCCTCGGCACAGTCCTGCCGCACGCGGTAGTTCACGCACACGGCCCAGCCCTTCCGGGCCAGCTCCGCCGCCACGGCCCGTCCGATTCCGCGCGACGACCCCGTCACCAGCGCGATCTGTTCCATCAAAACCATCTCCTCAAGCAGTTGTTTCCGCCAGTATAACAAAAATTTTGATGAGTTGCAAGAAAAGTGTTGACAAATGCCGCGGCACCGGTTATTATAATATATGTTCCGCGCGGTTAGCTCAGCTGGCTAGAGCACATGCTTGACGTGCATGGGGTCACAGGTTCGAGTCCTGTACCGCGCACCATACGATATAATCCCTGTGTCCCAACGGATGCAGGGGTTTTCGTTTTGTCCGGTTACGCTCTGCGCATCTGACCACCCGCAGAAGAAAACAGGCGCCCTCCCGTATGTCTATGGGAGGGCGCCTTTTTCACTTCTGCCGTTTTTTGTACCCACAGTCGCAGTACGGGCCGCCGGAGGCGAGGGTGTATTCGCGCACAAAGGTAGCCGAGCCGCGCGCCTCGGCCATCGTATAGTCCAGATGGCAGATCGCGGGCGTCAGATCCTGCAGCCCCAGCTCCTGCATAAGCGTGCAGATGCCGCAGCTGGAAAAGCGCGCCTCATAGCCGCTGCCGTCGGGATACTCGTAAAAGTCCATGTTCCACGAATAGGGGTTGCGGTCGCCGGCGCGCAGGGCAGCCGTGCGCCGCATGCCCTCGATGTCCTTCTCCGTGAACTGGCTCTTCCCGCTCGCACGGAAGACCCGGCGCACCAGCCCCGTCATCATGGCGCGGGCATAGTAGTCCGTCAGGCGCTGCACGTCCGGGCGCTCCGGCATGGAGAGGATAAACGCCGCGAGCATCGCGCAGTTCACCTCGTTCGTCATGAACCGGTCAGCCTTTTCAAACTCGGGCAGATGCCCGATGAGCTCCCGGTACTTCTTCTTCGCCTTCCGCGCCGTCTCGTAGGCGCTCTGCTCGGAGAGCCCGAAACAGCGCACCAGCTCCCGGCGGAAGGAACCGCCGAACACCGCCCACATCCCCGCGGGCTTGCCGAAATACTTCATACTTCTCCTCTTGATTCTCCCGCTCCGCTCAGCAGGAATTTATCCGCGTAATGGCAGAACTCCTCCGGGTGGATCATCACCAGCTCCGCGTGGGCCATCTTCGGGATGCCGCGCACGCGGATGTGCGGAAAATAGCGCTTGATGAACCGGATGTTGCCGCGGCGGTCTTTCTTCTCATCGTCGCCGTACCAATAGGTGATTTTCGTCCCCGTCTCCGCGGGCGTGCGGGGCAAGGCATAGTTGTTTCCCGACCAGAACACGTTGCGAACCGTCCGGCGGGAGTAAGTCCTGAGATACGCCTGCAGCGCGTCGTACTCCGCTTTCGGGTTGTGCCCCGGCAGCGTAAAGCGCTCGGGCGGGAAGGCCGCCTCCAGAATCCCGCGGCTGCGGGTGACGAGCCGGAAGCCGATACAGTCCCGCGCGAGGAGGAGCCTGCGCACCGGAAACGGCAGCTGATACGGCGTGATGCCGCCGTCGATGATCGCGCGCCCGACCGGCAGCTCCCCCAGCGCCAGCAGGCGCGTCAGGCACGCGCCGCCCAGCGAGCAGCCGTAGGCCGCGTCGAGCCAGGTGATCCCACGCGAGCGCAGCCAGAGCATAATTTCGGCGACCGTCTGCTCAACGGAGAGGAAGTCGCCGGGATAGGCCGGTTCGTGCCCGTCGTAGCTCACCTGAAAAACGTGCCACCGCCGCGCCAGCAGCGCGACCGTGGCCGAAAACGCCCAGGCCGGCTCCGCCGTGCAGGGCAGAAACAGCAGCGTCCGTGTGTGCTCCGCGCCATATTCCGTGATATGCATGTCCCGCGCCCCCTTACCGCATCAGTTGGTTTTGCCTAACCGGCAATCTTTCAAAAAGCCGCCCTGCGGCAGCTCCAGCGAATCGGATGCGGTTTCATTATAGTAACATGTGTCCGCGCTGTCAAGATGGCGTTTGGATTTGGGGTGCTGCGAAATACGTTTGCTGCCTTCGGCGGGGTACTTTCGTTCTTCGGCGAAAGAAAGGTACCAAAGAACGCCGCAAGAAGCCAAGGTTTCTTGACTTCCTAAGCGCGCCCCGCGCGTTTCAGGTTGTTGGGGTGCGTCCCACACGGTTGGGGGGCTATGCAAGGGGCATTAAATGTAGGATCGTCTCCGCGAGCACCGTCCTACCGAAGTCCTACTTGTCGACCGAAAAGGATTCCAAGCCCTTGGTTCTGGCGCGCTTTTGGTTACTTTTCCCGCGCGGGAAAAGTAACCCGCCAGAGGCATAGACACGCCGATTCAACCACCTATCCCGTGCCAGAACAATATAAGCGGCGGAGCCATCGCTCCGCCGCTTCCATATTTTTTCGTTATTCCTCCGCTGCCCCAACGCCGACCGGCGCGGGCTCCCCCGCCGTCTGCGCGGGCTGCAGCTCCTTGATCCAGCAGCGGCGGCGCTTGTGCTGCTCCACCGGGAAGTCATACCACTGGCTCTGGATGGCCTCGTTCGTCTCGAGCATGGGTCCCGTCTCCGCGTGCTTGATGCCCATTTTGACGCTCGCCTTCATGACCTTGTTGATGATGACGGCGTTCACGCCCTTTTTCTGCAGATCCGGCCGCACGGCGATGAGCAGCAGGTCGAGCGTGTCGTTCACGCGGAACGCATGCAGCAACCCCGCCCAGCCGGTCGGGAAGATACGGCCGCGGCTCTTTTTCAGCGCCTCGGCGATGCTCGGCGCCGCGACGCCGAAAGCGACCAGCTCGTTATTCTCGTCCATGACGAAGCACGTCAGCTTCGGATTGATGAGCGGGGCGAACTTCATCGAATACTTGCGGATCTGCTCTTCGGAGAGCTCCACCGTGCCGTAAAGCGGCGCGTAGGCGATGTTCACGAGCTTGAAGAATTTCTTCAGCAGCGGCAGATAGCCCAGCCGGTTATGTACCTCGTAGACATGCAGGTGGTGGTGGCGCAAGACATAGTTCGCGATTTTTTCCCAGCGCTGGAATATCCGCTCGTCCGTCGGAACAGAGATGAGATTTTCGATCCAGTCCACGTCCTTGACGTAGCCGAGCGCGGCCATGTGCTCCTTGTAATACGGGAAATTGTAGTAGGTGAAAAAGCAGCCGCGTCGGTCAAAGCCATCGATCAGCATGCCCTCGCGGTCCATGTCCGTGAAGCCCAGCGGCCCGTGTACGGCGGCGCAGCCGAGCTCACGCGCCCAGTTTTCGACCGTGGCGAAGAGCGCGCGCGACACCTCCGGATCGTCGATAAAATCCACCTGCGTAAAGCGCAGTCGGTTGGTGCCCCATTTTTCGTTAGCCTTGCGGCTGAGAATGGCGCCGATGCGCCCGACGACCTCGCCGTCGCGATAGGCCAGCCAGCAGCGCGCGTCGCAGTAGGCAAAGGCCGGGTTCTTGCTGCGGTCCCAATCCTCCAGATCGTCGCCGTACGTCGCGGGGACAAACTGCTCGACGTCGCGGTAGAGCTGATTGGGGTAATCAACAAAGCAGCGCAGCTGCTTTTTCGTTTTGACTTCGATGATAGAAACCATTTTTTCTCCTCCGTTCAGGATTCGCCTTATTGTATTCCATAATTCATTAAATTGCAAGGAAAATACACCCGGTATTTTCCACTCGGCGAAAATCCGCTCTTTTCCGTTGCAAATTCCGGCCCGATGGGATATGATAGGCATCAAGAGAACTCTATGCTGAAGGAGAAGCATCCCATGCCCGCTGTTATCATTCTGATCGTTTTAATCGCCGCCGACCAGCTGCTCAAGTGGTGGACGGTTTCACATCTGGCGCTGGGGGAGTCGGCCCCGCTGATCCCCGGCGTGATCCAGCTCACCCGCCTGCACAACACCGGCGCCGCGTGGTCGAGCTTTTCGGGCGAGACCGCCCTGCTCACGGCCGTGACGCTCGTGCTCATGGCCGCCGTCGCCGTGTTGCTCGTGAAGAAGATCGTGCGCCACCGTCTCGGCGTCGCGGCGTGCCTGCTGATTCTCGGCGGCGGGCTCGGCAACATGATCGATCGCGTCGCGCGCGGCTACGTCGTCGACATGTTTGACCTGCAGCTGTTCCGCTACCCGATCTTCAACCTCGCCGACTGCTTCGTCGTGGTCGGTGCGATCCTCGGCGCGGTGTACTACCTCTTCCTCTACGAGAAATACGACGCGAAAAAGAAGGAGAACGGCCATGACGCTGGAGCTGACGGTAAAAACTGAGGACGCCGGCACCCGGCTCGACGCGTTCATCGCGGCCCACGCGCCGGAGCTGACGCGCTCACAGGCCGCGCGGCTCATCGAGGAGGGGGCGGTCACGGTCGGCAGCGCGCGCCCGGCCAAGAGCGCCCGCGTCGCCCCCGGCGAGACGGTTGCCGTCCGCGTCCCCGCGCCGCAGGAGACGGTGCTCACCGCGCAGGACATCCCGCTCGACGTCGTGTATGAGGATGAGGACGTGATCGTTGTGAACAAGCCGACGGGCATGGTCGTCCACCCCGCCCCCGGTCACCCGGACGGGACGCTCGTGAACGCGCTGCTGCACCATTGCGGCGACAGTCTCTCCGGCGTCGGCGGCGAAAAGCGCCCCGGCATCGTCCACCGCATCGACCGCGACACCAGTGGCTTGATCATCGCTGCGAAGAACGACACCGCGCACCTCGCCCTCTCGGCGCAGCTCGCGGATCACACGCTCGCGCGGACATATGAGTGCCTTGCCGTGGGAAACTTCCGCGAGGACAGCGGCACCGTCGACGCGCCCATCGGACGCCACCCGACCGACCGCAAGAAGATGGCCGTCACGCAGAAAAACAGCCGCCGAGCCGTCACGCACTGGGAGGTCATCGCCCGCTATCCGGGCGTGACGCACCTGCGCTGCCGCCTGGAGACGGGGCGCACGCACCAGATCCGCGTCCACCTCGCGCACATCGGGCACCCGATCCTCGGCGACACCGTCTACGGCAATAAAAAGCCCGTCCCCGGCCTGACGGGGCAGTGCCTGCACGCGACGGGGCTGCGCTTTATCCACCCCCGCACGGGGCAGCCTGTAGAGCTGACCTGCCCGCGGCCGGAGGAGTTTGAGCGGATGCTGGAGAAGCTGCGGCATAGGGCGTAAGTGTATAAGTGAAACAGAGCAGCACCGCCGATGCTGCTCTGTTTTTTGCACACTTTTGCCGCTGTTGGCAAAAAGTATGTCGCCGAAGGCTCGTGGTGCTACTCGCCTTACCTCTGGATCAGCTGATACCCCTCCCGGTGCAGGGCATCAAAAAGCTCGTCAACATGGGCGCGGTTGCGCGTTTCGACCAGCAGGTGCACCACCGTCGAGCCGAGGTCGGCCTTCAGACTGCTGCGCTCGTGGCTGACCTCGAGGACATTCGCCCCCAGCTCCGACACGATCCCCAGCAGCCCCGCGAGGGCACGCGGCCGGTCGGGCAGCACCGTGGAAAAGCCCACCGTGCGCCCCTCACGCGCAAGACCGCGCGTGATGATCCGCTCGAGCATTGTCACGTCGAGGTTGCCGCCGGAGAGCAGCGCGCAGACGGTCTTGCCCCGCAGATCCAGCTCCCCGTACATCGCCACGGCTACGCCGACCGCGCCCGCGCCCTCGACCATGAGCTTCTGCCGCTCGAGCACGGTGAGAATCGCGCTGGCGATCTCCGCCTCGCCAACGGTCACAACCTCGTCAACGGCTTCGCGGCAGATGGCGAACGTCTTTTCGCCGGGCGTCTTAACCTGAATGCCGTCGGCGACCGTGTGCACCTCCGGAAGCGTCAGGATATGCCCCGCGCGGAGGGAGTCGGCCATGCTCGCCGCCCCGGCGGCCTGCACGCCGATGATGCGGCAGGCGGGTTTCAGCTGCCGCAGGGCGCTCGCGACACCCGCGATCAGCCCTCCGCCGCCGATCGGGACGAGGACAACATCCACATCCGGCAGCTGCTCGGCGATCTCGAGCCCGATTGTCCCCTGTCCCGCCATGACGCGCTCGTCGTCGAAGGGGTGGATAAATGTCAGCCCCTGCTCGTCCCGCAGACGCACCGCCTCGGCGTGCGCGTCGTCGTATACACCCGGCACGAGCACGACGTTCGCGCCGTAGCTGCGCGTGGCCTCGATCTTCGACAGCGGCGCGCCCGCGGGGATGCAGATCGTCGCGGGGATGCCCATGTCGCGCGCGGCGAAGGCGACGCCCTGCGCGTGGTTCCCCGCGGAGCAGGCGATGACGCCGCGCGCCTTCTCCTCGTCGGTGAGCGTGGAGAGCTTGTAGTACGCCCCGCGCAGCTTGAACGCGCCCGTCTTCTGCAGGCAGTCGGCCTTGAGGTAGAAGCGGCAGTCCGGCACGAAGCCCTTCGCCGGGATCATCGGCGTCAGGTTGATGACGGGGGAGAGGACGCATCGCGCGTCCCGGAGCAGTTCCATCGAGATCATAGGCGGCCTCCTTGTGTTTTTCACGCGCACATTTTGTGTATATTTTGTTTTCGTGTTGTGTACAGCTCGAGCATAGCGCGTTTTTCAGCCGCTGTCAATCAAAAAAAGCGGACGGACGGAAAAATTTTCCGTCCGTCCGCTTTGCAGTTTCTTTTCGATATGGCCGCGTTATTTCCGGCACGTCCGCCCGATCAGGCAGCACGCCAGAAACGCCGCGAGATCGACGAGCACGACCGTCGCGCCGACAGGGGTGCTCAACAGGTACGAGCCCGTCAGCCCCACGCAGAAGCAGACGACCGAGAGGATCCCCGCCGTGATGACCACGCCGCGGAAGCTCTTGCGCACGCGCATCGCAGAGAGCGCGGGGAAGATAATCAGGCTCGAGATGAGCATCGCGCCCATCATGCGCATACCCAGCACGATCGTGAGCGCCGTCAGCACGGAGAGCACCGTGTTGTAGTGTCCGACCTTCACGCCCGTCGCGCGTGAGAAGCTCTCGTCGAACGTGATGGCGAACAGCCGGTGGTAAAACATCACGAACAGTACCAGCACCGCAATCGACAGCCCCACGCTCAGCGCAACATCCGCCCGGTCCATCGCGAGGATTGAGCCGAACATATAGCTGTCGACGTCCGTGGTCATGCCGGTGGTCAGGCTCGTGACGATGATGCCGAGTGCGAGCGCCGAGGCCGAGGTGACGGCGATGGCGGCGTCTGCGCCGATGCGGCTGTTTTCCGTCAGGCGCAGCAGCCCCAGCGCGGCCAGAATGACAACCGGGATCGAAACCGGCAGCGGCGACCACCCGCACGCAAGCGCGATGGCCAGCGCGCCGAACGAGACGTGGCTCAGCCCGTCGCCGATCATCGAATACCGCTTGAGCACCAGCGGCACACCCAGCAGCGCCGCGCACAGCGAGACAAGGACGCCCACGACGAAGGCGCGGACGATGAATGGGTAGGTAAACATCTCCAGCAGCAGGCTCATGCCGTCTCACCTCCGAATCGCTTGCCGTAGGGCGAAGCGAGATATTCCGCCACGCTCCCGCTGAACCACTGGCCCTGTCCCGCGTGGAGAATGCGCGTAGCATAGCGCAGGGCGCTGCGGATGTCGTGGGTCACCATGACGATGGCGATGCCCTCGGTCTTGTTGAGGTAGGCGAGCGTGCGGTACAGGTCCTGCGCGGCGGCCGGGTCGAGCCCCGTGACCGGCTCGTCGAGGATCAGCAGCTCCCCCGCCGCGCACAGGGCGCGCGCGAGCAGCACGCGCTGCTGCTGCCCGCCGGAGAGCTCGCGGTAGCAGCGGTCCTTCAACTCGAGAATCCCGAGCTTACCGAGATTCATGAGCGCCCGCGACTTCTCGGCGGGGGTATAGAAGAAGCGGCGGCCGCGCGCGCTCAGAAAGCCCGAGAGCACGACCTCGCTCACCGTCGCGGGGAAGTCCTTCTGCGCGCGCGTCTGCTGCGGCAGATAGCCGATGGCGCCGCTGCGCAGGGACGGGTCGAGCTCGATGCTGCCCCGCAGGGGCTTGATCAGTCCCAGCAGGCTCTTGAGCAGCGTCGACTTGCCCGAGCCGTTTTCGCCGACGATGCAGAGGTATTCGCCGCTGCGGATCTCCAGATTCAGGTGCTCCCAGACGGCGCGCCCCTCATAGCCCAGCGAGACGTCCCGGCAGGCGAGTAATGTTTTCTGTTCCATCAGGATAGTCCCTCCTTCAAGGCTTCCACGTTTTTCTGCATCAGGCTCAGGTACGTCTCGCCGCGGTCGAAGTCCGCGCGGCTGACCGTCTGGCACGAGTAGAAGGTGCGCACCTGCGCGCCCGTCGTCTCGGCGATGGCATCCGCGATTTTCTGACTGCTCAGCTCGATCGTATAGACGACGGGGATCTGTTCGTTCTCTACGCGGTCGATGAGATATTTGAGCGTTGCGAGCGACGGCTCCGTGTCCCCGGCGCAGCCGTGGAACGCCGCGCGGTAGTTCAGCCCGTAGGTGCGGCAGAAGTAGAGCAGTGGGAACCGGTCGCCGAAAACGAGCAGATTCCTCTGCCCGTTCGCGGCAACCTCGCGGAAGGATGCGTCAAGCGCCTGCAGCTGCGCGAGGTACTGCGTGAGCCTCGCCTGATAGTCCGCCGCGTGCGCCGGATCGGCGGCGCAGAGCGTGTCGGCGATGGCGCGGCAGAGCGTCTGCGCCTGCACGGGCGAGGTCCAGATGTGCTCGTCGTAGGAGATTTCGTCGCTGTCGTCCTCGTCATGGTCGTGGTCGTGACCGCTCTGCTGCATCCCCTCGGTGAACTCCTCCTCCAGCGCGTCGGCGTAGTCCATCATGCGCAGAACGTGGGGAATCTTCTCCCCGGCGGCGCCAAGGATGTTCTCCACCCACACCTCGCTCTCGCCGCCGTTGTAGACGAACACGTCCGCCTCACTCACACGGATTACGTCGAGCGGCGTCGGCTCGAAGCTGTGCGTCTCCCGCCCGGCGGGAACCAGCAGCGAGACGTCCACGTCCTCGCCACCGATCTGACGCACAAAGTCATAGTACGGAAAGAGCGAGCAGACGACTCGCAGCCGCCCGTCCGCGCTTTCCTGCGGTCGCTGCGAGCAGCCGCTGAGCGAGAGCGCTGCAAGCAGCAAAAGCGCCAGAAAAAGCGCCGTGATGCGTTGTTTCATGACTGCTGCGCCTCCCGGCACTTGGCGCAAAGGCCGTAAAACAGCGTGCGGCGCGGGTTGATGGCAAAGCCGTGCTCTGTGAGCAGGTGGTCATAGAGCTGCGAGAGATGGCCGCAGTCCATGTGGAAAATCGCCCCGCAGCCCTCGCACTTGAGCAGGAAGCACGCGTTCTTGTCCGCGTGGCTGCAGTACTGGTAGCAGGCGCCCTCATCCGTCACGAGCTTGTGGACAAGCCCCTGGCGGCTGAGCTTTTCGAGCTGGCGGTACACCGTGGTCAGGCCAATGGACTGCCCCTCCCGGTGCAGCTCCTCCGTCAGCTCCGCCGCCGTCGCGCAGCCACCGCCGAAGCGCTCGATGCAGGCGAGCACCGCCTGCTGCTGGCGCGTCATATAGGTCATGGATGTCACTCCTCCGAATTTGAAATTGAAATTCATTTTCAGATTATAGCTGATTTTCGGAATTTGTCAAGCAAAAAGATAGCCCGGTGCCGCCGTATGTGGTAAAATAAAGGCAAATCACATCGGGAGGGACGCACCATGCAGCATGAAATCACCAGCCGCGCGCCGCTGCTCGACGCGGCGGGCAATCTCCGCGAGGCGGGCTACGCCAAGCGGCTCCTGCCGGTCTATGACCGCGCCGCCATCCGCGCCGGGGCCGCGCGCATCAAGGAGTGGGACTACTACCTCGTCGCGAACGACCACTACGCTGTCGCCCTGACGATCGACGACAACGGGTACATGGGGCTCGACTCCATCTCGTTTCTGCACTTCGACGAGCGCTGGGAAAAGACGAAAAGTCCCATGCGCGCCTTCCCCACGGGGCGCACAGGGCTGCCCGCCTCGTCTGCCGCGGGCGACACGGTCATCAACCGGAAGCACTACGCCCTCTCCTTCCGCCACGAGGAGGGCGCGCGTGTGCTGACGTTCCACATGGAGGACTTTCTGGACGGGCTCCCCGTCTCCGGGCGCATCCGCCTGACGGACGAGCCGGAGGAGTCGATGGTCATCTGCACGCCGTTTGAAAAGCCGGGGCACTTCTACTATAACCAAAAAATCAACTGTATGCGCGCGAGCGGCTCGGTGCTCGTCAGTGGGCGGGAGTACGTTTTCGACCCGGCGGACTCCTTCGGCGTGCTCGACTGGGGGCGCGGCGTCTGGACGTATCACAACACCTGGTACTGGGGCAGCGCCTCCGGGCAGGTGGACGGTATCCCGTTCGGCTGGAACATCGGCTATGGCTTCGGCAACACCTCCACTGCGAGCGAGAACATGCTATTCTACGGTGGCCGGGCGCACAAGCTCAGTCAGGTGCAGTTCCACATCCCCATGCGGGACGGGCGCGAGGACTATCTCCGCCCGTGGACGTTCACGTCGGACGACGGGCGGTTTGAGATGGACTTCGTGCCGATTCTCGACCGCGCCGCCTGCACGGATGTGAAGCTGATCAAGTCCGACCAGCATCAGGTGTTCGGCCGCTTCACGGGGACGGCGGTTCTCGACGACGGCACAGCGGTGCGGGTGAAGGATTTCCTCGGGTTTGCGGAGAAGGTGGAGAATAAGTGGTGACATACGGCAGACCGGAGAAACCCTCTCCGGTCTGCTTTTGCGTTTGGCGGGGGAGTGGTGGTTGAATCGGTTGGTCCATGTCTCCGACGGGGTACTTTTTGCCGCTGCTGGTAAAAAGTATCTCGCCGAAGGCATCCCCGCCCCCAAAACAAAATGAGCGCCGGA
>ENA-UOJM01002529-UOJM01002529.1-human-gut-metagenome-genome-assembly--contig:-P116-NODE-2529-length-12777-cov-6.972331_pt1 | contig 12777 bp, 10 predicted proteins | sample MGYA00242349_ERZ723896 | MGnify/ENA metagenome assembly ERZ723896 | reverse complement strand
TCGTCACCCCATTGCAGGCCGAGGATAACGTCAACTTTTTTCATTGTATCCGGTTCTGTTTTATGTTTGCAAAAGACATTTTTTGCATCCAAAGGTACGAATTATTATCCGAAAAGCCCAAGGCCGCCGCCGGACTTTTCAACAAATTATGAAGAAAAGCAATCCCCGGCAACGGCAGGAAAGCAAAAAAGCCGCAAAAAGAAATCCGCCGGGCAGGGAGATAGGGAATGAAAAAACGTTATATTTGCAATATACACTAATCCTTAAAAAATCGAACGATGAAACCAATTGCAGTTCTGATGGCTGCCGCCGCATTCGTCGGCCCCATCATCCCGACAGCAGTGCTGGGGGGGGGAATTCCGTAAACCCGAAAGTCTTCTGGGACGGCGGCCGGATTCCCGATCCGGCGTTCCGCGCCTATGTGCTGGATAAATTCGACACCGACCGCGACGGACGCATCAGCCGGGCCGAGGCCGAGGCGGTGACGGAGATCGACATTTCCGGCACTTGGGACGATTTCAGTGCAAGGAAAGGTGTAACCTCGCTGGAGGGAATTCAATATTTCCCGAACCTGCGCAAACTGATATGCGCGGCCAACGACATCGCCGCGCTCGACCTCGCGCAAAACCGGGAACTGGAAGAGCTGGACTGCTGCGCGAACAGCCTTACGCAGCTTGACCTCACACAAAACACAAAACTAAAAAAGCTCACGACAGGCGCAGACGATGAAACCGGATTCCTCAAGGACAATCTCGCGCAGCTCTCGCTTCCGCAGAAAGGGACGCTGGAGGAGTTGTACTGCGGAGGGCATAAACTGGCTGCACTGAACCTTTCAGGACAGACACAACTGAAAACAGCCGTATGCTGCGAGTGCTCCGAACTTACCTCGCTCAATCTCAGCGGATGCGAAAGACTGAAAGAACTCATTTGCCGCCAAAACAAACTTTCGCGCCTCGATCTTCCGGACAACGTCCCGTTTCTGGAAAAACTCGATTGCAGCACAAACGCCCTCGCATCATTCAATATCGGCGAATGTTACATGTTGCGGACAATCAATCTTTCGAACAACAAGCTCCGGCAACTCGACCTCACCAACGCCATAAATCTGAAAGAACTGGTTTGTTCCAAAAACGAGCTGACCTCGCTGAACACGAAAAGTTGTTTTCCGCTGAAAATCCTGGAGTGCGACAGAAACAAATTAAGGGAACTCGATTTGAGCCGCAATCCGCGATTGACAGAACTCGACTGCTCGTATAACAAAATTGAGGAACTCAGTATCGACTACTGTTTCTCACTCCAAAAGATAACCTGTGACAACAACCCGCTGTCCTATTTCGATTTTTCAGATACAGAACTCGATTATTTATGTATTCCCGAGAGAATCAATACAGCCTGGAAATACCGGGGTGCAAAAGAACCCGCAATAACGATGATAGCATCCGAAAACGGAGAGCGGCGGCGCGTATACAACATATTACAGCAACTGGATAAAGCCAAGGAGAAACAACAAGCCGACCGGGCCGAAGAAAAACAGCGCAACGAAGCCGAGGCGCAGCAGCGTGAAGCCGCCCGGGCCGAAGCCAAACAGAAAGCCGCGGAATACAAACGCCAGATCATGTCCTACCTCGCAAGTAAGGATTGGGAAGGAGCCGACAGATTCGCCGCCGAAGCCCTCGCCGAGCTGCCCGAGGGTGATGCATTCCTCTACCTGGTGCGCGCCAAAGCCTACTTCAAGCAGAATCTCGATTTCGAGGTGTCCGATAACGAGAACATGACCGAATATTTCCGGGCCTACCGCAGCGAAGCCGAGCGTCTGGCCGAACTATGCCGCAAATCCATCGTCTGCGACTCCTCGGACGGCAACGAAGCCTATTTCTATCGCGGGATGGCCTACATCGTACTGGGTCGTGCGGACGATGCCGCTGCCGATTTCAAACGTTGCGCACGAGGCAACGAAGCGTTGAAAGCAGTCTGCTATTACAATATAGGAACCGCTTACAAAAATGCCGGGAGATACAGCCCGGCGCTCGAACAATTCAAACTCGCCCGACAGTATTACACCGCCGCGGACAAAAAGGAACAATGCCTGCAACGCATCAAGGAGTGCCAGCAGAAAATCAAGGACAAATAAGAGAAACGTCCCGGAGGTCCCGGGACGTTTTATTTCACGATCAACTCCGTCGGTCCGTTGAAGTCGACGCTTTGCGAGGCGAGGCAGTAGACCGTGGCAAGGGAGGGGTTGCCGCGCACGTCGGCACGCAGCCCCGAGGCGCAGGAGGTCACGTCCAGCGACCCCGCGAGGGCATTGTCCGGACAAAGAAGCGTTGCGAGCGAGGCGTTCGACTGCAAATCGAGGCGCGGCAGCGAGTTGCCGCCGCAATCGAGGTATGCGAGGCCGCGCAGGCCGTTCACGTCGAGCGACACAAGGCCGTTGTCCGAGCAGTCGAGCCATTCGAGGCGCGTCATCGTGACGTCCAGCCGCGTGAGCGCGTTGCCCCGGCAGTCGAGCCGTTCCAGACGCGTGAACTCCTTCAGGTCGGAGAGCGACGCGACGCCCCGTTCCGGACACTCCACCGTGCGGACACGCTGCGCCTCGTAGCGCGAGATGCGGCCGTCGCCATCGACGTCGAATTCGCCCAGACAGTAGGCCTCGAAGGCCTTGTCGTAAAATGTCAGGTAGATGTATCTGTTCTTCTCGTCGCGCTCGTCCTCGGCAAGGCCGCAGGCCGCCGAGAGCAGTAGGAGCAGGACGGGAAGGGCGCGGACCATAGGCGGCGTCAGATGTTCACGTCGTCGTCGGAGGCGTCCGAAGCGTCCGAGCTGTCGTCGTCGCCCTGAATGTCGTCGGCCCCCTTGATCTCGTCGTCGTAGTAGTCCTTGTCGTCGTCTTCGTGCGAATTGTCGTCGACCTTCACGTCGATCTTCACCATGTAGGCTATCTCGTCCGTATCATAGGGAACGGCATAGAAAAAATCGCCGTTGGGCTTGTCGACACGGATCATCGCATCGGTGAATCCCAGCGGGTATTTCGCCTTCACAGCCTCCTGCAACTCGGGGCTGAGGTTATGAAAACTCGTCGCAATATGTTTCTTCACGATATTCGGTTTAGTCATGGTAGTGTCTCGAAATTTTTTGCAATTATAAGCAAAATTTGAATATCGCACCACATCTGCAATTTTTTTTTGCATTTTTTTTGATTTTACACCAAATTCACCCGTTGTTAAGGACAAAATATGTAACTTTACACACGTTATTTAAGGATTATGGTACGCGAACGGATCGAGGAGCTGCGCCGGCAGCTCGAACTGCATAACTTCAAATATTACGTCGAAAACGCCCCCGAGATTTCGGATTTCGAGTTCGATGCGATGATGCGCGAACTCCAGGATCTGGAGCGCGCACACCCCGAATACGCCGACCCCAACTCGCCTTCGGTGCGCGTGGGAAGCGACCTGACGGCCGAGTTCCGGACCGTGAAGCACCGCTACGCGATGCTGTCGCTGGGCAACACCTACTCGCTGGACGAACTGCACGAGTTCATCGGCCGCATCGAGCGCGAAGCCGGGGCCACGGACTACGTCTGCGAACTGAAATTCGACGGCACGGCCATCTCGCTCACCTACGAGCACGGACGGCTCGTGCGCGCCGTGACCCGCGGCGACGGCGTCGAGGGCGACGACGTGACGGCCAATGTCCGCACCGTGCGCACGGTGCCCCTGCGCCTGCGGGGCACGGACTGGCCCGACCTCTTCGAAATCCGCGGCGAAATCCTGATGCCCTACGCCTCGTTCGACCGCCTCAACGCCGAGCGCGAGGCCAACGGCGAGCAGCTCTTCGCCAACCCCCGCAACGCCGCCGCCGGGACGCTCAAGCAGCAGTCGTCGGCCGTGGTGGCCCGGCGCGGACTGGACTGCACGCTCTACCAACTGGCGGGCGACGAGCTGCCCTTCACGAGCCATTGGGAGAGCCTCGAAAAGGCCCGCCAGTGGGGGTTCAAGGTCTCGGACGCGGCGCGCATCTGCCGCAGCGTCGCCGAGATCGACGCATTTATCGAACACTGGGACACCGCACGGCGCCGCCTGCCCTTCCCGACGGACGGCGTGGTGATCAAGGTCAACGACTTCGCCGTCCGGCGCCAGCTGGGATTCACGGCCAAGGCCCCCAAGTGGGCCGTGGCCTACAAGTTCAAGGCCGAACGGGCCGCCACGCGGCTCGACAGCGTGTCGTTCCAGGTAGGACGCACCGGGGCTATCACGCCCGTCGCCAACCTCGAACCGGTGCTGTTGGCCGGAACCACCGTGCGGCGCGCGACGCTGCACAACGCCGAGCAGATGGCCCAGCTGGACATCCGCCCGGGCGACACGGTCTACGTCGAGAAGGGCGGCGAGATCATCCCGAAGATCATCGGCGTGGACCTCGCGCAGCGTCCGGCCGACAGCCGTCCGTTCGAGTACATCACCGTATGCCCCGAGTGCGGGACGCCGCTGGTGCGCTACGAAGGCGAGGCCAAGCACTACTGCCCCAACCAGAGCGGATGCCGGCCCCAGATCATCGGGCGCATCATCCACTTCATCCGCCGCAAGGCCCTCGACATCGAGGGGCTGGGCGAGGAGACCGTCGAACTGCTCTACGAAAACGGACTCGTGCGCGACGTGGCGGACCTCTACGACCTGCGGGCAGAACAGCTGGCCCCCCTGCCCCGGCTGGGCGAGAAGTCGGCCGACAACATCATCCGCTCGGTGGAACGCTCGAAGGCGGTTCCCTTCCAGCGCGTGCTGTTCGGGCTGGGAATCCGCTTCGTGGGCGAGACCACGGCCAAATACCTCGCCGAGCATTTCCGCTCGCTGGACGCCGTGATGCGGGCCACGCGCGAGGAGCTGGTCGAGGCCGACGAGGTGGGCGGACGCATCGCCGACGCCATCATCGAATACTTCGCCGAGGAGGACAACCTGCGGATCATCCGCCGCCTGCGCGCCGCGGGGCTGCAATTCGAAGCCGAGGCGCGCCGCCTGGCGTCGGAGGCGCTGGCGGGCCGGAGTTTCGTGGTCTCGGGCAAGTTCACGCGGAGCCGCGACGAAATGAAGGAGCTGATCGAACTGCACGGGGGCCGGAACCTCGCGGCGGTGTCGGGCAGCGTCGACTACCTCGTGGCGGGCGACAAGATGGGCCCGGCGAAGCTGAAGAAGGCCGAGAAGCTGGGTGTAAGGATCATCTCCGAGGAGGAGTTCATCCGGATGGTCGAGGGCGGCGGTCCGGCAGAGAAGGCCCCGCAGCAGGGCGAACTTTTTTAATCGGGAAATTCCGGCCGCGCTGCGACAACTGCGGCGACAGGCGAGGGCAGTCGCTTGCGAATTGCCAGGCCGCCAAAGCAGAAACGGGGTGTGTTTTTACGCCGTAAGCCCCTTCCGAGGGAGGGGGTTCAGGGCGGGGCCAGACTTGTAAACGCAGCAAAATGCCGCGAGGCGGTTTTGCCGCGAAAGAAAAATAAGAGTGAACAAAATCAGATAACGTAAATCAGGAATACTTATGCTACAATCCAAACTCGCAGGCGTGGGCGCCGCGATGATCACCCCTTTCACGGCAGACGGCCGCGTCGACTACAAGGCGCTGGCCCGCATGATCGACTACGTGATCGACGGCGGCGTGGACTACATCGTCGCACTCGGCACCACGGCCGAGACCCCCACGCTCTACATGCCCGAACGCGCCGTGATCGCCATGTTCATCACCAACCAGATCGCAGGCCGCGTGCCGCTGGTGATGGGCTGCGGCGGCAACTCCACCTCGGAGGTGCTGGACCAGCTGCGCGAATTCGACCTGCGGGGCGCCGACGCCATTTTGAGCGTGACGCCTTATTACAACAAACCTTCGCAGGAGGGTCTCTATCAGCATTTCCGCACCGTCTCGGAGCATTCGCCCCTGCCGGTGATCCTCTACAACATCCCGGGCCGCTCGGGCGTCAACATGACCGCCGAGACCACGCTCCGCTGCGCCGCCGACTTCCGCAACGTCATCGGCATCAAGGAGGCGTCGGGCGACATCGGGCAGATGCAGCGCATCCTGGACAACCGTCCCGAGGGATTTCTCGTGCTGTCGGGCGACGACGGCATGGCCATCGAGCTGATGCGCCGCGGAGGCGACGGCGTGATCTCCGTGGCGGCGAACGCCTTCCCGCAACGGTTCATGGAGTGCGTGAACCATGCCAAGGCGGGCGACTTCGACGCGGCGGAAAAGGCTTATGCCGCGCTGGACGAAGCCGTGCACGCGCTCTTCGAGGAGGGCAACCCCGTGGGCGTGAAATGCGCCCTCTCGGTGATGGGACGCATCGGCGATACGATGCGCCTGCCGCTGGTCGCCGGATCGGGAAAACTCCGCGCGAAGTTCGAAGAGCTGATCGCCAGATACGATTTGCGCTGATTTTGCGTTTGTACCGGAAACGACCGCTATGAAACGATTGCTGCTTCTCTCACTGCTGGTTCCGGCGCTGGCCGCCGCCGGAGTCCCCGACGAGGACATGATCCTCGACCGGACGATGGACGCCCAGTCCGCGTTCTACTACCCCGCGCTGATGATGCGCTACAACGCGGGCGACGAGACGCTGACCGACGAGGATTACCACTACCTCTACTACGGATACGCCTACCGCGACGAATACAAGCCGCTGGCCGTGAACCCCGATCTGGACAAAATGCTGATGCTGGCCTCGGGCATCGACCCCGACAAACCCGACAGGGCCACGCTGGAAACGATGGTCTCGGTGGGAAACGACGCCCTGAAACGCGATCCGTTCAGCCCCAAAATCCTCAACCTCATGTCGTTCGCCTACGGTGCGCTGGGCGACAAGGAGCAGGAAAAAGCTTGGTCTGACCGCATGAACGGCGTCATCCGCACGATCCTCGGCTCGGGCGACGGATTCACGCAGAAGACCCCGCGCCATGTGCTGATGTTCGACCACGCGCTCGACGTGCTGGCCGCCGAAGGGCTTTCGTTCGGCAAGGCGCGCATCGTCAGCCGCACGGTGGAGTTCGTGCCGCTGGTCGTTCCCTATGTGGTCGAGGGCAAGAAGCGCAAGGGATTCTATTTCGATTTCAGCCGCGTCTACTGGAACAAACCCGAGGGTTACACCTACCAGCGCGACCGCACGTGGCAGTTCAACAACCTCAAACCCCGCACCTATAAATGATCCGCATTCTCCGGCATACGCTCTGCCTCGCCCTGCTGCTGACGCTCGCGGCCTGCGAAAAAGACCGCGAGCCGCGAATCGAAGTCTCGACGGGAGAGATTCACCTCCCGGGCGACGCTTCGTCCGGAACGACGTTCACCGTGTCGGCCGAAGAACCGTGGACGCTGTCGTATACCGGCGAGGGATTCGCCGTGACGCCGGACGGCGGCGCCCGCGGGGAGACGACGGTCACGGTGACCGCTTCCGAACCCAACTCCGCCAAGGCGCGCCGGAAGCTGGGCACGATAACCGTCCGCCACCCCGCCAACAAGGACGGCTATCCGGTCGAGGTCTACCAGCGGCCCGCCGTGGCGACGCAGACCCTTCTGCTGTACATGCCCGGACGAAGCCTGATCGACTATTACGAGCGCAACATCGAGGGCGTCAGTGCGGCCGTGACGAACCAAATCCCGGGCGACGGGCGCATTCTGGTTTGCTACCAGCCCGAGAAACATTCGTCGGCCGTCCTGCAGGAGATCCGTTACGACCCGGCGACGGAACGGTGCGAACGAACGACGCTCAAAACCTACGACGGCTTCAACGCCGGAAACCCCGAAAAGGTACGGCAGCTGTTCGCCGATGCCGCGGAGCTGGCTCCGGCCCAAAACTACGGGCTGATCATCGGCTGCCACGGCAAGGCGTGGATTCCGGTCGCCAGCGGCTCGCTCTCCTACCCGATGCGGCGTTCCGCCGAGGACGACCTATGGGCCACGCCCCCGGGGGCCAAGCAGACCCGTTCGTTCGGCGACAAGGGCTACGAACTGAACATCACGGAGCTGAAGGAGGCGCTCGAAGCGCAGCAGTTCCGTTTCGACTACCTGATCTTCGACGACTGCTTCATGGCCAACATCGAAACGCTCTACGACCTGCGTTCGGTCATCGGCTACATCGTGGCGTCGCCCTGCGAGGTCATGGGCGACGGATTCCCCTACGACCGGATCGTCCCCCACCTGTTCGAAACGGGACCGGTCGCGGACCGGCTCGCGGAAACCTGCCGGGAGTTCTGGAACCTCTACGAAAACGAATACCAGAGCACGACCTGGAAAGAGCAGTCGGGCTGCATCTCACTGGCCGTCACGTCGCAGCTGGACGCGCTGGCGGAGGTGATGCGCCGCATCAACGAAAAAGGCAAACAGCCGTTCGAACTCTCGCAGCTCCAGTACTACGAGGGACTGATGACACACCTTTTCTACGACTTGGGGCATTACGTCGAATTGAGCTGCGGCGACCCGGCGCTCGTCGAGGAATTCACGACGCAACTCGACCGGGCATTTCCCCCCGAAAGCCGTCTGTGCACGAAGCAGTTCTATTCCCAATACAACAACGGGTCGAACCCCGTGCATTTCTATACGGGCGTCTCCGTGAGCGAGCCTTCGACGAAGTACGTCGCCGAAAACCGGATGACGAACTGGTATCGGGACACGCATTAAATGAAATGAAAAGAGCGATTCTCACGAATCGCTCTTTTCATTTATGCATACAGCCCGGACTTCCTATTCATACTGCCCGGACTTCAGCCGCTCCACCTCCTCGCGGGTCAGGAACCGCCACGCTCCGCGCTTGAGGTTCTTCTTCGTGAGACCCGCATAGTAAACGCGGTCGAGTTTGGTCACGGTGTACCCCAGGAACTCGAAAATACGGCGCACGATGCGGTTGCGGCCCGAGTGGATCTCGATGCCCACCTCCTGCTTGTTCTCCTTGACGTAGGAAATCTCGTCGGCGAAGATCTCGCCGTCTTCGAGCGTGACGCCCTCGGCGATGCGGTCCATGTCGGCGCGCGTCAGAGGTTTGTCGAGCGTCACCTGGTAGATTTTCTTCTTCTTGTAGGAAGGGTGCGTCAACTGCTTCGTAAGGTCGCCGTCGTTGGTGAACAACAGCAACCCGAGGCTGTTCTTGTCGAGGCGTCCCACCGGGTAGATGCGCTCCGTGCAGGCGCCCGAGACCAGCTCCATGACCGTCTTTCCGGCATGGGGATCGTCGAGCGAAGTGACGTAGCCCTTGGGCTTGTTCAGCACCAGGTAGACCTTCTTCTCGCCCTGCACCGGCTCGTCGTTGAACCGCACTTCGTCGGTCGGCAGCACCTTGGTTCCCAGTTCGGTGACGATCTTGCCGTTGACCGAAACGACGCCCGCCGTGATGAAATCGTCGGCCTCGCGGCGCGAGCAGATACCCGACTGGGCGATGAAGCGGTTCAGGCGCATCTCGCCCGTCTGCTTCTCGGGATTGAATTTCGGATACGACGCCGGTTTGTCGTCGTGTTTCTTATAGGCAGGTTTGAACGGTTTGTCGACGAACTTCCGGTCGCCGAATTTCTTATCCCCGAATTTTTTCTCGCCGAACTTCTTCTCGCCGTAGGGCTTGTCGCCGAACTTCTTGGGTCCGAATTTCTTCTCGCCGTAGGCCGGCTTATCGCCGTAACTGCGGCGCGGACGCTCCTCGTCGCTGCGGTGACGGTCACCGTCGTAGCGGGGTTTGTCGCCGAAGGAACGCCGCGGACGGTCGTCGTCCTGACGCGGGCGGTCGCCATACGAACGCGGCTTATCGTCGTACTGACGCTGACGGTCGCCATAGGGACGCGGGCGGTCGTCATACGAACGGCGCGGGCGGTCGCCCTCCCCGCGGGATTTGTCGCCGTAGTGCGGCTTCTCGAAAACCGGACGGTTGTCGGCCGTGAAATGGGGGTTATACGAAGCCCGGCGTTCGGGCCTGTTTTCAAAGGAGGGCTGCTCCGAATCGGCGGCATCACGCTGCAAACGCGGGCGACGCTCGACACGCTCCGCCGTAGCCACTACGGTGCGCTTGCGTTTGTCGCGTCCGAAGCGTTCGAGCACCGGGGTCGAGTCGTTTTTAGGATCTTTCATTTTCTATTCTCTACTAATAATATTGTCGCAGGCAAAGATAGCGCAGAACGGGAGCGATGCCGAATCATCGGGGCATTGCCGGACCGCAGTCTATCCAGGCGGGCGTCTGTTCGCCCGCAAAGATAGTGCAAGTTTCGGGGATAACAACACATTGCGTGCCCGAATCGGAGATAAAAACCACCCCGGACGATAAATACCCCGGTTAAAACTGTTTCGACAATGGAATTTCACATTCTTCCTCCATCTGACAAAATAACGGCAACACTCCGGAACACCGCCGTCCGCGGCCACCCCGGGATAAACCCATACCCAAAAAACGCCGCCGGAATCAGGTCGGCATTCAACCCTTTCCGGCGGCGATGAAACATCACGGCTCAATGCCGCTTACCTCCGCACATAATACTCTACAGTCACATACCCGTCTTCATCGGCCGGATACGTCCATGTCATCCGGGTAGTCGTCACCTCTGCGTGACAGACCTGCGGGTCGGAACCGTCGGAATAATCGACATCGTCGCTCCGCATCGAAAGGGTTTTCGTCGACTCCTCGTAAGTGTACGTTCCGTTGTAATACTCCTTCGGCGGATAATCGTAGTAGCGATAGGTACCGTCTTCCCGGAAGATCGCTATCATCTTGTCGGCCGTTTCGACCGCCGTGAAACTTTCGGCGAGTTTCCCATTCCGATAGACCTCGTTTTTCTCGAATACCCATTCGCCGATAATCGGACCGGGCTGTTCGTCGGTCCCCTTCTCATCGTCCGAACAGGCGGCAAAAGTCAGCAACACGGCCGACAGGCAAAACATCCATTTCTTTTTCATCTTTATTTAAATTGGGTTTATAATCCATCGCTTTATTATTTATAGAGTATCCGCACATTCTCACTGTCACAACTTACACGGGTTGTTTGCCCTTTTTTCAGCCAAATCTCTTCCAGTTTAGGATTACCCCATGAGCACCTGAGACTTTCCAGCATCGGACACCCCGACACATCGACAATCCGCAGATCGAGGTTGTCCCATTGCGATGACATTTCGCTATAAACGCCCAAAGTTGTCATTCTGGAACTGATTATCTCAAATGATTCCGAGGTCAACGCTTCAAAATACGGATCTTCACCCCACGAATAACCTCCTGTATACCGGGTCGGAAGCGTTTCCCCGAGATTGAGCCACTCCAGCGGATTGAACCGGGAACCCAGGGAGTTCAATTTCGTATTGCGGCTCAAATCGAGTCTCCGCACTTGATTGTTGGAAAAATGCAGCGAGGTCAGATTCGGAAAGTATTCGATTCCTTCGAGCGATTCTATCTCCATACCACCACACGAAATCGTTTCCACTCGAAGCGCCTCCTGCCGCGATATTTCGCCGTCCCCCGTAATATCGTACCGCATAAGATAAGATTTGAACTTCGCATCGGGGAAACGGATTATTTCCGACGGCGCGAATTGCGTGACCTCCGCTTTTGCGGAAACGCCGCCTCCGGAAACGACGATTGTCCCGGTACGTGTGTCTCCAACGTTAACTTTTGCCCTGAAGGTAAGCAGCGATTCATTCTCCGGGGAGGCCAATTCGATCCAGTCAGCCTCTATTTTTACCTGATAGACGACATTCGCCTGCACCTGTATCTGAAACTCACCGGCCGCAGCGTCGAGCCAGAATTGCTGCGACGACAAGGAGACCGAATTCTGTCGGGCCTGCCCGATTTCGATCGTCGTCTGCGAATCTCCCGCCATGATTCGCACAAAGCACTTCCGGTCCGCAAGCGTTGTATTGGATTTCAAGGAAATAAATATCTCACCGTCGCCCGAATCGCCCGACATCGGAGAAACCGAAATCCAATTCGCCGCGGAATCCGTATAGTAAAGCGCGACGAACCAATTTTCCCGGGAGGAAAACCGAACGCCATAAGTTCCACCCTGCGAGGGGACTGTCTCCGGAATCCCGCCCCGGTCGATAATGGATATGACTTCATCGGGTTTTTCCGATTGCTCCGGGCTCTCGCTGCATGCGCACAATAGCAGGCACATTCCCAACAGCATCTTTTTCATAGCAACATGTTATATAGATTGCCACCCGGCTCCTGTACGGCAGATTCATAAAAAGAAAGTGTGGAGCCGTTCGTTTATCTGAATGGAGGTTCTGGAATACCCGTGAACAAATAAACAATACCCCACACCGGATAGTATATCGGGAATGATATAGCTATACACGGCAATGAGTGTTTGTATTGCTTATTCCTGTTCACGAGAAATTTTCCAGATTTCCATTCAAGAATAAAAGCGAAACACTTCTACCAAATATGTCGCCGTCCGTGTGGACAGCAAGACAAAGATAGAAAATGTTTTTCAATACGCAACGCTCCCGGGGTATTGTCCCTGCAAATTTCGAAAAAAGGTTGCTGAAAATCAATATTGATCTGAAACTATGTTATTTCAATTTAGGGTAGTCTGCGAATAAACACACCACAAATACGCTATCTTTGCATCCATTATGAACATGAACCGCGAAATACTGCGCATTGCGCTCCCCAATATCGTCTCGAACATCACCGTGCCGCTCATGGGCATCGTATCGACCGCCATCGCCGGACACTGGGGAGCCGACTCCGCCGCCACGATCGGCGCGCTGGCCATCGGCGTCTCGATCTTCAACTTCATCTACTGGAACTGCTCGTTCGTGCGCATGGGAACCAGC
>ENA-UOJM01002518-UOJM01002518.1-human-gut-metagenome-genome-assembly--contig:-P116-NODE-2518-length-12845-cov-3.901955_pt1 | contig 12845 bp, 14 predicted proteins | sample MGYA00242349_ERZ723896 | MGnify/ENA metagenome assembly ERZ723896 | reverse complement strand
TGACAACGCTGAACACGCTACACGGATACTTATCGAGGATATTCTCAAACCGTTACGGAACGAATTAAACACAGTCAGGGAGGAACTGAATGCGACAAGGAAAGACTTGCACTCAGCAAAACGCGAGATGGCACGATTGCGCAAGGCGATCGACGATGCTAATCGTTGCGAGCATCGTAATGAGTGCCCTGTGCTGTTCGGGTTGCGCGAGCTCCCGAAAGGCACAAAAGACGATAACCCAACTGTCGGAGCAAATCGCTCACCTCCGTGAAACGCAACGATCGATTGATCGACGGCTGTCGGCTATGCAGACCGATTCGATTGCCCAGCGTAGCGCTGTGGCAATTGACCGCAGGCTCGACGCCGACGAGGAGGTCGTCGCAACGACGGAAGAGTTCGACACCTCACAACCTACCGACACGCTCACGGGAACACCGCCGCTGAAATCGCGCCGCACCGAAACCCGCCGTCGCATATCGCACGAGCAGGAGCAAATCGCCGCGACGAGCGACCTGCAAGGTTCGACCGTACAGACCCTCGAAGCGCAGAGTGCAGAGCAGACGGAGGAGAGCGAACGAACCGATCGTAGTACGGAAACCGAAACCAAACAACGCTTCGGAATGACGTGGGCGCAGAGAACGCTTTGCAATATCGGCATCGTCGTTCTTGCAGGCGCTATTCTGTGGCTGGTTGCCCGAATACTTAAACGGCATTTATAAACCATTCAAACACTATTTGGCTATGGCGAAGAAAGAAAATAAGACGGAGAACCCGCAAACCGATACCGCAGCACCTGTTCCGACCGGACAGGAACTCCCACAGGACAACACCGGGGAGAGCATGGCGGATCAGCCGCAGACCGGAGGCGAACAGCCGACCCCGGTAGATGCAGCCCCCGCAGCAAAATCATCGACCAAGAAAACGGAACCGAAAGTCTCGGACGCCGTGCGAAATATCGGCAAAGCTCTGCTCAAAAGCAACCCCGATATGTCGGTCGTGTACATGACGGCGGATGGCCGCGGGTTCTACGAGAAAAACGACGCGGACAACCATGCCCGCACGCTCAACAACAAGGCGGTAACGCCTGTAAAGAGATAGGTGAATGCAGAGTATCAAATTTGAACGTACCAACGGCAACATCCCCAAGACGGCGGCGGGACTGGATCACGTCAGCGGGTTCCTCGCCTACGTGACGGCTCTGCCGGAGGGATTCTCGGACGAGAACCGCATACAGGCGTGCTCCTCGATCGAGACCGCCGAGAAACTCGGCATCACCAGCGACGAGGGCGCGGCGTGGGAAATCCGGATGCTGCACTACCATTTGAGCGAAATTTACCGTCTCAACCCGGGCATCAGCCTGTACGTCGGTCTTTTCGCCAAGCCTACGGGCGGCACCTATACCTTTTCGGAGGTCAAGAGCCTGCAAAACTACGCGGGCGGCTCGCTGCGGCAGGTTGCGGTGTGGTGCGGGCACAAGGAGCTCGAGGCGGGCGACCTCACGGCGTTGCAGGGCATCGCAACCTATTTGCAGGAATACGACCGCCCGCTCTCGATCGGTTACGCGCCGAAAGTCGGCTCCGTCACGTCGTTGCCGTCGAACATCGCCGGAGCCGGGAAATGCAACGTCTCGGTCATCATCGGACAGGCAGGCAAGGGTGTCGGCGCGCAGTTGTACGCCGACAAGGACAACACGGACAAAGCCTCGGTTTCGGGGCTGGGCGTGTGGCTGGGTGTCACCTCCAAAGCGGCGGTACACCAGTCGATCGCCGCAGTGGAGAAATTCCCGACGGGTATCGACCTGCCCGCGTTCGGCGACGGAACGCTGCTGCGCGACCTCGACACGGCGATCGTGGAGAACCTCGACGTCTCGCGTTACCTGTTTTTCGTGACTTACGACGGCTTCGCCGATTCGTATTTCAACGATTCGCACACGATGGACGATGCGGGCAGCGATTACGCCTATATCGAAAGCGTTCGCACTATGGACAAGGCGGTTCGCGGTATCCGCAAAGCCCTGCTCCCGAAGCTCGGCGGCGAGCTCTACGTGAATCCGGAGACCGGGCTGCTCGCCTCCTACGAGGTTGAATACCTCACCGAGCTTGCGAACAAGCCGCTCGAGGATATGCAGAAAGCAGGCGAGTTGAGCGGTATGTCGGTAGAGATCGACCCCGACCAAGACGTGTTATCGACTTCCGAGCTGGAGTTCGTCATCAAGCAGGTAGGCGTCGGGGTGCTGCGCAGGATCAAATGTAAAATCGGCTTTGCAAAAAAAGCATAAACCAATCGGCTGAATGGCAGAAGCAACGGATTTAATCCCTCTTATCAACGGTATCGAATACTCGTGGGGAGACATCACGGCGACCGTCGGAGGCGTGCCCGTCGTCGGAATTACGGCGATCGAGTACGGCGACGACCAAGTTGTCGAGAACCACTACGGGGCGGGGCGGCATCCCGTTTCGTACTCCAAGGGCAGAATCACCCCGAGTGCCAAGATCACCGTCGCAATGGGCGAGGTGATCGGCTGGCAGGCAAAAAGCCCGACCGGGCGGTTGCAAGACCTCGCACCGTTTCCTGTCGTCGTGGCATACATTCCCGAGGACGGGCAGATCGTGACCGACAAGATCATGAACTGCCGTTTCAAGAAGAACTCCCGCATCTGGAAAGAGGGAGACACGCGGCAGCTCGTCGAACTCGAGCTGGTGCCCTCGCACATCAAGTGGCACAACAAGTAGCAGTAAGTTTGACCGGGGCGGGCGTGACTGCCTGCCCCTTTTTATCGAGTAATTTATGAACAAGAACAACAACAACATCGAGGAGATCAAGAACGCCAAAGGCGAGGTAATCCAAACGCTCGTGTTCACGGACAAGGGCGGGGTAAGAACCTACAAGGACAAGGACACCGGGGAGGTCGTCAAGACGCTGCATATCTGCAACGGCGGCGTGTCGGGGGAGCAGATCAAGGCGTGGAAATCCGAACATCGCAAGGTGCACATGATGGAGGTCGAGGACGGCGACGACCTGTTCGTCGGGTATTTCCGCCGCCCGAGCATGGAAACTATGTCGGCGGTAAACCTGCTCGCCAAAAAGGACGAGATCAAGAGCACGACGGCCCTGTTCGAGAACTGCTGGCTCGGCGGTGATCCGGTTATGAAAACCGACATGCTGGTACGCATGGGTGCGATCCGCCAGCTTGGAGAGATGTTCGGCAGTGTTGTCAGCCGCTTAAAAAACGTGTAGAGGCGTACCAATTAAGCGGTGACTACAATGAAGAGTACATCGCCAAAGGGTGCGCCCTTATCCGAGCGACTTTCCATATTGATCCGGGCGAGCTCTCCGAGGACGAGTGGGCGCATCGGTTTGCCGAGGCGGTATGGATCGAGGGAACGCGATTAACCAACCTTGCCAAAATTTTAGCAAAACTTTTCGAGACACCGGAGAATGAGTGAGTACGCCTTTAATTATTCGTTCAACATTACCGGGGACGCCGCTACCGTAGCGCAACAGATTACGGGGGACGTCACCGCGTTGAACAATACCGTCAAACAGGCGTCGGGGCTTTGGGATTCGTTCGCCGGGAAGATTGTAGCATTCAACCAGCTGTCGCAGTTTGTCGAGGGGTTTTCACACACGGTGAACGAGACGCTCGCCCCGGGTGCCGCCCTCAACGCTTCGCTCGCCGACCTGTCGGCGATTTCGGGCGAGACGGGCGAGAGCCTGCGGACGATCGAGCGATACGCGCGTGATGCGGCAAAGACGTTCGGCGGTTCTGCGGCGCAGAGTGTCGAATCGTACAAACTGCTGCTCTCGCAGCTCTCCCCGGAGCTCGCCAAAACCCCGGACGCCCTTAAAGCTATGGGGGACAATATTGCCGTGTTGAGCAAGACAATGGGCGGGGACGCGAAAGCTGCCGCTGAGGTACTCACAACGGCGATGAACCAGTACGGGGTCTCGCTTGCCGATCCTATGGAGGCAAGCCGCAAAATGGCGCAGATGATGAACGTCATGGCAGCGGCAGGACAGGCAGGTTCCGCCGAGCTGCGGTCGATCACAGTCGCGCTCGAGCAATGCGGGATGGCTGCAACGGCTGCGGGCGTCTCGTTCGAGGAGACGAACGCCGCGATACAGGTGCTCGACAAGGCGGGCAAAAAGGGAGCCGAGGGCGGTGTCGCCCTGCGAAACGTCATGTCGATACTCTCGACGGGGCGTTTCCTGCCGAAAGACGTCAAAGAGGAACTCACGGCGGCGGGCGTGAACATAAACGCCCTCACGGACAAGTCGAAAACCCTCACGGAGCGTTTGCAGCCCCTTAAAACCGTTCTCAACGATACGGCTTTGTTTACAAAGCTGTTCGGGCGCGAGAACAGCAACGCGGCAATGGCTCTCGTGCAGGGCATCGACGAGGTGAACCGATACACGGACGTCATTTCCGGGACAAACACGGCATTCGAGCAGGCGGGGATCATCATGGAATCGTACAACGAGAAGAAAGCCCGGGTGCAAGCCCGGTTCGACGATTTCCGCATTTCGGTGTTCAACGCGACAGGGGATTTCGGCATTTGGGTCGAGATAGTGGCGGGTTCGCTCGTCCCGCTCTCGCAGCTTATGCCGCTTATTATCGGCGTCGGCAAGGCTATGACGCTGGTAAAGAGCATCAATTTCGCGGGCGTGTTCTCGTCCCTCTCGCGCATGGTGACGGTCGCGCGTTACCAGTTGCTTTTTATGAACGCCGAACTCCGCACCGGGCAAATGGTGTCTGTCGGGTTCCTCGGGAACATCACCCGGGCGACCGCCGCCGTCGTGCGTTTCGCAACGGTAGGGCTGCTCTCGGGCGTAAAGGCTCTCGGGGCGTGGGTTCTCTCCCTTGTCACGGGCGGCACGGCGTCGGCGACATTCGCGGGCATCGCCTCGGGAGCTTTCGCCACGTTCAAGGTCGCGGCGGTCTCGGCGTGCCGGGCTGTGGGTATCGCTATTATGAACATCCCGATCGTCGGCTGGATCGCCGCCGCAATCGCGGGGCTTATCGCGCTGGGCGTCTATTTTTGGAATACCTCGGCGAAATTCCGTGCCGTGCTTAAAGGTCTCGGCGCGGCGTTCGTCGCCACGTTCAAGGGTATTTGGAACTTGGCTAAAACCGTGTTCGGGTCTATTGGCGACCTTATCAAGGCGGCGTTTTCGCTCGACGGCAAGGGGATCAAGGAGGCGATCAATCGGTTAAAAGGCGGGTTCTCGGAGTTCGGCAGCAGCGTCGGCAAGGCGTTTAATGACGCCTACGAGGGCGAAATGGCGCGCAGCAAGGCGGAGCAGGAAGCCAAGAAGAAAGCGGAGACGGGCGAAACGGGCGATCCGGTCGTCGTCGCCCCAGATTCGGGCGGCGGGTCTATTTCGGCAGGACTGGCGGGTATTGGCGGCAGTTCCAACAAGGCGGATAAAATCAAAAACATCAACGTCACGATCGAGAAGTTGATCGACAAGTTCGAGATACACACGACCAACATGCACGAGGACATCGGCAAGGTCAAGGAAATGGTCGCGGAGGCTCTGACCGGGGCGGTGAACGACGTAAACTATGCAATGTAATGAGCGGATTATCCCCTATAAGTTTTGAGTTCGTGGCGGCAGGCGTCGCCCGCCGCGCACGTGTCGCCCTTGCGCGCCTTGTTCCCTCGCAGGTAAACAAGGAGATTCCCTCGTGGGAGGGGCACGGCGGGGCACCCGAGGGCGCGGAGGTCGCCACGCCGATCACCGAGCGGACGTTTTGGGAGAGCCGTTACGTGCTTACGGAGCTGACATTGTGCAAGGAGGACGGCGAAACGCTGGTCGTGAACGATGCGGTCGTCACCGTGACGCAGGAGAAACACATCGTCCGCACGACGCTCGTCGGGTTGAACGGTACGATCAAGGAGTATATCTGCAACGGGGACTATGACATCAGCATAAGCGTCGGTATCGTCGCGGTGGATTCCGACGGGCAGATCGTGGACGAATACCCGGAGGAGGGCATCCGCAAGGTGCGGGAGTTCTTGGACGAGAACAAGGCGGTCGAGGTGACGAGCGTGTTCCTGTCGATCTTCGGCATCGGGCGTATGGTCGTCACGCGGTTCTCGCTTAAACAGGAAACGGCGTCGAACCGTCAGACGATCGAGGTGCGGGCACTTTCGGACGAAGACTACGTAATCAAAAGCACCGAGTATTAAACGGCATTTGAAAAACGATTGAGCAGTGTTTAGGCTAACGGCAAAAATAGAGATCAGAAGCGCGAGAACGTGGGTTTTCGATAAGGTCGCCTCGGTGGAGATCACCCGCGACATCGATACGCTCACGGACACGTGCGTTTTGCAGTTGCCTAAAAAAGTGAAATGGCAGGGCGAAAGCACGATCCCGATAGGGCGCGGCGACGAGGTGACGGTGTGGCTGGGGTACGACGGCGACCTGCAATTCGCATTTCGGGGTTTCATCACGACGCTCGGGTTGAAAACCCCGACGACGATCACCTGCGAGGATTACATGTTCCGCCTCAAACAGCGTGAGGCGAAGAAGCTCGCCTACAAGAACGCCACGATCGGGCAGATCCTCAAAGACCAAGAACTCGGTATCGGGTATAAGGTTTTCGGGGAGCAGTCGATCGGGCAGTACCGCGTGACGGCGGACACGTTGAGCGCGCTTTTGGGGCAGTTGAAAGATCACGGCGGCGTGCGGTCGTTTATCCGCATCGAGGACGACGAGCCCGTGTTGTACTCGGGCGTGCTGTTCGAGCGCGGAAAGACCCCGAAACAGGTATTTGCAACGGGGTTGAACCTTATCGACGACACGCAGCTCAAAGTGCAGAATGCCGCCGACGTGAAAATCAAGGTCAAGGCGGTTTCGCTTATGCCGAACAACAAGAAAATCCGGGTCGAGGTGGGCGACACGGACGGGGAAACCCGGACGCTGCACACCTACAACAAGCAGGAGGCGGAGTTAAAGGCGTGGGCGAAACAGGAGCTCGAGCGGTTGAAACGTGACGGTCTCGTGGGTTCGTTTACGACGTTTGGCGCGGAGCTGGTCGATAAGCTCGACAACGTGGGTATCAAGATCGACGGCGAGCGCAAAGGCGTCTATCAAGTACAGAAGAACGTAATAAAATACTCCCCGAGCGGTTTCCGGCAGGAAATCACCCTCGGGGCGAGAGTGGCAGAATGACGATACAGGAAGCAATCCGGAAAATGGCGGCGGCAGGCACGGAACCGTACTGCAAGGTCTGCACGGTCGATGCGGTGGACGAGGACGCCCGCACGGTGGACTGCACCCCGCTCGACGAGGGCGCGCCCCTTTTGGGCGTGAACCTGCAAGCCAACCAAGAGTGCGGGGATGGCGTCGTGCTGTTCCCTGCGGTCGGCAGCTACGTCGTCGTGTCGTTTCTCGGGGCGTCGGTGGCGGTGGCAGTCCTCGCGGAGAAAGTCGATAAAATCAACCTCAAAATCGGGGACGCCACAACGGAGATCGTGGACGGGCAGGTCGATATTGCCGTCCGTAACACGACGGTAAAGATCAGTCCCGAGGGCGTCGTCATCAACGGCGGCGGTTTGGGCGGCATGGTGAAGATCGAACAGCTCACGCAGAAACTCAACGACTTTATCACGGCGTTCAACAGCCACACGCACGAGATTCCGACGGGTTCCGTTGCGGTGGCGGGCAGCGCGACGGCGCAGGCAAACCCCGCTCCGGTCGTGGTTCCGGCAATAACGAGCCAACACCCGGGCGTTGCGGTGTCAGACTATGAGGATGAAACAGTGAAACATTGATCGGATGGTTGGAATGTTAATAGACCCGGACACGGGCGATTTGCAGGTCAAGGACGGCAGGCTGACACTCGGGGATAATACCGGGCAGGTTGCCGAATGCGTGCTTTTGGCAGCCCGTGGCGAGTTCAAAGAACACCCGCTCGTGGGTGCCGAGATTACCAAGCTGGCAAACGGAAACAGCGATCCGCTTTGGAGCAACAACGCGAAACAGATGCTTCAAGCGTGCGGAGTTCCGGTTTCGCGCGTTTCGATCGACGACAACCGCATAACGATAGAGTGATGAACAAGGTAAAACCCCTCGATAGGCAGAGCCTTATCGACGTCGCGCTGCAAACGAGCGGCGGCGTGGAGGGTGCTCTCGGCATGTCGATCAAAAACGACATCCCGGTATCGGGAGAGCTCGCCCCGGACGTGGAGCTCGAGACCGCCCCGGTGGTCGATAAACTGGTTCTCGGACGTTACGAGGCGCGAGGCATTCGTCCGGCGACCGATATTTCGGCGGAGGACTTGGCGTGCGTGCCCTACGGGGGCATCGGCTTTATGCAGATTGAAATTGATTTTATAGTGAGCTAATGGCGAGGACTATTGCAGAGATAAAAGACGGCATCGCCGGGGATTTCATGCGCAACGAGGACGTGGCGCGTGCCTACGGCTTCGAGGCGGGCGACAGCTTTACGGCGCATTTCAGCAAGGTGTCGGTGGAGAGCGTGTTGTTCTACATTTTCGCGTGCGCCGCGTGGGTCGTGGAGAGCCTTTTCGACGAGCACAGGCGAGAGGTGAGCTCGTGCATCGAGGAGATTTTGCCGCACCGTCCCAAGTGGTACCGCGACAAGGTGCTGGGCTTTATGAAAAACAAGGTTTTGATCGCCGACACGGACAGGTACGACACGGAGGGCATGAGCGAGGACGACATCGCCGCCGCAAAGGTGGTGAAACATGCCGTCGCGGTGGAGAACAACGACGCCTCGATTCTGACGATCAAGGTTGCCGGGGAAAACGGCGGTATGCGCCAGCGGCTGGACGGGGAGACCGAAACGCAACTCGCGGCATATATCGCCGAGTTCAAGGACGCGGGTGTGCGCATCAACTTGGTAAATATCGACGCCGACACGTTCAACTGTGAGGTTGACATCTTTTACGATCCGATGCTGCTGCCCGAGGAGGTCGAGAGCGCGTGCCGGGAGACGGTGCGAGCGTATATCGAAAACCTCCCGTTCAACGGCGAATACACGAACATGGCACTCGTGAATGAACTACAAAAGGTCGAGGGGGTGAAGATCGTCGAGTTCCGGGGCGCGACAACTTCGGCCAGCGAGGAAACGACGGTCGTTCCGATCAACGCACGTCATGTCCCCGTCGCTGGATATTTCAAAGCGGGGACGATCACGATAAACAGGCACGTGTATGAGTAAGTACGAGGTAAATATCAAACGTTTCGCGCTGCTCCTGCTGCCGACGTTCTGGCGTCGCCCGATCCTTGCGACGCTCGCCTATGCAATGGTCTCGCCGCTGGGGTATCTGCATACCTGTTTCGTGCTGTTCCGCCGCGATACCGTTTATCGCCTTACCCACAACGGGCAGGTGTGCTACTTGCGGGCAGTGCTTAACGACCAGTTCGACCCGATCGAGCGGCGCATCACGATCACGGAGGAAGCGGCGGGCGCGGGCGTGTTGATGCTCCACAAGCGGGAGGAGGAGCAGGCGTTCCTGCTGCCGATACGCGAAACGGGCAAGGCGTTTATCATCAACCGCCGGGGCTTCGGCGGGATCAACGGATTCGATTTTTGGGTGAATATCCCGATTTCGCTATACGACACGGTAGACGTCGCCCGGCTGCGTGCGATCGTCAGCACGTACAAATTGGCATCAAAGAGATTTTCGGTAAACTACATTTGAGGATGAAACAGACGATAGGACGGTTCCTTTTGCAACCGAACAAGAATTTTCCAGTCGATTGCGAGACGCTGGACGCCTTGCAGACCAACATCGCGCTCTTGCAGGTGCTCGGCAACCTCGCCGGGGACAAGTCTATTTTGCTGGGCTGCGAACAGGAGCAGAACGGCACGCGCCGCAAGGCGGGCTATGTCTTTCTGAAAACAAAGGATTTTCCGGAGGGCGAGGTTATTTACTGGGAGGGCGGAGCGGTCTCCGGCGGTATGTACGTGCATCAGGAGATCGTCCCCGTTACGGCACAGGGCTACGAGTTCCCGCAGGCATACACGGTGCGGTCCCTCAAACCGGGTGTCGGGAGCGAAAATTACAAGTGGGGCGACTTTGCCACCGTGCCGACACCCCGGGAGTTGGAGGCCAAGATCAAAGCGCAAGACACGACGATCGGGGAGCTTTCCGCCCCGCCGCTGGGCATCGTCCAAATATGGGCGGGCAAGGCAGTTCCGGCGGGTTATGAACTTTGCGAGGGCCAGCAGCTCAAAATCGCCGACTACCCGGAGTTATACAAGGCACTCGGCGATACATTCAATAAGGCATACAGTGCGACAGGTTCGCCCTACTCTACGACACCGGGCTATTTCCGTTTGCCAGATCTTCGGGGTCGCTTTATCGTCGGCTCTAACGTCAGCGATGCCGATTATGGCGATTATGGCAAGGTCGGCGGAGAAAAGACGCACAGGCTCTCTGTCGAGGAGCTGCCTGCCCATACGCACGGTCAGAACCTGTGGCCAGCAGCAAGCGGCGACTGGAAGAGCGGGGGCAAGAATTCGTATCCGAACTCGACTTCACACCACGACCGCACAACATCGTTCGGGAAAACAGACAGTGCTGGTAGCGGCGCCGCACACGAGAATCGGCCGCCGTACTACACGCTTGCGTACATCATGAGAGTAAAATAGGTGACAATGATCGATACATTGATAATCGTTATCATGCTGGTTTCACCCGTCGATACGGTGAAACCCCAGCCTCACAAATATGATCTCGCCCGCTTGCGACAAGCAAGCCGCGAGGCAGCTTTGCGAGCATCCGAAGCAACGAAAGAAGAACGAGACAAGATATTGAATTTCGACGACATCCGCGCAATCGTGGAAGAGTTGGAGCGTAATAGTGTCAAATTCAAACGATAATGGCAATCAGAAGTATAGCTCAATTAAAAGCGTGGTTTAAGCGCGGAAAATATCCTACCGAGGCACAGTTCGCGGACTGGATCGATAGCTTCTTCCACAAAGAGGATGATAAGATACCCATCGACGCGGTCGAGCAGCTGGCGGAGCAGCTCAACGGCAAGTACGATGCCGCACAGGCAAAAGAGCTACAGGCGCAGATAGCCGATGCAGTGGACAAAACGACAGCAGTACAAAAAGACATCGATGCCCTCTATAAGAACGTCGAGGAACTGGAAGCCGAGGACGAACGGCTCGACGGCCGCATCACGTCCGGCGACGAGGCTACACTTCAGTCGGCCAACGGCTATACAGATACGGCTATTGCCGAGGAGCGTGTCGTGCGCGAAAGAGCGGAACGCACAACGCTGGAATCGGCCAAGACCTACGCGGATCAGAAGATCGCCGAAGTAGTCGGCGGTTCTCCCGAAACGCTCGACACGCTTCAAGAGCTGGCCGGGGCGCTCGGCGACGATCCCAATTTCGCGGCGACGGTCGCCGGGCAGATCGGCAAGAAAGTCGACAAGGTCGAGGGCAAGGGGCTTTCGACCGAGGACTATACAACGGACGAAAAGGCCAAGTTGGCGGGCATTGCTGCCGGGGCCAACAACTACACGCACCCGGTCAGCCACTCGGCCGATATGATCGAGCAGAACGAGAACCGCCGATTCGTGTCCGATGCGGAGAAAGCGGCATGGAACAGCAAGGTCGAATCGCCGACATTGCACTCGGTGTCGCATACCGAGTTGGTCGCATTGCGCGACAGCAACCAGCTGCGGCCGGGACACTACTACCGCATCACCGACTTCGTTACCACCGTAGCCAACGATACCGAGGCACGCAGCGCAGGGCATCCGTTCGACATCATCGTACTGGCTACGGCGGCCGATACGCTATCCGAGGAGGCACGGGCTATCGTGAACGAGAACTATGCGGAGTATTTCGCCACCGCGAATCTTGCTGCATGGAAAGTGTGGTACTGCCTCGATAACGACATCTCCCGCTTCCAGTGGGCCGATGAGACGAACGGCCGCGGCGTCATCTACCGGCTTATCGACGAGTGGCAGAACGATTGCCCTTACGACTTCAAGAACGTTCAGTTCAAGCGATACCTGACCGGCGGCGCATTCGTGGAGGAGGTTGTCGATGATTATGAATGGGAGAATACCCACTACATTTTGAGTGCAGGTATGGTTAATTTGAAGAATATGGCAATCGAGGACGACGGCGACTATCGGTGGTTCTTCACATTCAGCCAAGCCGACAACGCCGCCCTCGACAACCTGCGCGACGCAAGCCTTATTCGCTTCGCCCTCGAAACCGAGGTGGGGGCATATTTCAATAAAGCCTGCAATGGTAATACGGTAAAACCGTACTACACCAGTGCGCTTGTCGACGATGCCGCCTATGTTGTGCAGGCTTTGAATAACATCGTGCTTTCCTCTTACGATGGTTGGAATGGTGATGCGGTAAAAATTTACGGCAACACGTTCGGTGCAAGCTGTTATAATATGACCTTACACGAACACTGCTACCGCAATACCTTTGGAATCGAATGTTCCAATATTGTCGGGTTCAAGTTCTGCAACAACACGTTCGGGAACAACTGCGGCAGCAATTCGTTCGGGAACTACTGCTGGAACAACACGTTCGGGAACAGTTGCAGCTGGAATTCATTCGGGAACGACTGCGACGGTAACACGTTCGGGAACAAACTGCAGCTGGAATTCGTTCGGGAACAACTGCGGCAGCAATTCGTTCGGGAACAACTGCGACGGTAACTCGTTCGGGAACAGTTGCAGCTGGAATTCATTCGGGAACAACTGCGGCAGCAATTCGTTCGGGAACAACTGCGACGGTAACTCGTTCGGGAACAGTTGCAGCTGGAATTCATTCGGGAACAACTGCGGCAGCAATTCGTTCGGGAACAACTGCGACGGTAACTCGT
>ENA-UOJM01002505-UOJM01002505.1-human-gut-metagenome-genome-assembly--contig:-P116-NODE-2505-length-12907-cov-5.495721_pt1 | contig 12907 bp, 14 predicted proteins | sample MGYA00242349_ERZ723896 | MGnify/ENA metagenome assembly ERZ723896 | reverse complement strand
TACAAGCGTAAACAGGCGTTTCTATGAAATTATGAAATTGGTATTAACTAATTGAATACTTACAGCCTAAGTTAAGCAAGTGATGCGCCAAGCTTTTTGCAAGCCTCAAGGGCGTCGTCATCGGGAGCATCGTTACAGATAACGCTTTCGCAAATAAGGTTTGCACCGTCACCCTTACAGGTGTCCTCCCAGTTTCTCATCCATTCGCCGTCACCCCAGCCGTATGAACCGAAGAGGGCAATGCTTTTGCCGTTTAATGCACTTTCACATTCATTGAAAACAGGCTCAAACTCGCTGTCCTCAAGAACCTCCGCACCCATTGCAGGACAACCAAATGCAATGCCGTCAAAATCGGCAACCGATGAAGAATCAAAATCGTTTACATTTGCAAGAGTAACTTCTGCGCCTGCGGACTTTGCACCCTCGGCAACGGCTTCCGCCATCTGCTCTGTGTTACATGTACCGCTCCAGAATACTACTGCTACTTTACTCATATTATATACTCACCTTTCAGTTTTTGTACTTGATTACACTTTAAGTCAGTTACACGCAACCGTCAGTTTCTGAATAGGTGTGCCCTGTAACCACTTAGAGTAATAGATGTCAGAACATTTTTTGAATTTGGCGAACTCTTTGGCTGCTTTTTCTTCATTACCGTAAACCTTCCAGCAACCTGAATATTTACAGCAATTTCCTTTATGAAGAATAAAGCCACGGACATCTTCGGGAGGATAACCGAGGAACAGTCCGATTTCGTGCGGGAACTCGGTTGAGTCTTTAAGTCGGTGGCGAAGCTCCCTTATACAGCGTGCGGCATCGTGTGAATGATACCCCTGCGACTCAAGCAGCTTGCACGCATATTCATCGGACAAATCAACAGCAAGCTTGGACGGGCGAAAAATATAGATTAAAGCCTTTCCGTTGCTGAACTTCAGTGGCAGAACTTTTATTCCCTTTTTGCAGAACATTTTATTCAGCTTTCTCACATCACATTCGCACTCAAGCCGTGATGAGTACGGGCAATTAAAAAGGTTAGCCGTTTTTATTCCTGCAAGCGTTGGGGAACAATGCTTGATAATTAAATCTTCTGACATCTTTTCCTCTAAATAATTGAATGAATGATTTGAATAGAATTGAATAAATACACCACAGTGATTATCCGATAATTGTTTTGTAGTTAGCTTTTGCTAACTTGATTCCATAAGCAAGACTTGTTTGTTGTCTTTATCTTACAGTTAAAATATACCATCAATCAATGTTGTTATCGGCTCTTAAAAGGTTTTCTGCGCTCCAAACGGACAGACAATTTCAGCAAAGATTTAGGGACAGCAAACGCTGTCCCTGAAAGGAGAAGAGATATTATGAATAATTACCCGGCAAAGTAATCATCAAATACTCTGCGGATATTTCCGCAGTCCGTCAGAAAAGAATATAGGCGTATCTTTTCGACAATGTTATTATAGCACCTTACAAAGTCTTTTTACTGCTCTTTACGGACATATAAGGCTCTGTTCAGACGAGCGATTTTCTGTACTCATTCGGCGACTTATTCATCACCCTTCTGAAAGCACCCGCAAACTTACTGCCGTTGTTGTAGCCGACAATTCCTGCAATTTCAAGAACACTTTTGTCGGTGTTTTTCAAAAGCGAGGCGGCCTTTTGCATTTTACAGTTCGTTATGTAGCCGTTAATCGTGTCGCCATAGACACCCTTAAAACAGATTTTGAGAGAAGTTGAAGAGATGCCGAGCATATCGGCAAGCTCTGTAATTGTTATATGCTCGTCAAGGTGAGCAAGCAGATATTTTTTTGCCTCTTTTGCGGCGGTAACCTGTGAGCGTGAAAAATATCGTCTTTCCTCACTCTCACCCTTGTATTCAAGACCGCTCAAAAACAAAAGAAGTTCAAGCACCTTAACCTTGTGATAACCCTTTCGGATATTTTCGGGAACAGAATAGAGTTCCGAAAAAATATGCTCAATGCTGATATTTTCACGCATAATTGAGTACGGCTTTTCGGAACAGAATTTCATTTCAAGCTCTTCGGGGCTGACAAAAACATCGTCAAGAATACACGAAAAACACCTTGGCACACGGTTCATATCAATTGCAACCGACACACCGTGGTAGTGGCTCAGCGGACAATATCTGTGTCGGATGTTCTCCGTATTCTTCTGTATCGACAAATCACCCGACGCAAGGTAAAGATATTCGCCGTTTTTGTATTCAAACTCGATTCTGCCCTCCTGACAATGCGTGATGATGAGCATTTCTCTTCCCTTTGCAAGATTAATGTCACAACTTTGCATATGTACATCGTAATACACAAGCTCAATGCCTGAAAACACAGGATACACGGTGACCTCGCAATCGCCCGTGCTGTCCTGTGAACGGTATATGCTGAACGATTCGCAGTGTTCAACAGTCTGTATCATACCGTATGGATTGTCAATTTTCTGCAATACTGCCATAAGCTCCTAAAAACCTTATTCCACCTTCATAACGGTGTATGCGCCTATATCGTTAACTGCCTTTTTGATGACTTTATCCTCAATTTCTCTTTTCATTCTGACCGTAACCCTGCCGGAAGAAACATCAGCTTCCGCCCACACACCGTCAATTGAATTGAGTGCGTTTTCTACTCTTGCGGAACAGTTTTTACAGACCATTCCGTCAACAACAAGAGTTTTTTCATAAGGATAATGTGACTTATCCTTATCGGCAACCTTGTTTTTCTTAACGCTTTCGTCACTTGCACCGCAACATCCGCTTGCAAGCTTTTTCCTGTAACTTCTGATTACGAGAACCACAAACGCAATGAATGCCACGGCAAGCAACCCGTAAAAAACATACTCCATATTTATCTCTCCTTTTATTTTTTACGATTCAGAACAGTTCTGAAATACACTTTACACCGTAAAATTTCTTCAACACCAAATTCATAATTTCAATAACAAACAAGAAGGGGTACAGTTTTTTGGACTGTACCCCCTACAAAACATTTACTTATGATTATGACAGTCACCGTGACACGCACAGTGCGCACAGTTTGCGCCGCAGGAGGATTTGCCCTCTTTTTTGTCTTTTACCATACGGGCAACCACAAAAGCAATCACGGCAATAACAATTAATGCAACAATGATTGTGCCGATATTAGCCGCTAACCATTCCAACATATTTATTCCTCCCATTGTTAATCAATAAATTTATTACTTCTTAGCCGACTTAACTTTAAGAGTTGTAGCCTCTTTGTAAGGTCTTACGAGCATATAAATCATAAATGCAAATACTGCAACGGCAAAGATAAGACCGATTACATTAAGGCCGCCTGCAAAGATTGAACCGAACTGGAATACCATAAATGCAATTGCATAAGCAAATACGCACTGATAACCAACTGCAAACCAGAACCACTTGATGTTGTTCATCTCTCTCTTGATAGCACCCATAGCGGCAAAGCAAGGAGCGCAGAGAAGGTTGAAGAGAAGGAACGAGAAACCGCTGAGTCCTGTGAATGCGGCACCGATTTCTGTCCATCCGCCCGGATAAAGGATACCCATTGTACCAACGATGTTTTCCTTAGCAACAAGACCTGTGATGGATGCAACGGTTGCCTGCCAGTTGCCCCAGCCGAGCGGTGCAAAAATCCATGCAAGACCGTTACCGATTGCGGCAAGAATTGAGTTCCCGATTTCGTCCTCACCGAGCATACGGAATGTACCGTCAACAAATCCGAAGTATGTTGTAAACCAAACAAGGATTGTAGAAAGGAGAATGATTGTGCCGGCTTTCTTGATGAATGACCAGCCACGCTCCCACATTGAACGGAGAAGGTTGCCTACTGTCGGAAGATGATAAGCCGGAAGCTCCATTACAAACGGAGCGGGATCGCCTGAGAACATCTTTGTCTTTTTAAGCATAATGCCTGAAACTACGATTGCAGCCATACCGATGAAGTAAGCCGATGTTGCAATCCACGGTGAGCCACCAAAGATAGCGCCTGCAATCATAGCGATAAACGGCTGTTTAGCACCGCAGGGAATGAATGTTGTTGTCATAATTGTCATACGACGGTCACGCTCATTCTCAATTGTACGGGACGCCATGATACCCGGAACACCGCAGCCTGTGCCGACAAGCATTGGGATAAACGACTTACCCGAAAGACCGAACTTACGGAAGATACGGTCAAGTACGAATGCGATACGAGCCATATAACCACAGCTTTCGAGGAAAGCAAGGAGAATGAAGAGCACGAGCATCTGCGGAACAAAGCCGAGAACCGCACCTACACCGGCTACGATACCGTCGAGGATAAGACCGTTGAGCCAGTCTGCACAGTTGATTGCATCAAGTCCGTTGCCGATAAGGACAGGAATACCGGGAACCCAGATTCCGTATGTTGCGGCATCGGGAGCGCCGTAACCCTCTTTATAATCTGTGTTGAGGTAGTTTGAAACAGCCTCTTCAAGATCAGATTTCTTAGTATCGGGAGTTTCTGTAATTTCAAGAGTTTCTTCATCCTGAACAGAATATGTAACGCTTGCGTCTGAAGGTGTGAGATTTACGAGCTCTGCAAGAGCAGCCTTAGCGGCATCTTCGGAATAATTTTCAGATTCAAGATCAACAGCTTCGGCAATGTCGTCATTTCCGTACTGAGCATTGAATGCCTCGATAATTGCATCTGAATCACCGTAGGTTTCTTCAGCCTCGGCAGCCTGTGATGAGCCGATACCGAAAAGGTGCCAGCCGTCACCGAAAAGACCGTCATTTGCCCAGTCAGTTGCGGCAGTACCTACTGTCTGCATTGAGATGTAGTAAACAAGGAACATAATAACCGCAAAAATCGGAAGACCGAGCCAACGGTTGGTTACAACCTTATCAATCTTGTCCGATGTTGTAAGCTTACCCTTGTTTTTCTTCTTATAACAGCTCTTGATGATTGAGGCAATGTAGATGTATCTCTCATTAGTGATGATACTTTCTGCGTCATCATCAAGCTCTTTTTCAGCCGCCTGAATATCTTTTTCAATGTGGTCAATAACATTCTGCGGAATGTCAAGCTTTGCAAGAACCTTGTCGTCACGCTCAAAAATCTTGATAGCGTACCAACGCTGCTGTTCCTCGGGCATATTGTGAACAGCAGCCTCTTCAATGTGAGCGATTGCGTGTTCAACTACACCGTTAAAGCTGTGCATGGGAATTGTCTTTGTTGAGCCTGCGGCTTTGATTGCGGCCTCGGCAGCTTCCATAATGCCTGTGCCTTTAAGAGCCGAAATTTCCATAACCTTACAACCAAGCTGTCTTGAAAGCTCATCAATGTTGATTGAATCGCCGTTCTTCTTAACAAGGTCAATCATATTGATTGCCACAACAACAGGGATACCGAGTTCTGTAAGCTGTGTTGTGAGGTAAAGGTTTCTTTCAAGGTTAGTACCGTCAATGATATTGAGAATCGCATCGGGGCGTTCACCGACAAGATAGTTGCGGGCAACAACCTCTTCAAGAGTATAAGGTGAAAGTGAATAGATACCGGGCAAGTCCATGATTGTAACATCCTTGTGCTTTTTGAGCTTACCCTCTTTTTTCTCAACAGTTACGCCGGGCCAGTTACCGACAAACTGATTGGAACCCGTGAGTGCGTTAAACAAAGTTGTTTTACCGCAGTTAGGGTTACCTGCAAGAGCAATTTTAATTTCCATATATCAGTTATCCTCTCTTAGATTAGCAAAAGCTAACCGTAATGTTATAAAAATACGGGATTTCTCCCGTAGGATTTGCAAGTCCGAATTACTCAACTTCAATCATTTCAGCATCGGCTTTTCTGAGCGAAAGTTCATAATTTCTTACAGTAATTTCAATCGGATCTCCGAGCGGAGCAACTTTTCTGATGTAAATTTCAACACCCTTTGTGATGCCCATATCCATAATTCTGCGTTTGACAGCGCCCTCACCGTGAAGCTTAACAACCTTTACGGTTTCACCTACTTTTACCTGTTTTAAAGTTTTCATAACAGTCTCCTCCATCTAAAATTGAGCATAAAGCCGTATAAAAACACCTCTCGGAACAATTCCGCCGTGTGTTTGTTACATAGAATCAAATCATAATTTTACGAGCCATTTCTTCGCTGATTGCAACTCGTGTTTCCTTTACATTAACAATAACATTTCCGCCGAGTGACGAAATAACGGTAACCTCTCCGCCGGCAACAAAACCGAGATTTTCAAGGTGCTTTTTAACCTCGGGAGAACCTCCGACTTTCTTTATAATATTGGTTTCACCTGTGTTAGCAAACATCAAAGGCATCATAAAATCAATCTCCTTTAAGTTAGCAGATACTAACAATATTTGTTAATCAAAGGTTAGCTCTCGCTAACCGATTATATGGTACTATAAAACTCGAAATATGTCAATAGGCTTGCGAAAAAATTTTATTTTATTTTGAATTTTGGCAAATTGAATATTTCACGCCTGTAATTCGGATATTATTTTTGTTGATTTCGGTAAATCGTTTTTTCATAATTATTGAAAGCACAATTAATTTTATTGATTTTTTGTTCATATCATGATATGATTAGACAATGTAAAGGAGTGCAGACTATGCAATTAAAAGAATCAGGTGAAATGTACCTTGAAACAATATATGTTCTTTCAAAAAAGAGCAATTATATAAGATCAATTGATGTATGTGAAGAAATGGGATATTCAAAGCCGAGCGTCAGCCGTGCCGTTGGTCTTCTCAAAGAGGGCGGTTATCTTAAAGTCGGCGATGACGGCTCGCTTATTCTCACCGACCTCGGCAGGGAAATTGCAGAAAAAACATATGAAAGACACACCGTTCTTTCAAAGCTCTTTGTTATGCTCGGAGTTAATCCCGAAACTGCCGCCGCAGATGCCTGCAAAATGGAACACATTATCAGCGACGAAACCTTTGCCGCATTGAAAAATCACCTTGAAAATCATATGCAGTAAAAGGCTGAATAATTACCGAATATTACACACAAAAGGCTGACGAGAAATCGTCAGCCTTTGTTTTTACTCAACTGCTTTCAATAAGGCGATACACTTTTTCCGACCAATCCCATACCTCGGTAAATTCAAAATCACCGATTTTTATAAGCATATTTTCCCCACCTTTTTGAACGCTGAAATTATGTGTCTAACTCATAGTAATAAAGCGTGTTTGTGTCGGTGTCATAAACTCCCAATACAAAATTAAGCGACGCTCTTTCAAGCATATTCGTAAGGCTTTTATCTTGTTTGTCAATCAACATTGAATAGCCGTTCTTTATTTCGGGTATGAGCGAATTGCCGTTTTCATCACACACAAAACCACTGTAATCGCCATATAACAAAGCCTGAACCGTTTCATCGGACGGCAACGGCGCCCATACATTATTATTTTCAATTTGCGTTAAAGCGCTGTCATCTGAAAATTTAATTTTGGCAAAGGTTGCTCCGTCACCGTTAAATCCACCGTGCGTGTCAAACGATTCCGCAACTTCACCGCTTGAAACATTAAGTTTCAGATTATAGGCGACCGTATCTTTATCACCACACCCAATCAACAAAAATGCAAAAATAATAATAGCACAAATTATTGCAACCGCCTTTTTCATAAGCACACCTCGTCATTGTAAATAACATCAAATGAACTTTGTTAGCCAATTATCCAAGAATTTCACCTGTTCAGCTGTATGAAACCAATGTTCACCGCCATTCATAACAGTAAGGTCAGCGTTTATCTTCTCTGCAAATTTATTGATTATCTCAAATGATGTAAGGTTATCATTTTCACCGTATAAAATTGAGGTGGGTACATTCCAAGAAATTTGGTTTTCACGAACATAGCAAAGATATTCCCAAGATAAAGTTTCACCAAATTCAGTAGAGATTGTTTTCTTATCACGAAGTTCATTCTCTGTTACATTCGCCCATTTCATCATATTGGTAATGAGGTTTTCCATATCTACAACAGGCGAAATAAACATAGCTTTGTCAATCTGTTTATCTGAAAAGGCATTCATAGAATAAAATGCACCTATGCTATTCGCAATCAGAACTATATAATCATAATTTTTGCAATAATTATCGAACAGATTTGTAAATTCCTGTTTTGCATCCCACGGTGTTTCTGATTTATAGTCAAAGCCTATAACATCATATTCAGGTAGCAAAGGTTTGTAATGCTCCGATTCTGTAGCATTACCACCCTTTCCGTGTACATATACAGCCAGTTTACACATTTAAAATTTTCCTTTTGCGGAACAATATCAACAGTTGCGGAATAATGCAAAGGTGATTTGCGGAACAATAGAAGTGTCTTTTTGCTTTATTCGCATTAAAATTTCATTGTGAGAGAAATTCTGTTCTTTTCGGGATCAACTGAAAGAACCTTTACATTTACAACATCACCGACTTTGAGAACTTCGCTCGGGTGCTTGATGTACTTATCGCAAATCTGCGAAATATGAACAAGTCCGTCCTGATGAACACCGATATCGACAAATGCGCCGAAGTCAATTACATTTCTGACTGTGCCTTTAAGCTCCATTCCCTCTTTCAAATCCTTGATGTCGAGAATATCACTTCTGAGCATTGGTGCTGGCAGTTCATCACGGGGATCTCTGCCCGGTTTGGAAAGTTCCTTTACAATATCGTCAAGGGTCGGAAGTCCGATTCCGAGAACATCGGCAAGTGACTTTGTTCCCTTTGCTTTTACTCTCTGCTGAATATCGGAGAAATTGCCTGATTTTATTTCTTTGTCGGAATATTCAAGAAGTCCTAAAAGTTCTTTTGCACTCTTGTAGCTTTCGGGGTGAACGCCTGTGTTATCAAGCGGATTTCTGCTTTCGGGAACACGCAAAAATCCTGCACACTGCTCAAACGCTTTAGGTCCGAGTTTCGGAACTTTCTTGAGTTCTGCTCTTGATGAGAACGCACCGTTTTCTTCACGGTAAGCAACAATATTCTTGCACACGGTTGCGTTAAGTCCCGACACTCTCGACAAAAGTGCAGGCGATGCCGTATTAAGGTCTGCACCAACCGAGTTTACGCAGTCCTCTACAACACCGTCAAGTGTTTCACCGAGTTTTTTCTGTGGCATATCGTGCTGATACTGACCGACACCGATAGCCTTAGGCTCAATCTTAACAAGCTCTGCAAGAGGATCCTGAAGTCGTCTTGCAATTGACACGGCACTTCTGAGTGTGAGGTCAAGGTCGGGAAGTTCTGTTGCGGCAAGCTTTGATGCCGAATAAACCGACGCACCTGCCTCGCTGACTACCATATAATAAACGGGGTGGTCAGCCTCTTTGATTGTTTCGGCTGTGAACATCTCGGTTTCCTTGCTTGCAGTACCGTTGCCGATTGAAATAATATCAACATGATGCTTTTTGATGAGGCGGAGCAAGGTCTGCTTTGATTCCTGAATTTTTTTGTCTGAATGTGTAGGATAAATTACGGTTGTATCAAGCACCTTGCCTGTGCTGTCAACAACGGCAGTCTTACAGCCTGTGCGATATCCCGGATCAAGTGCAAGCACGGTTTTGCCTTTTACAGGCGGCTGCATAAGCAGCTGCTTGAGGTTTACGGCAAAAACCTTCATAGCATTTTCAGCGGCGGTATCTGTAAGGTCGTTTCTGACCTCACGCTCAATTGAGGGATAAATAAGTCGCTGATAAGCGTCTGTGCAAGCCTCACAGATAATGTCTGAACAAAGCTGATTTTTGTCTGTAATCATTGCTCTGAAAATTGAATTAAGCGGTTTTTCGCTGTCGGTTTCAACGCTGACTTTGAGAAATCCCTCTTTTTCGCCACGATTCACGGCAAGCACTCTGTGACCTGCAATCTTTTTAACAGGCTCTTTGTAGTCATAATAATTTTTGTAAACGCTGTCCTTTTCTTCATCTGTTGCAACAGACACAAGCACACCGTTTGCGTTTGTAAGATTTCTTATTCTCTTACGGATTTCCGCATTATCCGACACAAGTTCTGCAATGATATCCATTGCACCCTGAATTGCATCTTCAACGGAGGTAACTCCCTTTTCTTCGTCAATATAATCAACTGCCGACTTTGACGGATCAAAACCTTTTTCCTGCTTTAAAATATCGTTAGCAAGCGGTTCAAGTCCCTTTTCCTTTGCAATTGACGCCCTTGTCTTTCTCTTTGGACGGTACGGACGGTAAATATCCTCAAGTTCGCTTAGCGTGGCAGCCTTGTCAAGTGCAAGGTTAATTTCATCCGTGAGCTTTTCCTGTGCGTCAATGAGTGAACGGATTTCATCTCTACGCTTGTCAAGTCCTCTTAAATATTCAAGCTTTTCGGCAAATTCACGAATCAACTGGTCATCCATTGAACCGTGCATTTCCTTTCTGTATCGTGCAATAAAAGGAATAGTGTTGCCGTCATCAAGCAATGTGATGATGTTTTTGGCATACTCCTCTTTAATATTAAACTGCTGTGAAAGAATCTGTGAATAATCCATTATATCCTCCGTTTTTGTTTTGTAAGGTTTATTATAACATACTTTTAAATAATTTGCACTAATGCACTAAAAAGAAAACGAGCAGTCAAAACGACTGCTCTCTTGAATTATTTATGTTTATGTATTTTAAGCACTTTTCTTTTTGCGAATATAGGCAAAATAGAGCGGAAGTCCCACAAAGACCATACCGCCGATTATGTTGCCGATTGTAACGAACAGCAGAGATTCACAGCCCGAAAGATTTGCAAGATTCTGACATTGCTGTGCCGTAATACCATAAAGCTCCTGAGCTTTTGCAACATATTCGGGATTCATTGCCGCCATAACACCTGTCGGAATATAGAACATATTTGCAACGCAGTGTTCAAATCCGCAGACTACAAATGCACAAATCGGGAAAAATACACCGAAAATCTTGCCGATTGCGTCTGTTGCACCTGTTGCCATAACGATTGCAAGGCACACGAGAATGTTGCAAAGTATGCCGCTGATAATTGCCGTTGCAGGATTTATTGTTGTTTTAGCAAGTGCAACCTTGATTGTAAAAGCACCGAGTCCGCCGTTTGAATAATTGAGCTGTCCCGAAAAAAATATCAGCAAATCAATAATCATTGCACCGACAAAATTTGAAATATAAACCGTAACAAGATTCTTTATCATTGAAACAGCCTTGAATTTCTTTTCAAGCGTCGGAAAAATCATAAGGCAGTTGCCTGTAAAGAGTTCACTTCCCGTAAACACAACAAGCATAAGTCCCACGGGGAAGATTACGCCTGCAACCACTCTTGCAAGCCCCACATCGGCAACTCCGTGCATTGCAACATCACTTGCCGCACCGCCGAATGCGATAAATGCGCCTGCCATAAGTCCGAGCAAAATCATTTTCGGCAGAGAAAGCATTGATTTTGTTACACCTGATTTTGACACCAGCGACGCAATTTCAGCCGGTGAATTAAATCTGCTGTCCATTAAAAAACCTTCTTCAATTAGTTTATCAATTGTTGCAAAATTTACTGCCATTCGGCAATAAACCGCAAAATCACAGGATACATATTATCACAAAAGCAAAGTGTTTGTCAATTAATATGCGATTATCTGTAACATTGCACACAAAAGACTTTACAAATTGTCAAATACAGTTTATAATTATAGTGTAGATATTACACAATCTAAAGATGTGTAATATTCGTAATCAGAGTGAGAATAATCACATACAAAACGGGAGCTGTTACCGGCTGAGAGGAAATTCGATTTCGACCGTAAACCTGATTTGGATAATGCCAACGAAGGGACATATCAAGCTTGAAGTGTACGCACTTGGAGTATGTCTTTTTGGCATACTCCTTTTTTGTTGTGTTTTTTCTCCGAGAGAATTTTATTTTAAGGAGTAGTTTTAATGAAAACGAACAATAAGAAAAATGCACTTGTTATGTGCGAATGTGCAATTATGATTGCACTTGCGGCAGTTTTAAGCTTTGTAAAAATCTTAGAGCTTCCCTACGGCGGCAGTGTTACCGCATTCAGCATTGTTCCGATTGTAATTATCTCATATCGCCACGGTGTAAAATGGGGATTGCTTTCGGGATTTGTATTCAGCATTATTCAGCTTATTCAAACTGCGTCAACCCTCTCATACGCAACTTCATTTTGGGCAGCTGTAACAATCATTTTCTTGGACTATATATTCGCATTCACGGTTATCGGTCTTGCAGGCTTTCTCAGAAACAAGGTCAGCAATCCGTCTGCCGCTGCCGTAACAGGCACGGTAGGAGTTTGTGCTTTGAGATATATCTGTCATGTAATTTCAGGCTGTACCGTATGGGCAGGTGTTTCAATCCCCTCAACCGACGGACTTCTCTATTCACTCAGCTACAACGCTACATATATGATTCCCGAAACAATAATCAATGCGGCGGCTGTATTCTGGCTTTTCGGCTGTCTTAACTTCAGAAGTGAAAAAATCAGCGTTGCAAAGAAAATTGAAAAGAACCTTACAGAAACTGTTACGGCATCAATTTCAATTCTTTCACTTATGGTTGCCGTAATTGTTGACGCTGTTGCAGTTTTTGCGTCACTTCAAAACCCCGACAGCGGTGTGCTTGATTTTTCACTCATTTCAAACACAAACTTCACTCTTGTAGGCATCGTTTCGGCAATCGGAATTGTACTTTGCGTAGTTTTTGCAATCATTGCAAAGGTTACTTCAAATTCTGCCAAAAAGGTTAATTAACATTTAATCGGATATTCACGGTAAAACCTCTGTATCAGGGCTGACGGCATTGCTGTCGGCTCTGTTTTTTTATTATGTAAACACAAGTATGAAACGGGCATATTATGAAAATGAACAGCAATGTTCATAAGTTTGAACAAAAAGGAGAATTAAATTGGATATTAAAGAAATTATTTCTCAGCAGTACGG
>ENA-UOJM01002503-UOJM01002503.1-human-gut-metagenome-genome-assembly--contig:-P116-NODE-2503-length-12916-cov-3.702278_pt1 | contig 12916 bp, 19 predicted proteins | sample MGYA00242349_ERZ723896 | MGnify/ENA metagenome assembly ERZ723896 | reverse complement strand
GCTTAGCCATAAAATCACCTCAGAGGTAGCATTTCACATGACAAAAAGAACATTCATGGAGGATTTTGTATGAAGAAGAACATGCGGCGTGTTTCGCTGCGGGTGACAGCCCAAACCCTTTACAACCTGGAGCGGCTCAGGCAGATGGGGGAGCTGAAGAGCCTGGGCAGAGTGGTGGACAAGCTGGTCAGAGAGAAGATGATCTCTCTGCACAAGGATCACGTGAATGCCGTGAAACCGGGTGCTCCGCTCACACAGGAAGAGCTGAATACCATGCACTTTGATCGGGTATGGATCTTTTATCCACCCCAGTATGAGGGGGATCAGGGCAGCTATGAAGATGGTGTAGTCCTATATGGAAGGCTTTATGCCGTGGAGACTCTGGAAGGAGCTGGCTTTGAGGAACTGCTGCAGGACGCCATGGATGGCGAGACATTGGACCGGCCAACTGGAGAATATCAGGTATTCCGACACCTGTTGGATTGTGAGAGAGCAGACCATTTCGTAAGTCTACGAAAATGGTTGACCCAAATAAGAAGGGAGCGCAGAAATGGATCATGAAACGGTTTTGCGAACAGAGATAGAGAAGATGGGCCGCCCGGTGTTGGTAGTGCGGGTGCCGGCAAAGGAGTCGGTAGATCTGCGAGCGGTGCGAAGCTTTGTCATGGACAGCCTGGCCCTGGGAGTGTTGGTGGTAGGGCAGGGGGTAGGTTTGTCCTTGGAATACCTACCCAAACTGGGCGGTGTGGCATGCACCTGGAGCGATCCTTGGGTGGACGATGGGCAGGATGGGAGTGGCGAGGACCCGGATGATGAGATTGCGCCGGATGACCCGCCTTTCCCTCGTTATGTCGGGTATGGAGCCAAGGAAAAGAACCAGATCCTGGCCCGGCTTACCGCCTACCGGAAGGCCAACGGACTGGGATGCTTGGCAAAGGTGGCTGGGCTGGCTGGGAAGCCGGTTACCGATGAACTGATCCGGGAGCTCATCACGGAGGGAAAGAAAATTCCAATGGAGGTCTGGAGACAGATCGGGGCCGCCCTGGACGCACTGGAACAGGAGGATGGCCATGAGTAAGATCCTCCGGAAGATCCGGGCGGGCCGGGTAGTTTTTGCGGTGGTGTACACGCCTTGTACGGCAGGGGACAGCCCCAAGGCCCGGGCCCAGAAGCGGACGGCCAGCACCGCCGCCCGGGAGAAGCTCAACGCCCGCACCTCCTTTCAGAAGTTTGAGCAAACCCTTGCGGCCGCGTTTGACGATGGCGACCTGTTTGTGACCCTCACCTACGATGACAAGCACCTTCCGGACAGCCGGGACAAGGCAGTACGCAAGATTCGCTCGTTTCTTTCCAAACTACGTAAAGCCCGAGCTGAACGGGGAGAGGATCTCCATTATATCTACGTCACCGAAGGGGCCTGTCCCGGAGGGCGGCTGCACCACCACCTGGTGCTCAACTCCACCGGGACCGATCTGGAGGAAATCCGGCGGCTGTGGATCTATGGAGACAACGTGGAGTTGCGCCGGCTGTCCTTCCATAAGGACTACACCTATGAAGATCTGGCCAGCTACCTGACCAAGGAGCCACGGGAGTGGGGCCACCCGCAGGTGGGTGAGCGAACCTGGACGCCATCTCTGGGACTCAGACGGCCGGAGGCTGAGACGGAGACGGTGCCAGACTGCGTGACCCTGGCAGCACCGCCCGAGGCGGAGACCTTGGCCCGGGAGGGACCGGTGGTCAATGGGTACGGGGAATTTGCCTGGATCAAGTATATGTTGCCAAAAACTGACAGGAAGAAGCGGCACAGAAGCCGCAGGAGGAGACGGAAGAAAGAATAGCTTTTCTATTCTTTTCGGTCTCGGGGTTAAGTATATTTTCTTACATATCACACAGAAATGGGGCGAAAAGGTTTGCAAACAGATGTGCGATGTGGTAAACTTGTTGTGAGGAAAGGACGGTATGTCTGCCCTTTCTGCAACACGACGATGCACCAAAAGGCCAGCGAAGACACCCAGGCTAAGAACCTAGTCCTCTGGTGCCATAAGTGCAAGTCAGAAATCAAAGTCAATATCCAAGATGGCCAGTGCTCGATGATAGCCAGTGCCCGATAACCTGATGAGAGTCAGGGTCGGGCGCTGGCTTTTTGTTTTGCCCGGAGGTGATAGCCCGTGGCCATGAAGCCGCTCCGTCCCTGCCGACATCCAGGATGCCGGGAACTGACCAGGGATGGGTACTGCCCAAGACACAAGCCGAAAAAAGCGCCCAGGCGTACATCGGCGGAGTACCACAGCTGGTACAGCCTGACCCTCTGGACGGACGACCTCCGTCCCGCGCAGCTCTTGCGGGAGCCGTTCTGCCGCGAGTGCGCCCGGCGGGGCGTCCGTACCTGGGCTACCGTGGTGGACCACGTGGAGCCTCACCGTGGAGACTGGCAGTTGTTCATAGATCCGGCTAACCACCAGAGCCTGTGCGAGCGCTGCCACAACCGGAAAACAGCCAGGGAAATGGCTGAAGAACGCAAGAAAAATCGAAGCAGATAACCGCGAGACGGTAGAACGCTTGGGCGCCCGGGCGCGGATGCGCTGCGCCTATGCGCACCCGGGGAAAGCCTGCGGCTTTCTGAACCATCCCCCCAGGCCAAAATTGTTTTGGCTTTGGGGGCGTAAGACCGCAGGCACCCCTCCGTATGAGATTTTTTCCCCACGGGGGCGAAAGACGGGAAAGGAGCTGAGAACATGCCAGGGCCCAGACAAAAATTGAGCGTGCTGGAGGCCAACGGCCGAAAGCATTTGAGCAAGGCCGAAAAGGCTCAGAGGGCGGCCGGAGAAGTGGAGCTTCCAAAGCCCGCCAAGATGCGGGTGCCCAAGTGGCTGCCGGAGTATTTGAAGTCCGATTTTCGGGCCTTAGCCAAGGAACTCCTGGCCGCTGACATGGGAGCGGCCCAGCTGGACAGGGACACGGTTGGGCGCTACATCGTGGCGCAGCACCAATTCACGGCGGCCTGCCGCCTGGTTCAGGACGCCCTAGACCAACAGGATCCGGACCTGGTGAACAAGTGGACCAAGGCCCAGAAGTCCTACTTTGAACAGGCCAGGGCCTGCGCCAATGACATGGGTATGACTATCACCAGCCGGTGCCGCCTGGTGCTCCCGGATCGCAAGGACAAAGAGGAAAACCCCTTCCTCAAGATGATGGAGGAAAGACGCCGTGCCTAATGTGATCCAGCTTGGACCTGTGGAGATCTGCGCCCCGGACGACGGCACCGTGCTGCGGTACAGCCAGGACGAGGTGGACATGGTACGCACATTCTTCTCCATGCTGGTATTCGGACAGAACGAGTGGGCGGGCAAGCCCTTTGAACTGTCCGACTGGGAGGAGGAAGCCATCCGGCAGTTCTACGGTGTCCAGGCCCAGGACGAGGACGGGAGCTGGAGCAGGTACCGGCGCTTCCTCTATGATGAGATCCCTAAGAAGAATGGCAAGAGCGAGTTTGCTGCCGGCCTGGGTCTCTACCACCTGATTGCAGATGGGGAGCCCCGGCCCCAGGTTGGGATTTTCGCCGCTGACAAGACCAATGCGGATATTATCTACCAGTGTGCCAAGTTCATGGTGGAGAATACCGCCCTCTCTCAGCCCGAACACGACCCCTTAGTGTGGTGCCGGGACAGCGTGCGGGAGATCCGAACCAGAAGCGGAGGCCTGATGAAGGTCTATTCCTCGGATGCCGCCTCCAAGCACGGCTTTTCCTTTTCCGCCATCATCATCGACGAGCTCCATGCCCAGCCCAACCGACGGCTGTGGGACGTGCTCACTGCAGGTTCAGATGCCGCCCGGCGGCAGCAGGCGGTGATCGTGCTGACCACGGCAGGGGATGACCCCGACCGGAAGAGCATCGGTTGGGAAATTCACGAGAAGTGCCGGCGTATCCTGGCCTGGCGGCGGGGGAAGCCGGAGCGGGAGATGGACGCTGATCTGCCTGAGTGGTGCCCGATCATGTTCGGCATCGGCGTGCTCACTGGGGACGACCCGGACAAGATTGATGCCCTGGACATCTACGACGAGAAATTGTGGTATGCCTGCAATCCCGGCCTTGGCCATAACCTGAAAATCAAGGACTTCCGGAAGGAGGCCCGGGCGGCCCGGCAAAGCGAGGCGGCGGAGCGGCTGTTCCGTTGGCTGCGCCTCAACCAATGGATCGCCATCAAGTCAGTGGGTTGGGTGCCACTCACCATTTATGACAAGACCCAGTGGAACCGTCCCGAATGGGAGGGCCTGAGCGTGATTGCCCGCCGGAAGGCTGTGCGTGCATATTTGAGAGAAAAGCGGTGCTATGGCGGGTTGGATCTGTCCAAGAGCACTGACCTCACTGCCTTTGTGCTACTGTTCCCGCCCCAGGAGGGGCTGGAGACCTGGGTGGTTCTGTTTTGGGCCTGGGTGCCTTTGGAAGACCTTCAGGCACGGGAGACCCGGGACGGGGTGCCCTACGGGGACTGGATTCGGGCAGAGTTTCTCCAGGGCTGTCCAGGCGACATCATCGACTATGATGCCGTCGAGCAGACAATCTGGGAGGCAGCGAGGGACTTTGACCTAGTGACCCTGGGGTTGGACCCAGCCCTGTCCTGGACTTTGTCCCAGCGGCTGATGCAGGGGACAGAGGAGCAGGAGGGGCTGGAGGTCATTGAAATCTCCCAGACCATGATGGGCATGAGTCCTGCTACCAAGCAGGTAGAGCTGCTGCTGCGAAAGCACGAGATGCGCCACGAGCACAATACCGCCGCCCGGTGGTGCTTTGGTAATGTGCGCTGCGCCACCGACGGAAACGAGAATCTCAAGCCCATGAAAAACCGCAGCGTGGGCCGTATCGACATCACAGTGGCCTGGATCATTGCCATGGCTGCGGCTATGGCCAAACAGGCCCAGAAGCCTGATTTGGCGGCGGCCCTGGCTCGGCCGGACTTTAGTTTGTAGCGGTGTCCAAGTTGGACACAGAAAGGAGCATCAATGAAGGAACTGAAAAAAGCGGTGGCGGAGTATGCTACGGAGTTGGTGATGGCTGCCGGCGCGGCACTGGTGAGTCTGGGGACAGGGATGTACTCCATCCCCGCCGGAGTAATCGCCGCGGGCGTGTTCCTGCTGGCGGGCGCGGTACTCAGTTCCCTGGGGGGAGGCGGTGAGCAGTGAGCGTGGCAAAAGGACTCCGGGCGGTGGCCCGCTCTCCCTCTGTCAAGAACGCCGTAACGGCAGACACCCTCACAGCGGTGGGCTATTCGCCTACCACGCTGGACACCAGCGAGACAGCGGCCCGAAAGCTCAGTGCGGTGGACCGGTGCATTGAGATCCTCAGCGACTCCATGGCCAAGTTGCCCACCTACTGCGTGGATCGGGTGACCCGTGAGCGGGTTGAGCTGCCCCTGCTACGGCTACTGAACATCCGTCCCAATGAGGCCATGGCGCCGTCGGTACGGAAAAAGCTACTGGAGGCCAGCCGCCTGACCCGGGGGAACAGCTACGACTGGATCCGGCGCAACCCCTATACGGCAGAAATCATGGAGCTAATCCCCCTGCCCGGAGAGCTGGTCTATACCTGGCGGGATACCGCCGGACGGGTATGGCACAATGTCCGGGATCCGGCATCCGGCAGCGTGTTCACCCTTTCCCATGCTGATGTGAACCACTACAAAGGGGCGTCCCGGGATGGAATCACTGGGATCTCGGTGTTGCAGAGGGCGGCAGAGGTAATTACGGCAGCCAGGGCCCGGCAGCAGCACGACCTGAGCTACTACGAAAACGGTGGGCAGCCCGGCGGAGTACTCCAGACGGATACTGACCTGTCCGGCAGCGTGAATGACCCGGAAAACCCAGAGCAGAAGATCCGCAGAAAAGACCTTCTGCGCCGGGATTGGGAGCGGGTTCACTCTGGCCCAACCAACGCCAACCGAATCGCTATTCTGGACTATGGCCTGAAATATCAGTCGGTCAGCCTGAGCAACAAGGACGCCCAATTTATCGAAAGCCAGGAGGTGGCTATCCGGGACATTGCCCGGTATTTTGGAATCCCACTCTATAAGCTCCAGGAGGGAAAACAGGCGTACAGCTCCAACGAGCAGAACGCCATTGAGTATGTGGTATCGACCCTGCACCCCATCGTCACCCAGTACGAGGAGGAGCAGACCTACAAGATGCTCTTTGCCGACCAGATCGCCGCCGGGCTGGAGCTGCGCATCAATATGATGGCCGAGCTTCGGGGCGACAACGCCGCCCGGAGTGCCTGGTATAAGAACATGCGGGAGATCGGCGTGTTCTCGGTTAATGACATCAACCGGCTGGAGGATATGCCCGATGTGGAGGGCGGCGATGAGCGCCTGGCCTCCTTGAACTATGTGCCCCTCTCCCTGTGGAGAGAGCTGTCAGTCAACCGAAATACAGGAAGCGGAGGTGAAAACACATGAGAGTGACCCTGAACGGTATCGTATCTGCCGACGACGACAAGTGGATCTATGAGTGGTTTGGCTATTCGGCCTTCTCTCCCCAGCAGGTGCGGGACGCCATTGCCGCCAATCCGGAGGGGGAGGAACTGGTGCTGGAGATCAACAGCCCCGGCGGCTCTGTCTTTGCCGGCAGTGAGATGTACTCGGTGCTGAAGGCCAGTGGCCTGCACACCAGGGCGGAGATCCAGAGCCTGGCGGCCAGCGCAGCAAGTTATCTTTGTCTGGGCTGTGATACGGTGGCCATCTCCCCGGTGGCCCAGATGATGATCCACCTGCCAAGTACCAGTACCGACGGAGATCGGACCGCCCACCAGCGCTCCATCGGCATGCTGGACAGCACCCGGGAGGCCATCCTCAATGCCTACGAACTGAAGGCCCGGGGCAAGAGCGACCGGGCCAGCCTGCGGCGGATGATGAGCTCCGAAACCTGGCTTACCGCCCAGGATGCCCTGGATCACGGCCTTGTGGATGAGATCTTGGGGCAGGAGAGCCAGGGGATGAGTCCCGGAAGTCTGGTCAATGCCTTTGGCCTGCCTGATCTGGACGCCCTTCGGGCGGCCTACCTCAAGGCCAACCCCAACCCTCAGCAGGGGACGGACCCTGTCCCAAAAGATGCCGGGACCGACTGGCGGATTACCGCCCGTTTGGAACTGGAACGAAATCGATTTTGATTGGAGGAACAAAACTATGAAGCAGAAGCTTTACGCCCTCATCAACCAGCGCGCCGGCCTGCTCCAGAAGGCCGAGGAGGCCCTGACGGCCAACAACCAGACGGACTACCAGAGCCTGATGGAGCAGATTACCAACCTGAATGCCGAGATCCGGCAGGTACAGGACCTGGTGGCCGAGCAGGAGCGGCAGATGCTTTCCGCCCCCGGTCCCACCGGTTCGGAGCTGGAGGACCTGGCCGCCGAGCGGGTTACCGCCCTGCAGCGGGGTGACAGCGTCACCTTCACCGCCAATGAGGTGCGCCGGGCCCTGAATAATCAGACCACCCTGGCTACCGGTACCATCGTGCAGCCCACCGGTGCCGGAGCCGAGATCCGTGACCCTCTGGGAAATGTGGTGCCCTCCATTGTGGATCGTGTCCGAGTGATGGACATGACCGGCATGGGCGCCTTCCAGGAGCCTTATGTGATTACTGAGCTGGATGCCAAGGGCGGCAAGGTGGAGGAGACCGCCGGCACGGCCCGCACGGCTTCCACCGACCCCACCTTCGGCGTGGCGGAGATCAAGCCCTATGAGCTGAGTGTGACCAGCTATGTGGACCGCAATATCGCCCGGCTGTCCCCCGCCAGCTACTACGACAAGATCTACGGCATGGCTATGCGGGCACTGCGCCGCAAGCTGGCCGAGCTGATCGTCAACGGCGACGACCCCTCCACCCCCACTTTCTTCGGTATCACCAATGCCAAGAATAAGGCGGCTGCCAATATCTTTGCTGAAGCCGCCCTGGGCTCGGCCATCGATGTGAACACCCTGGATACCCTGTACTTTGCCTACGGATCTGACGGGGCCATGGGTGCCTCTGCCCGTCTTCTGCTCACCAAGACCAACCTGAAGACCCTGGGCCAGCTGCGGGGCACCAATGAGAAGCGCCGCCTTCTGGAGATCACTCCTGACCCCGCCAACCCCAACAGCGGCACCATCCGGGACGGCGGCGTGGTGTTGCCCTACGACCTGGTAAAGGCAGTGGGGGACAGCAAGATCCTCTACGGCGACCCCATGAACTTTGAGGTGGGCCTGTTCGGCGATTACTCCATCCGCATTGACGAGTCGGTCAAGGCGGTGGAGCGGATGTACGCCATCCTGGGCGATGCCTTTGTGGGCGGCAACCTGATCGTGGACAAGGGCTTTGTGGTCGGCACCATCGGAGGCTGACAATGGCCCTGACAGAAGAGCGCAAGGCGGCGCTGCTAGCCTACTGCAAGCTGACCGAGCTGGCAGATGACCCAGAGGTGGAGGCCCTGATCCCCGCCTTTTATGAGGCCGCTGTGGGCTACATGGACGGGGCCGGAGTGACCGAGCCCCAGGAGGGCACCGCCCGGCGGGCCCAGTATGACCTGTGTATCAACGCTATGGTGCTGGACAGCTGGGAGCACCGGGATCTGAAGGAGCCCACCAGCCAGGTGAGCGAGAATGTGGTCTTCCGCCGGATGCTCAACCAGCTCAAGCTCACAGAAGTGTCCAACTTGGACACCGACGGGTAAGAGGGAGGCAATATGGCGGATACCTATGTGGATGCCGGCAGCCTCAGCGAGCGCCTGGAGCTGCTGGAGCTGCGGCAGACAGCAGAGCAGACCTGGGAGTGGGTCCCCATCCGACGGATTTGGGCCAAGGTGGAGCAGACCACAAAGACCAACCTGTTTTCCAAAGTGGGGGTCGGGGCCAGAGATGCCGCCGTCGTGATCCGGCGGCAGTCCCTCACTCTTCACCAGGCCCTGCGCTGGAAGGGACAGCACCTGTTTTTGACCTCCATCACCAAGAGAGACCGGTTGCACCTGGATGTGCAGGCGGCTCTGGTGGATCCGGTCTTGTGCCGGGATAAGACTGATGATCAGGAACCTGGCGCAGCCTTCCCTGGAATTTTGACCGAGAAGTATGCCAAATGGGAACAGCCGGAGCCCTACTCCATCAACCGCCTTACCTATGTGCTGGTGGCCCCCAAGGTCATCCGACTGCAGCGAGGCGGTCTGGTAGCGGTGGACGGCGTAAACTATGAGATTCAGGTGGCCCACACCTTGGATCCGTACAAAAATGAGTATGAGATCGTACGCACGGAGGATCTATAAATGTCCATCCAGATTGACAGCCATGACCTGGAAAAGCTGGACGCTGATCTGGCACAGGCAGTACGTAAGGCGCCGGAGAGCAAAAAGGAGGTCTTGAACAGCCTGGGACAGCAGCTGCTGTCCCAGGTGCAAGGCAATATTGGGGGGAGTGGCAAGGTGCAGAGATGGCAGCACATGCACCTGGGCTCCGGCGGAGGGTATGTGGCAGTCCATCCGGCAGAAAAGACCAGCGATGCGTACGGCCGGGCGGTGGGGGCCGTGACAAACGCCATTGAGTCCGGTCATAAGATTCGTCCCCCCAGCGGAAAGGCAAAGCGGTATACCCCCCGCATCAAGAAGGCCCGTGTGCCGGCCAAAGGGATGTACGCCAAAGTGCTGCCCGAGAGAGCGGCGGAACAGGCTGCCGTACAGCTGGGTCAGCGCCTTGCCCACGACTTAGGAGGTAGCTAATGCTGCGTGTAAACGATATTTTGCTGGCCGTGGAGGCGCTCACCCAGGAACGCTTTTCGGACTTGAAAGCATACCGGAATGTGGTGCGCAAGGGATTTAAACGGCCCTCTTTCCTCACGGAGGTGGGGAAGCAAACCATGGAGGACTTCACTCATTTTACGGTAGACCGCACTGCTCAGGTAAAGATCACCTTTTTCGAGACGGTGGATGACTACCACGATAGCCAGATCGAAACCCTGTCTGATCGGCTGACCGTGGCTCTGGAGCTGTTCAGCTGCGCGGCCATCCAGGTGGGGGATCGGTATCTGGATATCAGCGGAACCGCCGGTGAAGTTTTTAATGACTACGCCGAACTTATCTTTACCCTGTCCTGGCAGGATGACCGGGACATCACTCCTGTGGCGGCGGGGGCGCTGGAGGATGTCGACATTTCCGTTACACCAGACGGAAGAGAGGAGGAGTAACTATGGCAGATTTGGGTGTGCCCACCCTGACAATTACCATCAAAAAGGCCGCGGAGACAGTGGCAACCCGCATGAAAAACGGGGTGGCGGCGGTGATCGTTCGGGACACCGGGGCCCAGGCTGGGCTGTATGTGCTGGGATCGGAGGAGGATATCCCTACCGGTCTGGGCACTACGGTGGAAGCCAATATCAAGAGAGCCTTTTTGGGCGGCGACCGGCGGCCCCAGAAGGTGCTGCTGGTGGTCATTGGATCGGAGGATGACCTGGTGACCAAGGGCTGTGCTCCGCTGGAGGTCACAGACTTTGACTATCTGTCTGCCCCTGCTGACGTGGATGAGGAGGAGATGACTGCCCTGGTCACCTGGCTGGACAAGGCCCGGGAAAAGTACTGTATCGGCAAAGCGGTGCTTCCTGACCACGAGGCGGACAATATGGCAGTAATCAACTTCTCTGCCTCCGGCATTGTGGCCGGTGGGGAGACCTTCACCGGGGCGGACTACTGCAGCCGGATCGCCGGACTGCTGGCCGGTACCGAGATTAGTAACTCGGCTACCTCTGCCCCTCTGGAGGAGGTCACGGCGGTAGATGAGATCGCTGACCCCAATGCAGCCGTGGCTGCCGGCAAGTTGATCCTGCTCCATGACGGCCGCAAGGTGCGGCTGAGCCGGGCGGTCAACAGCCTGGTGACCGTGGAAAAAGATCAGAGCGAGTCCCTGAAGAAGATCAAGATCGTGGAAGCGGTAGATCTGATCCGCCAGCAGTCCAAGCTGATCATTGACGACCAGTTCCGAGGTAAGGGCAACAGCTACGATACCAAAATGCTCATTGAACCACCCCTGCATGAGTTGCTGCCCCAGGTGGAGACCGCGGGCGGTATTGAGAAAGGTACCAGCTATGTGGAACTCAATCTGACCAAGCAGCGGGCCTGGCTGAAGGAAAATGGTGTCGACGTGGCCAACATGACCGACGATGAGATCCTAAAAGCAGATACCGGCAGCCACCTGTTTGTAAGAATGGGAGGCACGATCCTGGATGCCATGGAGGACTTTGATCTGGAGTTTTATATGGGAGGTAATGCCGCATGAGTACCATTGACAGCGCCAAGCGGGTGATGTCGGGCACCTTTGGGGAGTTTTGGTGGGATGGAGAGCTGATTGCCGAGTGCTATAAGTTTACCGCCAAGTACACCAACACCAAGGAGGCCGTCAACCTGGCCCGCCAGATGATGGAGGACAGCAAAGTGATGGGCTCCAAGGGGACTGGCTCGGTGGGCTTTTACAAGGTGTACAGCCGCTTTAAGGACTATGCCGACGCGGTGCGGGACGGCAAGGACGTGCGTGGCACCTTTGTCAGCAAGCTGGACGATCCCGACGCCTAGGGCTCCGAGCGGGTGGCCCTCTACAACGTGTCGTTGGACGAGGTGCCCCTGGTCAACTGGGAGCGCAAGACCATCCAGAAGGACGAGGTGCCTTTCACCTTCACCTCCCATAAGTTCCTGGAATCCACAGTGGCGTAAGGAGGGAATACAATGAGTAAGATTTTGGACCTGCTGCTCCGGCCGGATACGCCGGACGTGCAGAAACAGCTGGCCCGGGCTCGCTATGAACTGCCCCGGCTGAGCGAGGTATATGGGGAGCCCTTTGTTCTTCAGCTGAAGGGCATGCCCTACGGCAGGGCCCTGGAGATTAAGGACATGGCCAACAGTGAGCTGCAGACCGTACTGGCGGGGGATGACAGCGGGATCTGGAAGTCGGACAAGCTCCAGCGGAAATTTGGAGTGACCACCCCCGCGGAGCTGGTGACCCATTTGCTACAGCCCGGTGAGATCCGGGCGGTATCGGTGGCGGTGGAGCAGCTGTCCGGTTTCCGAAAACCGGTATTGCGGCCTATGGATGAGCCGCAGCCCTCCATCGAAGAGATGGTGTCTGAGGACATTGAAAAAAACTGACCGAGGGCGGGGATGGCGAGCTGACACTCATGTATCTTCTGTTTCGGGATAAGGGGTGGGCCCCGGGCCAGTACTGGGGCCTGCCCGCCGGAGAAAAGGCCCTGATACGGGGCTTCCTGATCCGGGAGCTGAAGCAGAGAGCGGAGGCACGGCGGCGCTGACCTGCCCATGCCCACCCAGGAGGTGAACGACATGCCGGAGGCCAGTATCCTGGTTACTCTGCGAGACCAATATAGCCCCGGCGTCCAGGCCATGCGCAGCGCCAACTCCAGCTTTGGAAAAAGTCTGGAGGAGACCCAGCAGAAAGCGCAGGCCTACCAGACCCGGCTGTCCGGGCTGGTGAAACAGCAGGGCGAGCTGCAGGTGCAGCTGGTGGACGCAAAAAAGGCTCTGAAAGAGGCGGAGTCGGCCTATAAGGCTACCGGAGAGGCCGCCGACGCAGATGCCCTGGCCAGTGCAAAAGAGAAGTATGAGGCTCTGAATGCGGTGATGAAAGAGACCGTTCAGGCCTCCAAAGACACACAAAATGCCCTGCGGAACCTGGAGAGTCAAAGCAGCAGCCTCTCCCGTCAGAGCGGAAGCGAAAGCGGACTTTTGTCCGCCCTGAGTCAAGCCGGGCTGCTCAAAATGGCTGGGGATGCAGCAGGAGAGTGGGCTAACACATTGGTGGGATCCGCCTTCGGCAGTGATGCCGGCAGCTTGTTTTCCAGTGCTCTGACAGGGGCAGCCAGCGGGGCTGCTCTGGGCTCCTTTTTGCCCGGTATCGGTACCGCA
>ENA-UOJM01002493-UOJM01002493.1-human-gut-metagenome-genome-assembly--contig:-P116-NODE-2493-length-12965-cov-5.083346_pt1 | contig 12965 bp, 13 predicted proteins | sample MGYA00242349_ERZ723896 | MGnify/ENA metagenome assembly ERZ723896 | reverse complement strand
CTCTTCCCTCGCAAACTCTCCACTCTTCACTCTTTATCTATCTTTCCCCCGAAATCTCACCAGTATGTAGTCCTCTCCGATGGTTTCGATGCAGCTCCACGGAATGACGCAGCCCTCGCGCGAAAACATCCCGAGTATCCCGCTCGCGGAGGGCACAACGATGGCGCTGATCTGGCCGCAGGCGGGGTCGAACACGAGGTCGCACACCTCCCCCATGCGCACCCCGTCGCAGAGATTGATGACCTCGCGGCAGTGCAGCTCGGAAAACTTCATGCTCTCACTCCCCCAGTGCGCGCCGGAGAAAGTCCTCCGTGGACTCGAACGCGGCGCGGTTGAACCGTCCGAGCCGATAGAGCGACGCCGGGTCGCGCGTTATCGTGTTTCTGTGCTCCTCGCAGCCGAGCGTGCAGAGAAAGCCCATCTCGCGCAGGATGCTTTCGCTCTCGTCCGAGCACGCCCCGAACGGATAGGTGTAGCACACGGGTGACGGCAGTCCCATGCCGGTGATAAGCTTCTGGGTCTGCTCGGTGTCCTCGCGCATCAGGTCGGCGTAGCGGCTTTCATCCTCGCCGCGCCGCCGCAGGCAGCCGCGCCGCTCTCCGTATTCGTGCAGGTTCCACGAGTGGTTCTGCACCTCGAACACATCCTCGGTTTCGCGCAGCCGTTCCGCCCTCAGATGCGACCTGTTGGGTTTTTCTTCGCCGTTTTGGGTTAAAAGGGCGGTGTGGCTGCCGATGTTGGACACGACCGCACGCATTCCCCTCTGCCGCAGCAGCGGACAGGCGTAGACGTAGTTATTATAGTAGCCGTCGTCAAAGGTCAGCATGACCGGCTTTTTCGGGAGCGGCGCACCGCTCTGCGTGTAGGCGACAAGGTCCTCGACCGTCACGGTTTCGTAGCCGCGCTCGTGCAGTGCGTCGAGGTCGCTTGCCAGCACCTCGGGCGACACGACGTATTTGCCCTGCCGGGCGCTGTCCTTCAGGATGCTGTGGTACATGATGATCGGGAGCGTGACGCTCTCCTCGGAAAACACCGTCTGCATCCTGTCCTGCCGAAGCAGAGCGATGCCGAAGCACAGCGCGAAAATCGTGCAGACGACCTGCGCCGCCGTGCGTCCAAAGCCGTATTTCAAGAAAAATCCCCTCCCCGGTGCCTGTCATAACAGGCTATGCCCGAAGAGGGGAAAATATGAAACTGTTCCAGTTTCTCGCTCGAAACCACGCTTTTTCCGCAGACTGCCGACTTAATCCTTCTTATACTTCGCGACGCCCTCGGTATAGAGGTTGCCGCCGACCGAGTCCTGCGACACGATAGCCGAGAAGTTTTCGACCGTCAGGCGCTTGACCGACTCGCAGCCGAGCTCATCATACGCGATGACCTCGACCTTCTTGATGGAGGCAGCCTTTGCTGCGCCCGCGCCGCCGATGGCTACCATATAAACCGCGCCGTTGCGCTCCATCGCGTCCTGCACGTTCTGGTTTCGCACGCCCTTGCCGATCATGCAGGCAAGGCCTGCGTCGAGCAGACGGGGCGCGAACGGGTCCATGCGGCCGGAGGTCGTCGGGCCGACCGAGCCGATCACCTGACCGGGCTTTGCCGGGGTCGGGCCTGCGTAATAGATGGCCGCGCCGTCCAGGTCGAACGGCAGCTTTTCGCCCGCGTCCATCGCGGCGACGATTTTCTTGTGCGCGGCATCACGCGCGGTGTAGACGATGCCGGTCAGCGACACCGTGTCGCCTGCACGCAGCTTGGGCGCCATTTCCTTCAGCTCATCGGTTTTCAGATCATAATGTGCCATTTTTATTCCTCCGTTTTCGGCCGCAGACTGTTCAGCACATCACGCAGCCCGTTTTTCGACTTTTCTGCTTCGTTTCTTCCGAGGGAGGCCGAGATGCGGTCGATTTCACTGAGCACCTCGCTCGCCTTTTTCGCCATCTCCTGCGACTCCTGCTGGCTCCGCGCGAGCATCACGCGGTAGTTTTCCTTGGTCGCTTCAAGCTGACGCCTCACCTGCTCGATGGTTTCCATCGACTGCCGCCGCAGCTTCTGGAGCTCGCTCTTGGCGTCCTCCTCGATTTTCTTTGCGCGGCGGTAGGCGGACAGCTCCATCTCCGCTATCTTATCCTTGGACTTGTCATATTCGCCGCATTTTTCCGCGAGCTTGGCGTTTTCCGCCGTCAGCCGGTCATTTTCCGCCGCAAGCGACTCCGCACGTTCGTTCTGCGCCTCGATTTCGGTCGTCTGGAGCGAAAAGCCTTTTTCTATCTCGTCCAGCTGCGCCTGAATGCGGTCCATGTCGAGCGTCATCTCGCCCAGACGCTCCAGCAGCTCGGCGTTCTTTTCGGTCAGCTTTCCGTTCTGCTCGCGCAGCTCGTCCATCGCGGTCTGCGCCTCGTCCAGACTGCCCTGAAGCCGCGCGGACTCCTTGTAATAGTTCGCGTCGGTCTCTTCGATGTACCGCAGCACATCCTCGCGCCGGAATCCGCCGAACACTGCGCTGCGAAAGCCCTTCGTCTGCTCGTCCATTCGATACGCCCCCCTTGTTTCTCGTAATCTCTTATAAAGAACAGTATACCAAACCGCGCGGGCAATAGCAACCGCCGGAGTATTAAAAAATTTGAAAGCGGGCGCTGTCGAAACTTCTGTTTTTTTCCCTCTCCCTACTTGTCAAATCCGCTCGGATTCAGTACAATATAGAGTGATAAAAATTTTAAATTTATGGGGGCATGACCGGAATATGAAGAAAATCGGATTTGACAACGACAAATACATTGCGACCCAGTCGGCGCACATCAAGGAGCGCATCGCACACTTCGGCGGCAAGCTGTACCTCGAGTTCGGCGGCAAGCTGTTTGACGACTACCACGCGAGCCGCGTGCTGCCCGGCTTCGCGCCCGACAGCAAGGTTCGCATGCTGTGCCAGATGAAGGACGACGCAGAAATCGTCATCGTTATCTCGGCAGGCGACATTGAGAAGAACAAGGTCCGCTCCGACCTCGGCATCACCTATGATGTGGATGTGCTCCGCCTCATCGACGCCTTCCGCGGCATCGGTCTGTACGTCGGCTCGGTCGTTATCACGCAGTACGCCGGTCAGGCGGCTGCGGACGCCTTCAAAAAGCGTCTGACTGCGCTCGGCATGCCGGTTTATATGCACTACCCCATCGCGGGTTATCCGGGCAACGTCCCGCTCATCGTATCGGACGAGGGCTACGGCCGCAACGAATACATCGAAACCACCCGTCCGCTCGTTGTCATCACCGCCCCCGGCCCCGGCTCCGGCAAGATGGCGACCTGCCTCAGCCAACTCTACCATGAGCACAAGCGCGGCGTCACCGCAGGCTACGCGAAGTTCGAAACCTTCCCCATCTGGAACCTGCCGCTCAAGCACCCGGTCAACCTCGCCTACGAGGCGGCGACCGCCGACCTCAACGATGTGAACATGATCGACCCGTTCCACCTCGAGGCTTATGGCAAAACGACCGTCAACTACAACCGCGACGTGGAAATCTTCCCCGTGCTGCGCGCGATGTTTGAGAAAATCCAGGGCAAGTGCCCCTATCAGTCCCCCACCGACATGGGCGTGAACATGGCGGGCAACTGCATCATCGACGACGAGGTCTGCCGCGAGGCGTCCCGTCTGGAGATCCTGCGCCGCTACTACACCGCGCAGGTCTCCTTCGTGCGCGGTGAGGCCGACGAATGTCAGCTGCGCAAGCTGGAGCTTGTGATGCAGCAGGCCGGCGTCACGCCGGATATCTGCCCCGCCGTCGCCGCCTCACTGCAAAAGGCCGAGGAGACCGGCAAGCCCGCCGGCGCGATGGTCCTGCCCGACGGCCGCGTGGTCACCGGCAAGACGAGCTCGCTGCTGGGAGCCTCCGCCTCCCTGCTGCTCAACGCGCTCAAGGCGCAGGGAGGTGTGAGCGACAAGCTCGACCTTATTTCCGCGCAGGTCATCGAGCCGATCTCAAAGCTCAAGATCGAAAGCCTCGGGCACCACAACCCGCGCCTGCACTCGGACGAGGTGCTTATCGCGCTGTGCATCTCGGCGCTGACGAACCCCATCGCCCAGCTCGCGCAGGAGCAGCTCGGCAGTCTGCGCGGCTGCGACGCGCACTTCTCCGTCATCATCTCGGAGGAGGACATCAAGCTCTACAAGCGGCTCGGCATCCATGTGACCTGCGAGCCGAGGTACGAGGTCAAAAGGCTGTACCATAAGTAACGCTGTGAAAAGGGGGAGCATATCCCTCTTTTCGTCACCCCAAAACCGAATCGACAAGGAGCCAATATCCATGACCATCATTGAACAGCTCGCACGCGAGCTGGACCGCCCCGTCGAGCACATTGAAAATGTCGTCAGACTGCTCGACGAGGGCAACACCATCCCGTTCATCGCCCGCTACCGCAAGGAGCTGCACGGCTCGATGGACGACGCAGCCCTGCGCACGCTCGAGGAGCGTCTTGCCTATCTGCGTAATCTCACCGAACGCAAGGAGAGCGTTAAGGCGAGCATCGCCGAGCAGGAGAAGCTGACCGACGAGCTTGCCGCTGCCATCGACGCGGCGCAGACGCTCGCCGAGGTCGAGGACCTTTACCGTCCCTACAAGCCCAAGCGCCGTACCCGCGCGACCGTCGCCAAGGAAAAGGGGCTTGAGCCGCTCGCGGCGCTGCTCTTTGCGCAGGAGCGCGACTGCCCCAAGCCCGAGGACGCCGCCGCAGACTATCTCAGCGCCGAAAAGGGCGTGGAGACCGTTGCGGACGCCCTACAGGGCGCAAACGACATTGTGGCCGAGTGGATCAGCGACGACGCCGCCATCCGCCGGTCGCTGCGCGAGCTGCTGGAAAAGCGCGGCACGCTCCGCTCCCTCGCCGCGACGGAGGAGGACAGCGTCTACCGCCTGTACTACGATTTCGAGCAGCCGCTCAGCCGTCTCCAGGGGCACCAGATCCTCGCCATCAACCGCGGCGAGAAGGAGAAAATGCTCAGCGCGACCGTCCTGCTTGACCGCGAGCTGGCGCTGCCGCTGCTGCGCCGCGCGGTCGTGAAGCCCGGCTCCGCCGCGATGGAGTTCGTTAAGGCCGCCGCCGAGGACGCTTACGACCGCCTGATCTACCCCTCGCTTGAGCGCGAGATGCGCGCGGCGCTGACGGACAAGGCCAGCGAGGGCGCGATCAAAATGTTCGCTCTCAACCTCAAGCCGCTTTTGATGCAGCCGCCGGTCAAGGGCAAGGTGACGATGGGCCTCGACCCCGGCTATGCCCACGGCTGCAAGGTCGCGGTCATTGACGCGACCGGCAAGGTGCTCGACACCACGGTGGTCTACCCCACCTACGGCGAACGGCAGAAGAACGAAGCCATCACGAAGCTCGCGCAGCTTGTCAAAAAGCACGGCGTGGAGCACATCGCCATCGGCAACGGCACGGCGAGCCGCGAGACCGAGCAGATGACCGTCGAGCTCATTCACAAGGTCGGCGGAGGTCTCAGCTACATGATCGTGAGCGAGGCGGGCGCGTCGGTCTACTCCGCAAGCAAGCTCGCCGCGGAGGAATTTCCGCAGTTCGACGTCAACCTCCGCTCCGCCGTATCCATCGCCAGAAGATTGCAGGACCCGCTGGCGGAGCTGGTGAAGATCGACCCCAAGGCCATCGGCGTGGGGCAGTATCAGCACGATATGCCGCAAAAGGAGCTGGATGTGAGCCTGAACGCCGTGGTCGAGGACTGCGTCAATGCCGTCGGCGTGGACCTCAACACCGCCTCCCCCTCGCTGCTCACGCGCGTGGCAGGTCTCAACGGGACCATCGCCAAGAACATCGTCGCCTTCCGCGAGGAGAACGGCGTGTTCACCACGCGCCGTCAGCTTCTGAAGGTCGCCAAGCTCGGCCCCAAGGCCTTCGAGCAATGCGCAGGCTTCCTGCGCGTGCCGGAGAGCAAAAACGTGCTCGACAACACCGGAGTCCACCCCGAAAGCTACGATGCCGCCAAGGGACTGCTCGAGCTGCTGGGCGCAACGCCGAAGGACGCGCGCGACCTCCCCGCAAGGCTCAATGCCTACGGCGCGGAAAAGGCCGCCGAGGCGATCGGCGTCGGCGTGCCGACGCTGCGCGATATTGCAAAAGAGCTTTCAAAGCCGGGGCGCGACCCGCGCGACGAACTGCCCGCGCCCATCCTGCGCACCGACGTGCTGGAGATGAAGGATCTCAAGCCCGGCATGGAGCTCACCGGCACGGTGCGCAACGTCATCGACTTCGGCGTGTTCGTGGATATCGGCGTGCATCAGGACGGTCTGGTCCACATTTCGCAGGTGTGCAACAAGTTCATCAAGCACCCGAGCGAGGCCGTCGCCGTCGGTGACGTGGTGAAGGTCGTGGTGCTTGACGTGGACGAAAAGAAACACCGCATTTCCCTCTCCATGAAGCAGGTCCCCGAAGAATAAAGGAAGCGCGCGGTACGGTCGCGCGCTTCCTTTATTCCTGCTCCAGCTCGTCCTTTCCGATCGCCATGTCCTTCCACTGCTCGGGCAGGGCGTGGGAGATGAGCGGAAAGACATTCTCCGTGTCTGCCGTCGGCTGAATGTTGTAGGTGCCGTACTTGTTCACCAGGTCGGCGCAGCTCTCCGGCTGACCGAACACCGGGTCGGCAAACGGCGCGTCGGGAAAGGGATAGTGCCTGCGCTCCTTCTTTTCCTTGCTCATAAAAAAGATCACCTCCGGGCTATCTTGCCCGCAGGTGATCCCTTTTATGTTTTATCCGTGCAGCGTCGGCGGGTACACGCCCGCGTCATGCAGCGCCCTGAGCGCCGCGGCGACCGCGTCCTTATCCTCGTGATAGGTCATGCCGAACCATTTCGCGTCGGAGTGCAGCACACTGACGCGCAGCTCGCCCTTTTCGATCAGCTCGCCGACCATGCTCGGCAGCAGACATTCCTTCTTGAGCTCGCCCGTGGGGAGCGCGCGGAGAAAGGCGTTGAAATACTCCTCCAGCTTCGTGAAGATCCACGGCGTAAAGCCCCAGAAGTTCATGGACACCGGCGTATCGGGCGCGTAGACGTCGCCCTCCGGATTTTTGTCCACGTCGCGGATGGTACCATCTGGAAATACCGTGAGCTTGAAGGTCTCCACAACGCGGTCGAGCTTCCCGTCCGTCACATGGCACACGCCGCGCGTCACGCTGCCGTGCTCGCTGACGGTCTTATCCAGGCGGTAGCCGACCATGGTCGCCTCGCCCTCGACCTTGAGCCTCCCAAGCTCTTCATAGATTACGCGGAAGGCGTCCACACCATAGTAATCGTCGGCGTTGATGACGATAAACGGCTCGCCGACGCAGCTCCGCGCACAGAGCACGGCGTGCCCCGTGCCGAAGGGCTTGGTGCGCTCCGCCGGAATGGAATAGAATGCCGGCACGCTGGAAAAGTCCTGATAGGCATAGCAGACCTCGACCGGCGAACCGTCCGCCGCCGTCATGCCGGCGACATGCCTGCCGCAGAGCGTCTCCACCAGCTCACGCATTTCGGGCTTGATGATGAACACCACCTTGGTAAAGCCCGCGCGGATCGCGTCGTAGATGGAGTATTCCATCAAAATTTCACCGTCGGGACCGATCCCGTCCACCTGCTTGCTGCCGCCGTAGCGCGAGCCCATGCCCGCCGCCATAATGACCAATGCCGCCTTCATCGCCGTTCCTCCTCGTGCGTTGAGATTTTCTTTATCATAGCCCATTTGTCCTCGGTTTTCAACTTCTTTTCCGTCGAAGCCTTGTTTTTTGGCGGCAAACTGCTATACTGTCTGCGTAAATAAATTTTTTTGAGGTACAGAGCGATGGAAACCTTTCTTCACGCCGTTGCATCCGTCACCATTATCCTGCTGCTGACGGCGACCGGCTACTTCTGCGCGGTCAAGGGCTGGATGACCGTGCAGGTCAAGACCTTCATCAGCCGCTATCTGATGACCGTCGGCATTCCCGTCATGCTGATCTACGGGATGCAGAACAATCTCACGCGCGCGGACGTGCTCGCCGCGCCGCGTCTGCTGCTCATCCCGCTGCTCGTCATCCCGAGCTGCGTTGTGATGAGCCTGCTGGCGGGCCGCCTGATGAGGCTGCCGCACCGCCAGCTCGGCGTTTTTGTGATGATGTCCGCCATGGGCAACACCATTTTCATCGGTCTCGCCATGTGCCTGGAGCTGTTCGGCGACGTGGCGACGCCGTATGTCATGCTCTTCTATCTTGTCAGCAGCTGCTTCACGCAGCTCATCGGCATCCCGCTGGTACGCTGGTCGGGCGAAGCCGGCGGCTTCTCCATGCAGATGGTGTGGAAATTCCTGCGCGCGCCGACGGTCATTTCCGTCTTTCTCAGTCTCCTGCTGGTCGGACTGGACATCCATCTCCCGAGCCTTGTGATGAGCTACGCGAAATACATCAACAACACCGTCACACCGCTGGCGCTGCTGCTGACGGGCTGCATCATCCGCGAGATTGGGCTGCGCAGCCTGCGCCTGACACCCACGCTCGGCGTGATGATGGTCTTCCGCTTTGTCATCTCACCGGCGCTGGGCGCTGCCCTCTGCGCGCTGCTCGGCATCGGCGGTCTGGTGCGCAGCGTATATGTCGTGGAGTTGGCCATGCCGGTCGTGACGCAGACGGTCGTCGCCGCGGCGGAATACGGCGCGGACGAGCAGCTGGCCGCGCAGGGCGCGGCGATCTCCACCCTCGCCTGCTTCGTGGTGACACCGGTGCTGATGCTGCTGCTTTGAGCCCTGCACATAGCGAGAAAATGAGAGCCGGAAACGCAGCTTCGCGGTTTTCGGCTCCCTCTTTTTTCAATTCTCCGCCTTCTCCGTCGATTTTTCCGACGCGCGCTCGGGCAGCGCGATGAGCACCGCCATCACCAGAATGGCAGCAAAGCCGAGAAGATCCTGCCACGCGAAGCTCGTGTGCAGCCAGAGCGCCGCGCACAGCGTCGCGCTGACCGGCTCGGTGCAGGCGAGCAGGCTTGCGCGCACGCCGCCGACGTCGCTCACGCCCTGCAGATAAAGCGTGAATGCAAGCGCCGTGCCGACAACGGAGATCCCCAGCGTGCCGAGCGCCACCGCGGCGTTGAGCGCGACCGGAATCCGCCACGCCTGCGTGAGCACGAGCAGCACCACGCCGCCGATGAACATCCCGCAGCCCGTGCAGACACTCACGGGATAGCGCCGAAGCAGATCGCCCGGCAGGAGCGTATAGAGCATCAGCGCCACCGCCGCGCACAGGCCCCAGAAGAGCGCCTGCGGCGAGAGCGCGAGCGCGGTCAAGCTGCCGTGGGTCGCAAGCAAAAAAGCGCCGAGGAGCGCGAGCACGAGCGCGACGCCCTCGCGCCGCGTCGGCAGGCGGCGCGCACGCAGGCACACCCAAAGCAAAATGAGCGCCTGTCCCATATACTGCAGCACCGTGGCGGTCGCGCTGTTGGAGTAGCGGATGGCGGCGAGGTAGGTATATTGGCAGGTCATCAGTCCGCCGACGGAGAAGAGCACGAGCCGCAGCGCGTCGCGCCGGTCTGACCAGATGGCCCGAAGCTGCGGGCGGTGCCTTACGAGCGCGCCGCCGAGCAGCACCACGCCGGCCAGAAACATCCGCACCACGGTCAGCCATCCGCTGTCCACGCCCTGGCAGGTGAAGAGATACTGTCCCACCGTGCCGGACGCGCCCCAGCACACGCCGCCGAGCGCCGCGCACAAAAAGCCGCGCAGCGTCCTCTTTTTTTCGCCCATACACGCCCTCCCGCGATTATTTTTGCCCATTGTAGCAGACCGTGCGCCGCTTTTCAAGCGCCGTGCGCGTCTTTGCACATATTCGCTCCCCGCGGTGCATAGATTGAAGCAACTCGAATAGGGAGTGTTTCATTCATGAAGGGTAATATTGAAGAGCGGGCCTGCGATCTGGCAGTTTACATCATAGAAAACCGCACCACGGTGCGCGCCGCAGCCAAGAAGTTCGGTGTCAGTAAATCGACCGTCCACAAGGACATTCAGGACCGGCTTCCGCAGATCAACCACAGCCTCTACCTTCAGGTCAAGGAGATCCTTGAGATCAACAAAGCCCAGCGGCACATTCGCGGCGGCATCGCCACGAGAAAAAAATATAAGGGAGCTTGAAACTTTTTCCTCTGAATTTCGTCAAATAAAAGCAGAAACCGATCAAACACCGCACGGCCGGCAGGTTTTTCTCTTCCGCCGGCCGCGCAAGCTCTTTTTCCCTCTTGTAGTTTGTTGACATAATGAGTATAATGGCAATATTCCCCTGTTTTCGACAATAACGGAAAGGACCGTATCCCGCCATGCAGAAAAAAAATCCCGCGAAGCGCCGCCCCGAGCGCCTTGTGGTCACACTGTTATCCCTGCTCTTTTTATCGACCGCCGTGTTTGCGACGGTCAAATATGTCTTTCGCGCGCCCGAGCTTGACACGGACAAGCCCGTTGTAACGCCGGATGGCACGGCAAGCACGGACGTCGACCGGACCGGCACGGACGAGCCCGACGCTCTGGGCCGTACACGCCGCAAATACTGCTACAACATTCTCGTCTCCGGGCTTGACGACGACAACGGCGGCAGCGACACGAACATCCTCGTCCGCTTCGACGTGCCGAACAAGCGCATCGACCTTGTGAGTCTCCCGCGCGATACGCTGCTGCACAATGAATACCGCAACAACAAGCTCAACTTCGCCTACGCCAAGGGCGGCACGGAGCTGCTGATGGAGCAGATCGAAAACCTGCTCGGCATACCGGTTGATTTCTATGTCACGGTCAATCTCAAGGGCTTCATCGCGCTGGTCGATCAGATCGACGGCGTGGATTTTGACATTCCCATCAACATGGATTATGACGACCCCTATCAGGACCTGCACATTCACTTCACCAAAGGCCCGCGCCATCTCAACGGGCAAGAGGCGATGGAGGTCGTCCGCTTCCGCCACAACAACGACGGCACCGGCTACGGCACGGAGGACATCGGCCGCATCGGCACCCAGCAGGCCTTCCTCAAGGCGGTCGCCAAGCAGCTGCTGCAGATCGGCAACGTCAAGAACATCCCCGCGCTGGTGGATATTTTCTACACCTACGTCAAGACCGACCTCACGACCGGCAACCTCGTCTGGCTCGGCAACGAGGCGCTGAACATCGGCACCGAAAACATCCACTTTGCCACGCTCCCCGGCGACGGCTCCGGTTATTACAACAAGCAGTCGGTCTATGTGCTCGACGCGCAGGCGACCTGCGACCTGGTCAACGAGGCCCTCAATCCCTACAATGAGGCGCTCACGCTGGAGGATATGGATATCCTCGTCCCCTGACGAGATAAGGAGTAAGCACCATGAAAAAACGGCTTTTGCTTTTCCTCTGCATCTTTACCCTGCTGCTCTCCACCGCCGCGCAGGCGGAGGACGTGACAGCGGACGTCCCCGCGCCCGCTCCTTCGGCGGAGAAGGCGGACACGCTCTCCCCCTTTGCGCGCACGCGAAGCTACGACGGGCGCTTCACGGATGTGGACGCCTCGGCGTGGTATCACGACGCCGTCGCTGCGCTGTACGAATACGGTCTGACCGAGGGCGTGAGCAGCAGCGCTTACGCGCCGGAGGGGAGCGTCACCATTGCCGAGCTGGTGACCTTTGCCGCGCGGCTGCACGCGCTTGAGCGCGGTGCGGCGATCCCCGCGGCAGCAGCCGGCGAGGCTTGGTACCAGCCCTATGTGCGCTATCTCAAGGCTGAGAAATGCCTCGGCGACGAGCTTGACGGCCACTATCCGGAGGCCGCGACACGCGCGCAGATGGCAGGCGTGCTGGCCTCCGCGCTCAGCGCGGAGTGCTACGACGAGCGCAACGCCGAGGCCGTGACCGTCGGCTATGCCTCGCACCGCCGCATCACCGATGTGGACGATTACACGCCCTATCAGAGCGATATTCTCCGGCTCTACAAATGGGGCATCGTGGGCGGCGTGGACGAAGACGGCTCCTTCCATCCGAATGATACGCTCAAGCATAGCGAGCTCGCGGCGCTGGTCGTGCGCATGGTCGAGCCGTCCGCGCGCCTGACGCTCTCGTGGCAAAGTCTTTCCTATCGCTCCGCCGCCGGTACGACCTGGGGCGACCTGATCGCGGCGCCTGCCGAGGTCTCCGCCGCGCCGGCAGCCGACGACGCCAACGCCATCGACGCGCTGATCCGAAAGATGCTCCACGACGGCGCCGACAGCATCACTCTGCAATACGACCGTGCGCTGACCAACGAGGGGGTCGCAAAGCTCACCCGCGCCTTTACGGTCGGCGTCAAGCGCCATTGCGAGCAGATGTACAACTCCACCTCCTGCCGCAGCTATTCCTCCGGCAAGGTGCTGCTGACCTTCTCCTCGACAGCCTGTGACGGCGCGCAGCTCAAAAAATACCGTGAGGAGACGCTCGCCCGCGCAATTCTCGTCCACGACGCGCTGTGGGAGAGCGGCTATCTGACGGGCGACATGACGCAGTATGAGCTGGCGCGGGCCTACTACGTCTGGCTTTGCAACAACTGTGTCTACGACGAGGGGATCGTCTCCAGCAGTTCTCTGAGCCATCTGGCCTATAGCGCACTGGTGGACGGCGTAGCCGTCTGCGACGGCTACACGGGAGCATACGACCTTCTGCTGCGGCTCGAGGGCATCGAGTGTACCGCGCTTATGAACGCCGACCACATCTGGACCGTCGCGGAGCTCGACGGCAAGACCTATCACATCGACACGACCTGGGGCGATCAGGGAACGCGCGTGGACATGAGCTTCTTCGGCATGACCGAGGCGCAATCCCGTACCAAGCATGCATGGTAAACGGAAGCGACGGATAAAAAGCAGCGGCTGCATCGCAGCCGCTGCTTTTTTGCTGTGTTGATGGGTTCTCAGAGCTGCCCCTTGTCGTAGGGGTAGCACTCCGACTAGGGAGCGCGGGAACGCGTGGAGGTGGACGCCA
>ENA-UOJM01002491-UOJM01002491.1-human-gut-metagenome-genome-assembly--contig:-P116-NODE-2491-length-12968-cov-4.258809_pt1 | contig 12968 bp, 10 predicted proteins | sample MGYA00242349_ERZ723896 | MGnify/ENA metagenome assembly ERZ723896 | reverse complement strand
AGCACGATGTGGCCCCGGTTCATCATCAGCATCCGGTCCCCATATTCCACGGCGTGGCGGAGGTTGTGGGTAACCATCATGGCAGTCAGGTGCTTTTCCCGGATGACCTGGTTGGTCAAGCGCATGATGATTTCGGCGGTCTTGGGGTCCAGGGCGGCGGTATGCTCATCCAGAATCAGAAATTCCAGAGGTGTCATGGTGGCCATCAGCAAGGCCACGGCCTGCCGCTGTCCGCCGGAGAGGGCGCCCATCTTGACGTCCAGCTTATCCTCCAGGCCCAGGTCCAGGGCCCGGAGCTGCTCGCGGTAGAAGTCCACCCGCTTGCGGTTGATGCCCCGGCCCAGGCCGAAGGGACGGCCCTTGTTGTCCGCCAGGGACAGATTTTCCAGCATGGTGAGATTGGGGCAGGTACCTGCGGCGGGATTCTGATAGACCCGGCCCATGGTGGCGTAGCGGCGGTAGTCCTTCATCTTGGTGATGGGTTTGCCGCCCACCAGCACCTCGCCGCCCTCGATGGGAATGGACCCGCAGATGATATTGAGCAGGGAGGTCTTGCCGCTGCCGTTGCTGCCCACGATGGAGACGAACTGCCCCTGTTCCACGGTCAGGGAGAAGTTTTCAAACAGACGCTGCTCCGTGACCGTGCCGGGATGATAGATTTTCGTAATGTTGCGGACCTCAAGCATGGATGATCGCCTCTCCTTTCCGGCCGGACAGCACCAGCACCAGCAGGAACAGCATGGCGGTGACCAGCTTCATCATATTGGCGGGCAGTCCGGCGCTCAGAGCCACCTGGATGCACAGCTTGTAGAGCACGCTGCCCAAAATCACGGCGGTGGTGCCGGCAGGGGAAGCCAGCACCCGCAGCCCCCGGATTTTCCGCAGCCCGCGGGCGGCGGGAGAGGCAGCGTAGAAATTCATCAGGGACACACCGATGATGACGGCGGCCAGACCGTAGACCAGCTGGCCGGTGCCCATGGTGGCGGAGAAGCTGCGCTGCTCGTGGCAGACGATGCAGCCCGCCAGGGCCACCAGAGCATTGGAGATCACAAGGCCCAGGATCTTCACCGCGCCCCGGTCCTTGGCCAGGGTGGTGACGAGATCCGCGTTGTCGCCCACAGCCCGCAGCAGCAGGCCGGACTTCGTCTTGAAGTACAGGTCCAGCAGCAGCTTAATGACCACGGCCAGCACCAGGGAAACCACCAGCTTGCGGCCCATGAGGGTCATGTCGCCCAGCAGCGCCATCACCGGCGCGGAGGTGAAGATGGTGTCCGTCCCCCGGTCCACCGTCAGGTTGGAGCCGGCGATCTGGAGGTTGATGGAGAACAGGGCGGTCATGGTAATGATACCAGCCAGGAGATTGCGCACCCGCAGGCATACATGGACCACACCGGTGAACAGACCTGCCAGGGCGCCCACAGCCACGGCAGCCACCAGAGTCAGCCAGGGGTCCACGCCTCTTGTCAGCAGGACGGCGGTGACTGCTGCACCCAGGGGGAACGTGCCGTCCACCCCCAGGTCGGGGAAGTCCAGAATGGAATAGGTGATATAGACGCCGAAGGAAATCAGCGCGTAAATCAGGCCCTGGGTCAGGGTGCTGATCAGCAGGTCCGTCATGGAAATGCCTCCTCAAACTTGATGGTTCACGCCGGCGGCGGTGCCGCCGGAAGGATTACTCCGCAGCCGTGGCTTCCATAGCCTTGTCGGCCAGCGCCTCGGGAACGGCGATGCCCATGGCATCCAGCTCCTGGGAGTTGATGTAGATCTGGTACTCGGAGATGGTCTCGTAGGGCAGATCCTCGCAGGTGGCCTCACCGGTGAGGACCTTGGCGGCCATGAGGCCGGTCTGGATGCCCAGCTGCACGTAGTCCAGTCCGGCGGAGGCCACGCAGCCGATCTTCACCTGTTCGATCTCGGAGCCGTAGACGGGGATGCCGGCCTCATTGGTCTTTTCCAAAATGGCGGGGAGCACGCCCACCACATTGTTGTCGGTGAGGTTGGACAGGCACGCCACACCGTGGGAAATCAGGGTATCCACGGCCTGGGTGACCTCCGCCTGGGAGGTGACGCCCACGGCGTCAATGGTGAAGCCGTACTCGGGAGCCTTTTCCTGATACTCGGCAATGGTGGACACGGAGTTGGGTTCGCTGGTGGTATAGATGATGCCGATGGTGGAGGCGTTGGGCTGCATCTGACGGATCAGGTCCAGCTGGGCTTCCACCGGGAGCTTGTCGGAGGTGCCGGTGACGTTGCCGGAGTCCAGCTTGGCCTGGACGGGATCGGTGATGGCTGTGAAGATAACGGGAATGTTCTTATCCTCGGCGGCGGCGTAGCAGGCTACAGCGGAGTTGGTGGCGATGCCCACCATCAGGTCCACATCCTCGGCGGAGAAGCCCTGGGCGATCTGGGTGGCGATGGCGTCATCAAAACCGGCGTTCTGATAGTCGATCTCAAAATCCACGCCTTCCACGAGGCCAGCTTGCTCCAGGCCCTGGAGCAAGCCGATGCGGCAGTTGTCCAGGGAGGCGTGCTCGCCGTACTGGGAGATGCCGATGAGGTAGGGCTCCGTCTGGGCGGCATCGCCGGAGCTGCCGTCGTCAGGCGTGGTGGTTTGTTCCTGCTTGCCGCAGGCGGTGAGGGTCAGGGACAGCGCCAACAGGGCAGCGGTGAGAGAAAACAGCTTTTTCATAAGATCGTCTCCTATTCTGATCGAAAGATTGTCTGGTACGGATGAAATGCGCATGCCGCGCGGTGATCAGGTGCCGGAGCACCATCGTTTGGTCAAAAGCATTGGATTGACCTCCTGCATAAAAAAATAAACAGCCCTGTCCCTTCATTGGGACAAGACTGAAATCCTGCGGTACCACCCAAGTTGACGCAATGCGCCCGCTCGTTCCGCGTACTGCCATACGCGCCGCCATGATAACGGGTGCGGATCCCGTCAGAGGCTACTGAGCCGTTGGCCGTTCGCTCTGCCCTCGCAAGTCCATTCGCCGAAACGTCCCCTGCTGTGATCCCACCATCCACAGCTCTCTGAAAGGTGACCGGACCGGTTACTCCTCTTGCTCATCGGTGTATCTGATTGCTTTGCATTATACGCACTTGCGGCCAAATTGTCAACCGGAACCTGCAAGAAATTTTTTGGCCGTGGAAAATGCGGGGGAACCAACCGCTCCGGGCGAAGAAAAAAGGCGCGCCGGAAAATCCCGGCGCGCCTGGAAAAGCGGAGCGTTTTTCCCTGCCGGAGTATGCAGCCGGAAGGGGGAACGCCTCAGGACAGCAGGAGCTTGTCGTCGGCCTCGTCGCTGCCGCTGACCTTGCTGAACAGCTCCAGCAGCTGAGGGACGGTGAGCTTTTTCTTCTCCTCGCCGGAGACATCGATGACGATCCGGCCGTTGTACATCATGATGAGCCGGTTGCCGTGGGCAATGGCATCCTTCATGTTGTGCGTGACCATCATGGTGGTCAGGTGGTTCTCCGCCACAATGCGGTCGGAAAGCTCCAGCACCTTGGCGGCGGTCTTGGGGTCCAGGGCGGCGGTGTGCTCGTCCAGCAGCAGCAGCCGGGGCTTTTGCAGAGAGGCCATCAGCAGCGTCAGCGCCTGGCGCTGGCCGCCGGAGAGCAGGCCGACCTTGCTTGTCAGGCGATCTTCCAACCCCAGGTCCAGATTGCGCAGCATCTCATGGTAGCGTTCCTTTTCCGCCTTGGTGATGCCCCAGCCCAGCCCCCGGGAGCGGCCCCGCCGGGCCGCCAGGGCCAGATTTTCGATGATCTGCATGGTGGGAGCAGTGCCCATCATGGGGTCCTGAAAGACGCGGCCAATGAACTGGGCCCGTTTGAACTCCGGCAGGCGGGTGACATCGGTGCCGCCGATGGAGATGGAGCCTGCATCCACGCTCCACACACCGGCCACGGCGTTGAGCATGGTGGATTTGCCGGCGCCGTTGCCGCCGATGACGGTGCAGAAATCGCCGTCATGCAGGGTCAGGCTGACGCCACGGAGGGCCTGCTTTTCGTTGACGGTTCCGGCGTTGAAGGTTTTCCAGATTTCCTTGATTTCAAGCATTGTGGTTGCCTCCCTTGCTCTTGTCCGCGGTCTGGGCGGGGATTTTGACCCGGGGACGGGAATACTTGCCTTTCCAGTAGGGGATCGCCAAGAACAGGCCTACCACGCAGGCGGAGAGCAGCTTGAGATAGTTGGCGTTGAGGCCCATGGCCAGCACGGCCTGGATGACGATGTAGTACAAAATGGCGCCGATGGACACCGCCAGGAGCTTGAGGCCGAAGTTGTGGAATACCTTGGAGAAGCCCACCTCGCCGATGATGACGGCGGCCAGACCGATGACGATGGCACCCCGGCCCATGTTGATTTCACTGGCGCTGTTGTACTGGGCCAGCAAGGCGCCGGAGAGGGCCACCAAGCCGTTGGAGATCATGAGCCCCAGGACCTTGGTGAAATCTGTGTTGATGCCCTGGGCACGGGCCATGTTGGCGTTGGAGCCGGTGGCCCGCAGGGCGCAGCCCAGCTCCGTGCCGAAGAACCAGTAGAGCAGGAGGATGATGGCAATGGTGAAGATGCCCACCACAAAGATCGGGTTGTGATAGAAGGGACGGGTACCCTTGGCCACGTCCTGCACGAACCGCAGGGAGACCAGGAGCTTGTCCAGCATCTCCGGCGTAGTGACATTGATGGCCACGGTGGCCTTCATATCCATAATCGCCAGGTTTACCGACCAGAGGCCCAGCTGGGTGAGAATGCCGGCAAGAATGGCGGGAATCCCGCAAAGGGTATGGAGCAGTCCTGTGACCAGTCCCGCCGCCATACCGGCCAGAACCGCCGCCAGCAGGGCCACGGCCATGTTCGACCCGTTGGTGAAGAGCATGACGAAAACGGCAGCACCTGTGCAGAACGAACCGTCCACCGTCAGATCGGCAACGTCCAGAATTTTGTAAGTGATGTAGACACCGATGGCCATAATGCCCCAGATCAGGCCCTGGGATACGGCACCGGGCAGCGCGTTGATGAAATCCATCATGATGCAAGCTTCCCCCTCAAAAAAAGGTTATAGACTTCAACAGTATAGCAAACAACGGCGGAAAAGGGAAGCCCTTTTCCGCCGCTATTCAGATCTTTTTGCCAAAACCGGAAACCGAATCAGGCAATGGCCTCATAGCCCTCGGGAACCGTCAGGCCCAGGTCGGCGCAGATGGCCTCGTTGTACTTCTTGGTGAACTGAGGCGCATACTCGATGGGCATCTCGGAGATGTCCGCTTCGCCGGTGAGAATCTTGACGGCCATCTCGCCGGTGGTGACACCCAGATCATAGTAGCTGATGGACAATGTGGCCACACCGCAGCCGCCGCAGATGCCTTCTTCGCCGGCGATGATGGGCACGCCTGCGGGACGGCAGATGTTGTCGATGACACCGGTGTTATTGGCGCAGGTGTTGTCAGTGGGGACATAGATCACGTCGCTGTTGTCCGCAGCGTTCTGGGTGACGGAAGCCATGTCATTGGTGTCGGAGAAGGCGTACTGGGTGCAGGTGTAGCCCAGCTTCTCCAGCTCGGCCTGGACGGTATCCACCTGATACTGGCTGTTGGGCTCGGCGGAGCAGTACAGAAGTCCCACGGTCTTGGCATCGGGGAACCACTCCTGCACCATGGCGGCCTGCTGATCCAGCGGTGCCAGGTCGGAGGTGCCGGAGACGTTGGTGCCCACAACACCGTTGAAGTCACTGATGCCCAGGGCCACGCCGTACTCCGTGACGGAGGTGCCCAGAATGGGAATGTCGGAGGTGGCGGCCACAGCAGCCTGGAGGGGAGCCGTGGCGTTGGCCAGGATCAGATCCACCCCGGCAGAGACAAAGCCGTTGGCAATGGTGGCGCAGGTGGGGGTATCTCCGGCGGCATTCTGGAGTTCAAAAGCGACCGCATCGCCAAAGGCCTCGGTCAGAGCATCCTGGAAGCCTTGGGTAGCGGCGTCCAGAGCGTCGTGAGGGGCATACTGGCAGATTCCCACGGTGTAGGTCGCGCCGGAGCTCTCCTGGGTGGAGGACTCCTCACCGGAATTCTCGGCGGGGGTTTCTTCCTGGGAACCGCCGCAGGCGGTCAGGCCTAGCGTCATCACGCCGGCCAGAATCAGCGCAAGCAACTTCTTGTTCATCTTCATGCTCTCCTTACTTATATGGCGTTGCGGCCGGACGGCCCAAATGGGGGCGGCACATCCAGCTCCTGATTACTTTTACAACATACAGCTTTAAAGGAATAAAGTCAACGGTCATTTCCTACAAATTGACCGCATTGTTTTCGCCTTTTCAGACAAAATAGAGAAGAAAAAACGGGTTGGATTTTGATTCGAAACAAAAAACGGCAATTGACAAGCCGGATGCGCGGTGCTATATTGGGTGAGTATTTTTTGGAGAAGCAGCGGTTTGCGGCCGGCGCCGCAGGCGACAATCGAACACTTGAGCGACACCGCGGATCGCAGCTGAACATCCCGAAAAAGGATGGGGTTTTCAGCCGCAAAACAGGTCCGGCGGTGTCTTTTTGATTTTCAAAGGAGACCGGATTTGTTTGCCATAGGCGCACAGCTGCTGCTTCAGGTGATCAGTGGACGGAGGGAGTGCATATGTCAACGAAATTTGTATTTGTGACGGGCGGTGTGGTATCCGGCCTGGGGAAGGGCATCTGCGCCGCGTCTTTGGGGAGACTCCTCAAGCAGCGGGGCGTGCGGGTGCGCAACCAGAAATTTGACCCGTATATCAATGTGGACCCGGGAACCATGAGTCCCTATCAGCACGGCGAGGTGTTCGTCACGGAGGACGGCGCGGAGACGGATCTGGACCTGGGACACTACGAGCGGTTTGTGGACGAGGACCTGGGCGGCAACAGCTCCGTTTCCTCCGGCAAGATCTACTGGTCCGTGCTCAACCGGGAGCGCCGGGGCGACTATCTGGGCGCCACGGTGCAGATCATTCCCCACATCACCGACGAGATCAAGCGCCGTATTTACGCCATGGCCGAGGAGGATGTGGATGTGGTGATCTCCGAGATCGGCGGCACCGTGGGCGACATTGAGTCCCAGCCCTTCCTGGAGGCCATCCGTCAGGTGGCTTCGGAGCGGCCTCATGGGGATGTGGTGTTTATCCATGTGCCCCTGATCGTGCAGATTCCCGGCTCCGGGGAGCTCAAGAGCAAGCCCACGCAGCACTCAGTCAAGGAGCTTTTGAGTTTGGGCATCCAGCCGGATGTGCTGGTGTGCCGGTGCGATGCGCCCATCACGGAGGACATCCGCCAGAAGATCGCCCTGTTCTGCAATGTGGAGCCGGACTGCGTCATTCAGAATACCACCGCCTCCACCCTCTATGAGGTGCCCCTGCTCATGGCCCGGGAAGGCCTGGATGAGGTGGTGTGCCGGAAGCTGGGCCTCATCACCCACCAGCCGGACCTGCGGGAGTGGAGCGCCATGGTCCGGCGGGAGAAGTCGGCCCACCGCCATGTGCGCATTGCCCTGGTGGGCAAGTACACCAAGCTCCACGACGCCTATTTGTCCGTGGTGGAATCCCTGCACCACGCCGCCACGGCCAACGACGCGGTGATGGACATCCGGTGGGTGGAGTCCGATGAGCTGACGGAGGAGAACGTGGCCCAGGTCCTGGAGGGCTGCGACGGTGTACTGGTGCCCGGCGGCTTCGGCGACCGGGGCATCGAGGGCATGATTACCGCCATCCGCTATGCCCGGGAACACCGGGTGCCCTTCCTGGGCATCTGCCTGGGTATGCAAATGGCCGTGGTGGAATTTGCCCGCCATGTGCTGGGCATGGCCGACGCCAATTCCTCGGAGTTTTCCAGCACCACGGCCCATCCGGTCATCGACCTGATGCCGGATCAGGCGGGCGTGACGGACAAGGGCGGCACCATGCGGCTGGGCCGGTATCCCTGCGTGCTCGCGGAGGATTCCCGGAGCCGGAAGCTCTATGGCGCGGCGGAAATCTCCGAGCGCCACCGCCACCGCTATGAGTTCAACAACGATTTCCGCGAGGCTGTGGAGGCCGCGGGCCTGCACGCGGCGGGATTGTCTCCCGACGGGCGCCTGGTGGAGATTGTGGAGCTGCCGGAGCACCCCTGGTTTGTGGGTGCGCAGTTCCATCCCGAGTTCAAGAGCCGCCCCGACCGGCCCCATCCGCTGTTCTTCGGTTTTGTGGAGGCATCCCTGGCGGGGCAGAAGGGAGAGGTGCCGCATGCATCACTTTGAGAAAATTGCCCGGGGCCTGGCAGACCAGGGCCTGGACGCCATGCTGCTGACCGGAGAGGCCAATCGGTTTTACGCCTCCGGGTTCCACAGCGCCGGTACGGACGGTGTGGCTCTGGTGACCAAAGAGAAGGCGTATTACTTCACCGATTCCCGCTATACCGAGGCCGCGGAGCGCTGCGTCCGGGACGCGGAAATCCAGGAGGTGGGCCGGGGCCGGTGGTATCCGGTGCTGCTGGAAGAGGCGGTCAAGCGCCACAACATTGTCCGCATGGGGTATGAGGACGCGTATATGACCGTTCGGGATTATGAGTCCTACCGCAAGGCCCTGTCCTGCGAGCTGGTGCCCGCGGCGGAATTCCTCTGGCGGCTGCGCATGGTCAAGGATCCGGAGGAGCTGGAGGCCATGGAGGGCGCCCAGCGCATTGCCGAGGCCGCTCTGGAGCAGATTCTGGGAGAGATCCGGCCCGGCGTCACGGAAAAGGAGATTGCCGCCCGGCTCCAGTACCGGATGCTCCATCTGGGGGCTTCGGATATGTCCTTTGATCCCATTGTGGTCTCCGGGGCCAACGGAAGTCTGCCCCACGGTGTGCCGTCGGAAAAGACGATTCAGGACGGCGAATTTGTCACCATGGATTTCGGCTGTGTGTATCACGGCTACTGCTCCGATATGACCCGCACCGTGGCGGTGGGCCATGTGACGGAGGAGATGCGCCGGGTGTACGACACGGTGCTGACCGCCCAGAAAGCGGGTATTGCCGCCGCCCGGGCCGGGGTCACCGGCCGGGAGGTGGACGGCGCGGCCCGCCGGGTCATCGAGGAGGCCGGATACGGTCCGTACTTCGGCCACAGCTTCGGCCACGGCGTGGGCGTGGAAATTCACGAGGCTCCCAACGCGGCGCCTTCGGTGGAGACGGCCCTGCCTGCCGGAGCGGTGATCTCCGCCGAGCCGGGCATCTATCTGCCCGGGAAACTGGGTGTGCGGATCGAGGATGTCATCATCCTGACGGAGGATGGCTGCCGCAACCTCACCCGGGCGCCCAAGGAGCTGCTGGTGCTCTGAGCGGGGCTCCCCGGCTGGATTTTGCAGAATCTGCCGGTCCGGGAGCCCCGGGAGTGGAGAGATTTGGAAGCGGCCAAGAAAAAATTTTTCCCGGAAGGAGCGCGGAGGCAATCGTTTCCGCGCTCCTTTTTAACAGGAACGCCCGTTGACAAAGCGGCCGCTGGGCAGCATAATCAATAGTATCTAAGAGATTCCAAAGGAGAAACATGCAGAATGGATACCGTCTTTATCACCGGACACCGCAATCCTGACACAGACTCCATCATTTCCGCCATGGCCTATGCCGCGCTGAAAAACGCGCTGGGCGGACGGCAGTATAAAGCCGCACGGCTGGGCCAGGTCAGCGACGAGACCCAAATTGTGCTGGACCGCTTCGGCTTCCAGCCCCCCCAGCTCATCAGCGATGTGCGCACCCAGGTCCGGGACCTGGATTACGATACGCCCCCGACGCTTTCCCCCACTGCCACCATCAGCCGGGGCTGGCAGATGATGCAGGCGGACAAGATCTCCGCCCTGCCCGTGGCCAATGAGGACGGCACGCTTTACGGCATGCTTTCCGCCGGCGACGTGGCGGACTACGACATGACGTCCGTCCGCAATCCCCGGATTCAGAATATGCCCGTTTACAACATGCTCTCCGTGCTGGAGGGACAGATCCTCAACGAGGGCAGCGAGATGTGGGAGGAGGTCTCCGGCGAGGTGACCATCGCCCTGCCTGCCGGACGGGAGCATCTGCTCTTTTCCTCTCCGGATACCATTGTGGTGTGCGGCGACCAGCCGGATATGATCCGCCGGGCCCTGGAGCTGCAGGTCAGCTGCGTGCTGGTGTGCCAGGCGGAGGTCAGCCAGGAGCTTTTGGAGCTGGCCAAGAGCACCTGCATCATTTCCACTCCGTATGATCCTTACCGGGCGGTGCGCCTGATTCACCACGCCCAGCCCATTTCCAGCATCTGCAAGACCGCGGATATGGTCTGCTTCCACCTGGACGACTATATCGACGACGTGCAGGACGCCGTGCTGGAAAGCCGCTTCCGTTCCTATCCCATTCTGGATGAGAACGAGCGGGTGGTGGGAACGCTGTCCCGGTTCCATCTGCTGCGTCCCCGCCGCAAGCGGGTGATCCTGATGGATCACAATGAGCGGGCTCAGTCCGTGGCAGGCCTGGAGCAGGCCGAGATCCTGGAGATCGTGGATCACCACCGTCTGGCGGATATCGAGACGAAGAACCCCATCTACGTGCGCAACGAGCCCGTGGGCAGTACCACCACCATTGTGGGCGGCATGTACCAGGAAAAGGGCCTGATGCCCACGGCGAAGATGGCGGGCCTCATGGCCGCGGCCATCGTCTCCGATACGGTCATGTTCAAGTCTCCCACCTGCACCCAGCGGGATATCGACATGGCCAACCGCATGGCCCGCATCGCCAATGTCTCCCTGGAGGAGCTGGGCAAGGCCATCTTCTCCGCCACCAGCGGCGAGGACAAGTCTGTGGAGGCCATGCTCCGCACGGACTATAAGGAGTTCCACATTGCCGGTCACGATCTGGCCGTCAGTCAGATCACCTGCATGGATTCCCAGCGGCTGCTGGACCGGAAGGAGGAGTTCCTCACTGTTATGCGGACCATCCGGCAGGACCGCCACTTCAACACCGTGGTGCTGATGATTACCGACGTGCTGCTGGAGGGCACGCAGCTGCTCTTTGTAGGCGATGAGGAGACGATCCGGCAGGCCTTCAATATCAAGACGGAGGAAAACTGCGCGTTCCTTCCCCACATCATGTCCCGGAAAAAGCAGGTCATCCCCATGCTTTCCGCCTTGTGGGGCTGAAATCAGATCAAAAAACCTCCCCGGAGAGTCCATCGGCTCTCCGGGGAGGTTTTCAGTTTTCAGACATGGTGCGCTCAGGTGGCGGGGACGGCGGAGACGATGCCGGGCGGCTTTGCCGCAGCAGCGCTTCCCCCAGCAGTCCCAGCAGGGCGGTGAGATCCTCCGGCGTGGGCCGGGGAGAATGGGATTCCATGGCCGCGCCTCCTTACCGCCTGCGCAGGGTGTACCACCGCAGGGACAGGGGAATGGAGAGAGCGGTCAGCACCAGAGAGAGCGGGACAATGAGCCACACCGGAGCCGGCAGAGTGCCGGAAAGGCTGTCGGCAATGCCGCTCAAGGCGCCGGCAGAGCCGCACACCAGGAAGATGATCAGGAACATGATGAGCCGGCCCCGCTCCACGCCGAAGCGGAAGATCAGCGGCAGCGTGATGGCCAGAGTGGACAGGCAGACAAAGAAACTGGCAATCAGCGTGTCGGGGTACACATCCTGATGCAGAATCAGGGCGAATCCCTCCTGAAGAAGCAGGGAGAGCAGGCAGGCTCCTGCACCGGCGATCCAGCCCAGGATGTACCGGCTGAGCACCAGGTCCCGGTTGGAATAGGGCATCATGGCTGCCAGCTGATCCCACTTGCTCCGCTCGTCATAGGCCACGCAGGAGTAGGGGAGCATGGCTGCGTAGGTTACGGCAAAGATGGCGTTGTAGCTGCCGGGAAGAGCGGAGAACAGCAGAATCAGGACCAAAAATGCCTTCATCTGTTTCCAGAGTACGTAAAAATCCTTTAACAGCAGAGCCTTCATACCGATTTGACTCCTTTCACCAGAAAGAGAATGATATCTTCCACCGTGGGCCGTTCCAGCGTCAGCGTGGCGGGCACGGCGCTGCGCCGCACCAGGCACCGCACGCCGCCGTATCCCTGGGATTCCCGGGCCACCACGGCGTCGGGGTCCAGACTGTCGGCCTGCTCCGCTGTGCCGATGAAGATGCCGTAGCCATCCAGCAGGGCATCCTTTTCATCGCAGAACAGCAGACGCCCCTGGTGCAAAAAGGCGATGTAGTCGCACAGCTTCTCCAGGTCGGAGAGAATGTGGGAGGAGATCAGGATGGAGTGGTTATCCGAGCGGGTGAAGTCGTTGAAAATCTCCAGCACCTGGTCCCGGATGATGGGGTCCAGTCCGGCCGTGGCCTCATCCAGCACCAGCAGCCGGGGGGCGTGGGACATGGCCACGGCAATGGCCAGCTTCATCCGCATGCCCCGGGAGTAATCCTTGAAGGCTTTTTTCTGGGGCAGCTGGAAGCGGTCCAGATAGGACTGGTAGACGGCATCATCCCACCGGCGGTAGGTTTTGGCCATGACCTTTCCCACCTGGGCGGCGCTGAGAACCTCGGGAAAATAGGCCTCATCCAGCACCACGCCGATGTCCTCCTTGACGGCCAGAAATTCCGGGGAGGAGGTGTCTACTCCCAGCACCGTGGCGGTGCCGCTGTCCGGCCGCAGGGCATTCATCAAAAGACGGATGGTGGTGGATTTGCCCGCGCCGTTTTCGCCCACCAGACCGCAGATCGTCCCCTCCGGGACTTCCAGGGTCAGGTCCTGAATGGCAAAGGAACCGAAGGACTTGCAGATGTGATTTAGTGCAATGGCATTCATGTCGTTTCCTCCTCGGACAAAAGGTCCAGCATTTGCTTGAGATCCTGACGGGTCAATCCGCAGCTTTTGGCCAGCTCCAGGGCGGCGGTCAGGTGGGTTTCCAACTCCTGACGCCTCTGCTCCCGCAAAATCTCCAAATTGTTGTCCGCCACAAAGCAGCCCTTGCCCGCCATGGTG
>ENA-UOJM01002489-UOJM01002489.1-human-gut-metagenome-genome-assembly--contig:-P116-NODE-2489-length-12970-cov-5.328300_pt1 | contig 12970 bp, 8 predicted proteins | sample MGYA00242349_ERZ723896 | MGnify/ENA metagenome assembly ERZ723896 | reverse complement strand
TCCACCGTGCTTTTATGCGCGTTTCTTAGGTTGCTGCGGTGACAACCAGCGGCTTTAAAACGTAAATTGCAAGAGATATCTGGGACGACGGTGTGACCCCACTGGCGCATCTTACCTGCCTGACCTCTACCCGGGATAAAATTCATCAGGTGGTAGCGGAGCTGCAAGAGAACGGCATTGAAAATATTTTGGCCCTGCGGGGGGATATTCCCCGGGACTTTCAGTTCCCGGCAGAGCAGTATTTTGAGCACGCTTACCAACTGGTAAATGAAATTCGCACGCTGGGCGATTTTTGCATTGGCGGTGCCTGCTATCCGGAGGTGCATCCGGAGAGCAAAAACCGGGTGGAAGATCTGGAGCACTTAAAGCAAAAGGTAGACTGCGGCGTGGACTTCCTGACCACCCAAATGTTCTTTGACAATACGGTGTTTTACAATTTTCGGGAGATGTGCGCCATTAAGGGCATTGATGTGCCGCTGATCGCCGGGATCATGCCCATTACCAAGGCCAGCCAGCTGGAGCGGACGGTGAAGCTGTCCGGCTGCTCTCTGCCCACCAAGTTTGTAAAGATCGTGGAGCGCTTCGGCGATCGGGACGACGCCATGCAGCAGGCAGGCATTGTGTACGCTGCCGAACAGATCATCGACCTGATGGCCAACGGCGTGGATCATATTCATATTTACACCATGAACAAGCCGGATGTGGCCGGTGCCATTGTGCGAGAGTTGGGCAGCATTATTCATGAATAAGACAGAGATTTTACACTATCTGCGCACCGCCTCACGGGTGGATGATCCTCGGTTGCTGGCGCTGATCGACGACTGTATGGCGGAAGTGGACGCTACGGTGCAGCCCCGTACCCTGGAGCGGATCTTTCCCTGCCGGGTGACGGAGGACGCGCTGGAGGTGGAGGGCTTTACTCTCAAGAGCCGCCGCCTGGCGCAAACCATTGCCGGGTGCGATCGGGTGTGCATTTTCGGTGCCACTTTGGGCTTTGAGTGCGATCGGCTGTTGCGCACCTACTCGGTGGACGGTATTGCCCGAGGTGCGGTGATGCAGGCGGTGCTGGCCTCTAAGATCGAGGAGGTCTGCGACGGTATAGAGGACCGGCTGCACGCCCAGGGGCTGACCCTGCGGCAGCGATATTCGCCGGGCTATTTTGATTTGGATATTACCGAGCAACGCAAGATTTTTGCTCTGTTGGATCTGACCAAGCGCATTGGGCTGACCCTTAGTGACACCTGCCAAATGATCCCCACCAAGAGCGTAACGGCCATTATCGGTATTGAACCCCAGGACGGAGGACAAGCGCATGAATAAGATTCGCTTTTTTGACGGCGGCATGGGCACCATGCTCCAGGCAGCCGGTTTGCTTGGCCCCGGTGCGCTGCCGGAGCCGCTGAACCTGACCCACCCGGAGGAGATCGCCGCCATTCATCAGGCGTATGCGGACGCCGGAGCAGAATTTATCAGCACCAATACCTTTGGCGCCAACGGCCTGAAGTTTGACAATGTAGAGGAACTGGTGCAGGCAGCCACTGCGCTGGTGCGCCGCACCGGAAAGAAAGTTGTGCTGGACATTGGCCCTTTGGGCAAGCTGCTTCAGCCCATGGGCGAGTTGGCGTTTGACGACGCCTACGACCTGTTTGCCCGCACCATTCGTGCCGGTGCCCCCGGTGCGGACTTGGTGCTTATTGAGACCATGAGCGACACGCTGGAGTTGAAGGCGGCGGTACTGGCGGCCAAGGAAAATTGTGACCTGCCGGTATTTACCACCATGATCATGGACGAAAAAGGGCGGCTGCTTACCGGCGCGGATATTGAAACGGCAGTGACCATGCTGGAGGGACTGGGGGTAGACGCCCTGGGCTTTAACTGCTCCATGGGACCGGACCAAATGCTGCCCCTGGTGGCGCAGCTGCGGGAACTGACTTGCCTGCCCATCATCGTGAACCCCAACGCCGGTCTGCCGGAGTCTGTCAACGGCGAGACGGTATATAATGTGGACCCGGAGGCCTTTGCGGAGAAGATGGAGGCCATTGCCAAGCTGGGGGTTAGCTATTTGGGCGGCTGCTGCGGCACCACCCCGGCGCATATTGCAAAGATGATCCAGCGGGTCAAGGACATTCCTGCAGTGGTGCACACCCCGGCGCCCCGCACGCTGGTGAGCAGCTATTCCCAAACGGTGGAGTTGGGCAAAAAGCCGGTCATTGTAGGCGAGCGGATCAACCCCACCGGCAAAAAGCTGATGAAAGCCGCCCTGCGGGAAAAGGATATTAACTATCTTATCAAAGAGGGTATTGCCCAAAAAGATAAGGGCGCCCATATTTTGGATGTGAATGTAGGCTTGCCGGAGATTGACGAGCCGGCTATGATGCAGCAGGCGCTGTTTGCCCTGCAAGGGGTGCTGGATCTACCGCTGCAAATCGACACCTCCGATGTGGAGGCTATGGAAGTGGGTCTGCGCCATTATAACGGCAAGGCTATGCTCAATTCTGTGAACGGCAAGCAGGAGAGTATGCACGCCGTCTTTCCATTGGTGAAGAAGTACGGTGCGGTTGTGGTGTGCTTGTGCCTGGACGAGAGCGGTATTCCCCCTACGGCAGAAGGGCGCATTGCCATTGCCAAGAAGATCATTGCCACCGCTGCGGAATACGGTATCCCTAAGCACCAGCTGGTGTTTGACGCGCTGGTGATGACCGTCAGCACGGACAAACGCAACGCCATTGAGACGCTGAAGGCGGTGCGGGTGCTGCGCCATGAGCTGGGCGTTGCCACCACCCTGGGCGTCAGCAATATTTCCTTTGGACTGCCCAAGCGGGAGATGATCAATACCGCGTTCTTTACCCTGGCGCTGGAGGCGGGGCTGTCCGCCGGGATTATGAACCCCCTCAGCGACGCCATGATGAACGCCTATTATAGCTACAACGCCCTGGCGGGACTGGACGACAACTGCCAGGACTATATCGCCTCGGTGACGGAGACGGCGGCAGCTACGCCCGCAGGCACCACGGTGGATCTGAAAACCGCCATTATCAAAGGTATGCGCAAGGAGGCGGGCCAGTGCGCTGCCGGGCTGCTGGAAGAGCAGGACAGCTTGCAAATCATCAACGAGCATATTATCCCGGCACTGGATGTGGTGGGCGACGGATTTGAGAAGAATAAAGTATTTCTGCCCCAGCTGCTGATGAGCGCAGACGCGGCCAAATCTGCTTTTGATGTGATCAAGGAAAAGCTGCGCACCACCGGCCAGCAAAAGAAAAGCCCCCATAAAATTGTGCTTGCCACCGTGCACGGCGATATTCACGATATTGGCAAAAATATTGTGAAGGTGCTGCTGGAGAACTACGGTTTTGATGTGCTGGATCTGGGCAAGGATGTGCCGGAGGAAACGGTGCTCCAGGCGGTGCAGGACAATAACGCCACGCTGGTGGGACTGTCTGCGCTGATGACCACCACCGTACCGGCCATGGAGCGTACCATTGAGCTGGTGCACAAGAACACCAATGCCAAGGTGATCGTTGGCGGTGCGGTGCTTACCCGCTCTTATGCGGAGATGATCCATGCGGATCATTACGCCAAGGACGCTATGGAGACCGTGCGCTTGGCCAAAGCGCATTTTGGGATTGAATAAAAGGTAAATCCATCCGTCGGGCAGGGATTGGGGCACCTCCGGTGCAATCCCCCCTGCGGCTGCGCCGCTTCCCCCCTTTGCAAGGGGGGCAAACCGATCAGGCTCCCTTGTAAAGGGAGCTGTCAGCGTAGCTGACTGAGGGATTATTCTTTTATAACTCTCCCCTCAACAAAAAAGACCGATACCATTCCGGTATCGGTCTTTTGTTATACGATTTTACGCCTTATCTGCGGGGACGGCGGTCGCGGCGGTCACGATCATGACCGCGGTGGTCGTCTCTGCGGGGGCGGCGGGGGGTATCGTCGATCTCGTTCTCCGGGGTCATACCCTCCAGCTCAATGAGTGCATCCCGACGGGACAGGTTAATGCGACCCTGATCGTCAATCTCAATGCACTTAACCACAACGGAGTCGCCAACATTCACTACATCCTCTACACGCTCGGTGCGTTTTACATCCAGGCGGCTGATGTGAACCAGACCCTCTTTGCCCGGTGCAATCTCTACGAATGCGCCGAAGCTCATCAGGCGGGTTACTACACCGTTGTAGAAGGCGCCCACTTCCGGGTCGGTGGCGATCAGCTTCACCACTTCCACAGCGCCGTTGCACTTGTCCATATCTATACCGCTGATGAACACGCGGCCGTCCTCTTCAATGTTGATCTTCACACCGTAGGTGTTCTGGATCTCCTGGATCACCTTGCCGCCCTTGCCGATTACATCACCGATCTTGTCCGGGTCGATCTGCAGGGTGAGCATCTTGGGTGCGTAGGGAGACAGCTGCTTGCGGGGCTCGCTGATCACCGGCAGCATGATCTCGTCCAGAATATAGTTGCGGGCCTTATGGGTCTTGGCAAAGGCCTCTTTGATGATCTCCGGGGTCAGGCCGTGCACCTTCAGGTCCATCTGAATGGCGGTGATGCCCTTCTTTGTACCGGCAACCTTAAAGTCCATGTCGCCGTAGAAATCTTCCAGACCCTGAATGTCGATCATGGTCATAAAGTCGCCGTACACGCCGTCGTCACCGGTGATCAAGCCGCAGCTGATACCGGCAACCGGTGCCTTAATGGGCACGCCGGCAGCCATCAGAGACAGGGTGGAGCCGCAGATGGAGCCCTGAGAGGTGGAGCCGTTGGAGCTGAGCACCTCAGACACTACGCGGATGGCGTAGGGGAATTCGTCCACAGAGGGCAGAACCGGCAGCAGTGCCTTCTCTGCCAGTGCGCCGTGGCCGATCTCGCGGCGGCCCGGGCCTCTGGAGGGCTTGGTTTCACCCACAGAGTAGCTGGGGAAGTTGTAGTGGTGCATATAGCGCTTTTCGGTCTGCTCGTCCAGACCGTCCAGCTGCTGGGCGTCGTTCATGGGGCCAAGGGTGGTCACAGACAGCACCTGGGTTTGGCCTCTGGTGAACATACCGGAGCCGTGGGCTCTGGCCAGCAGGTCGATCTCTGCGTTCAGGGGACGAATCTCGTCAATGCCGCGGCCGTCCACACGCTTGTGCTCGTCTTTCAGCCAAGCACGCACCACATGCTTCTGTACCAGGTACAGGATCTCCTCGATCTTGCCCTCTTCGCCCTCAAAGCGATCATCGAACTTCTCGTGTACTGCGTCATAGATGGGACGCAGGCGCTCGTCGCGCACATTTTTGTCGTCGGTATCCAGAGCCTTCTTCACATCTTCAATGCAGAAGTCCTCGATCTCTTGCAGGATCGCCGGATCCGGGTCGGAGGACTGGAAGCTCTTCTTGGGCTTGCCCACTTCCTCAACAATGCCGTTGATGAAGGCAACGATCTTCTTATTCTCCTCATGACCGGCCATAATGGCGTTGAACATGGTGTCGTCGTCGATCTCGTTACCGCCGGCCTCGATCATAGCCACCAGGTCGCCGGTGGAAGCCACGGTCAGGTTCAGATCGTTATGGGCGCGCTGCTCCAGAGTGGGGTTGATGACGATCTGGCCGTCTACCAGACCCACATTCACACCGCTGATGGGGCCGTCCCACGGAATGTCGGAGATGGCGATGGCAGCGGACACGCCGATCATGGCGGTGATCTCCGGAGAGCAGTCCGGATCCACGCTCATTACAGTAGCCACAACGCTTACATCGTTGCGCATATCCTTGGGGAACAGGGGACGAATGGGGCGGTCAATGCAGCGGGAGGTGAGGATGGCCTTCTCGGAAGGACGAGCCTCACGGCGCTGGAAAGAACCGGGGATCCGACCCACGGAATACATCTTCTCTTCATAATCCACGCTCAGGGGGAAGAAATCCACGCCCTCGCGGGGTTTGGCGCTCATGGTCACGTTACACAGCACATTGGTGTCGCCGTAGCGGGCCATAATGGACGCACCGGCCAGACCGCACATTTTGCCGGTCTCCAGGGTCAGCTTTCTGCCGGCCAGTTCCGTTTCCCAAACTTTGTAGTTCTTGAAAAACATTTGGTTACCTCTTTCATAAATAATATTTATCATCAAGGAGGCACAATAGTAATAAATTCAAGCCGCCGCACCCGGTGACCTCAATTTACTACTATTAGTAGAACCTCCTTGGAAGATACGATTTTGCCTTGGACAAAAAAGGCAGACGACAGAAGTGCTCCGTCGTCTGCTTGCGCGTTCTTACTTGTCGATGGTATCGCGGATACCCAGCTTCTTCACCAGGCTACGGTATCTCTCTACATCCTTGTTGTAAAGATAAACCAGCAGGTTGCGTCTGTGACCAACCATTTTCAGCAGACCGCGGCGGGAGTGATGATCCTTCTTATGGGTCTTCAGGTGCTCGGTCAGCTCGTTAATACGAGTGGTCAGCACAGCTACCTGTACCTCGGGAGAACCGGTGTCGCCCTCGTGGGTTGCGTAAGCCTTGATGATTTCTTGCTTCTCAGCTTGTGTCATAATCTTTCACCTCATTACAGTATTTGCCGATTGGCGGAGGACACAGTTACGGGATCGGTGACTCTCCGTAGGAGCTTGCACCCGGTACCGTGTGATCCGTACACAGCGAGCCAATTATAGCACAAACCCCCGCCGTTGTAAAGAGATTTTGCAAAATAGTGGGTGCTTGCCAGGGGCATACAAGATATGGTATAAAAGAAACGGAGCAAAGCCGGAACTTATCTCCCGCAGGGGGAAAGGTGACAAAATTGTCACCAAAACTGTCACCGAGCTGACACTTTGGCCGGGTATAATGAGGGCAACAAAGCGAAAAGGAGAGCCATTATGGACATTTTGAGAATTGAGCACTTATCTAAAATTTACGGTAAGGGCGATACGGAGGTACGGGCGCTGGACGATGTGTCCTTTACCGTGCCGAAAGGACAGTTTGTGGCCATCATCGGGCCGTCCGGCTCCGGCAAAAGCACCCTGCTGCATATTCTGGGCGGTGTGGATACGCCTACGGACGGGCATGTGTATGTGGACGGAACGGATATTACCACCTTGGACGAGACGGCGCTGGCGATCTTTCGCCGCCGCCAAATCGGTCTGATTTATCAGTTTTACAATTTGATTCCTATTTTGACCGTAGAGGAAAATATGACGTTGCCCTTGCTGCTGGATGACAAAAAGGTGGACCGGGCGCACTTTGATTCCTTGGTGCAGGTGCTGGGCTTGCAGCACAGACTGGGGCACCTGCCCTCAGAGCTTTCCGGCGGGCAGCAGCAGCGGGTGTCTATCGGCCGTGCGCTGATGAACAATCCTGCCATTTTGCTGGCGGATGAGCCTACCGGTAATCTGGACAGCAAAAACTCAAAAGAAATTGTGGAGCTGCTGCGTCAGTTCAACAAGGCACTGAACCAAACGGTTATTATTATTACCCATGACGAGCGCATTGCGCTGGACGCAGACCGGGTGATTGCCGTTGAGGACGGCAAAATTGTGAAGGATGAGGTGATCCGCCAGTGAAGATCATCAATAAGTTAACTTGGCGCCATTTATGGGCGAACAAAAAGCGCACCGTCATCACCCTGTTTGGCATTATCATCAGTGTGGCGATGGTGACGGCGGTGTTTACCAGCGTGGAGTCACTGATGAACACCATGGGTGAGATCACCGCCTCTTATGACGGCGCCTGGCATGCCAAGTATAACGAGCTGAAAAGCAAGGATGTGCAGACCCTGGCAAAGCAAAAGAATGTAAAGGCCATCGGTTTGTCTATGGATCTGGGCGAGATCAGCAGTAAGGCAGATTCGGACAGCAGCAAAAGCCGCACCGATGTGCTGGCTTGCAACCAAAATCTTTTTACGATATACAGTATGAAGCCCGCCACCGGCCGCCTGCCGGTAACCGCCCGGGAGCTGCTGGTGACCAAGAGCTTTATCACCCGCAATGACTTAAAGTGGAAAGTGGGCGACACGGTCACTTTGCCCTTTACCACCTATTCCGCCGATCCGCAGGTTGAGCCGGAGACGGCACAGCGCACCTGCTTTTACAGCGCCTTTTGCGGGCTGGATGATACGGTAACGGACGCCATGGGCACTTACATTGCCCATGTGCAGTTTACCCCTTTGGGCAGCAACACGCCAACGGACATAAAGGCTGCCGCTAAGGCCGTATACGGCAAGGCAGTAAACAATGATGGGTCCGACCTCTATACGATTCATACGGACTATCTGATGTACAACGGCGTGCAAATGAGCGACGGGATCACGCGGGCGTTGTACGGCTTTGTAGCCATTATTCTTTTGATTATCATTTTGGCCTCCGTGTTTATGATCTATGACAGCTTTGCGGTGTCTTATCAGCAGCGGGCACGGTACTTGGGTATGCTGGCCAGCGTAGGCGCTACCCGGGTGCAAAAGCGGGGCAGCGTGTATTTTGAGGGCTTTATTTTAGGCTGTATCGGTATTCCCATCGGTATTCTTTGCGGTATCGGCGGCATTGCCGTTACCCTGCGTGCCCTTAGCGACAGCTTTATGAAAACCGTTATGGTGGCCACCGGCGACAGTGTGCGGCTGCACGCCATTGTGAACTGGAAGATTTTAGTTGGCAGCGTGCTCATCAGCGCCCTAACCATCTTTATCTCCGCCTGGATCCCGGCGCACCGGGCGTCTAAGATAACGCCCATTGAGGCGCTGCGCCAAACCAACACCGTTAAGGTGAAAAAGGCAAAGAAGCTGAAAACCTCTCGCCTGCGCCAAAAGCTCTTTGGCTTTGAGGATGTGCTGGCGGTAAAGAACTACAAGCGCAACGCCAAGCGCTCCCGCACGGTGGTGTTTGCCCTGGCAGTCAGCGTCATTCTGTTTCTCAGCACCGCCAACTTTACCAGTATGCTCACCAACGCCCTTGACAATGAGTACGACGGTATGGGCTTTGATGTGTACGAGAGCATTTTTAATACCGACGGGCCGTTGACCGTCTCTCAGGTGGAGCAAGTTAATCGGAAGGTCAGCGATGTGCCCGGAATTGAGGGCATTCGTATTTGTGCCGATAATCAGATGATGGTGGACGGCTTGGATAAGCAACTGACGGCGGAGGCAAAGAAAGCCAATATGGACCGCTCCGTGAATGTGCTGGGTGTGGACAACGACACCTTTGCCGCCTTGGCAAAGGAGGCAGGCATAGACCCGTCTGCTTGTCAGGATGACAAAATCCCCACGGGTATTTTAATCAACCGGGTGCAAGTGGCAACGGAGAAGAAGCAAAGACTGGTGTTAAACCCCTTGCAAGGCAGCTTGGTAGGTCAAACCTTTACCGGCTCTATGGAGGGCTATGACAGTGAGGGCAACGAGTTGTATGCCAAGTACACGGCAAAGGTGGCTGCCCAGATGAACAAGGAAGCAAGCAATCTTTTAGGCAGCTTTATGCGCCCCACTTTGGTGGTGCCCATGCACAGCTATCTGGTGCATTTTCCGTCTGTTTTGGCAAAGGGCAACGCTGTCGGCTATGCCAGGTACTATATCACTGCCCAGGACCATGACGATGTGTATAACCGGGTGTCCGATGTGCTGGATGAGGTACAAAACGGCATCAGCCATACCGGCTATGACGCGGCGGCACAGGCGCAGACCATGCAGGCGCTGAATGTGGTGGTGATGACCTTTGGCTATGGGTTTATTACCCTGATTACCCTGATTTCCGTTATGAACATTATCAATACCATTTCTTTCGGTATGGAGGAGCGGCGTCGAGAGTTCGCTATGATTAAGAGCGTGGGTATGACGCCCCGTTCCTTTAAGAAGTCCATTTATTTGGAGAATATTCGCTACGGCGTTATGGCGCTGGTATGGGGCTTGCCGGTTAGCTTGGGACTGGATTTCCTAATGTACAAGATATTGGGCAGCTCCTTCGACTACGGCTATACCTTCCGCTGGTATTATTATCTGGCGGCGGCGCTGGCGGTGTTTGCCGTGATCGGTGTGGCGCTGCTGTACGCGCTGGACAAAATCAAAAAGGACAATATTATTGAAACCCTGAAGCGGGACGATATTTAAGCAGGCGGTCGTCGAATGGCGGCACACCCATTTCTCCGCTTTTGGCAGGCGCCCGGTTTTGCCGGGCGCTTTTTCTGCTCTGCGCTTTGCAGCGGGCATATTGGGGTTTTCCACACAGCAGCCGGCTTTATTTGGGGAAAACGCGGTGGAAAATGTGTAAAATTACAGGCGGCACAACACAATAGGTATAAAGGCGTTTGGTTGTGCAAAAAAAGGAAAGCAGGCGGACAGCGTGCTTTCCTTTTTGCTTTTTTTATGATTTCGGTTTTTGCTTGCGTTCGTTTTTTCGGCAATGGGCGCAGCGGTTACAGCTTTCGCAGCCGGTACAGCCGCAGTTTTTGCGCCGAATTAAGGCGCGGACAGCAAAGAACAGCGCCGTTCCAATGGCTGCCAGCAGCAGAATGTCCCAAATATTCACAGCAGCGCTCCGATCCCGTGGATCACAAAGGCAACCACCCACGCAATCAAACACTGCCACAGCGCCAGTCCGGCAGCCCACTTGCCGCCCAGTTCCCGCCGCACGGAGGCCACCGCCGCCACGCAGGGGGTGTACAGCAGGCTGAATACCAGCAGCGACCCGGCGGACAGCGGCGACAAAATGCTGCCGATGGTGCCGCCGAACAGGACCTCCAGGGTGGAGACCACGCTTTCCTTGGCCATAAAGCCGCTGATCAGGGCGGTGCAAATGCGCCAGTCGCCCAGACCCAGGGGCGCAAACAGCGGAACCAGAATGCCGGATATCCGGGCCAAAATGCTGTCGGCTGAGTCGGATACCATATTGAGCTGCAGGTCAAAGCTTTGTAGGAACCAAACCACCACCGTGGCAATGAGAATGACGGAGAATGCCCGCTGCAAAAAATCCTTGGCCTTTTCCCACAGCAGTTGACCCACATTTTTTACACTGGGCAGACGGTAGTTGGGCAGCTCCATGACAAAGGGGATGGGCTCGCCGCGAAACAGGGTGTCTTTATAGAGAAAGGCGGCCCCAATGCCTACCAGGATCCCCAGCAGGTACAGCCCGGACATGATCAGCCCGCCCTTGCCCGGGAAAAAGACGCTGACGAAGAAGGAGTAGATGGGCAGTTTGGCGGTGCAGCTCATAAAAGGCGTGAGCAGAATGGTCATCTTTCGATCCCGCTCGCTGGTTAAGGTACGGGTGGCCATGACCGCCGGCACGGTGCAGCCAAAGCCGATGAGCATGGGCACGATGCTCTTGCCGGACAGGCCGATCCTGCGCAGCAGCTTGTCCATTACAAAGGCCACGCGGGCAATATAGCCGCTGTCTTCCATTAAAGACAGGAAGAAAAACAGGGTGACGATGATGGGCAGAAAGCTGAGCACACTGCCCACGCCGGTAAAGATACCGTCGATCACCAGACTGTGGATGACCGGGTTCACATGCAGCTGGGTCAGCGCCGTGTCCGTTAGGGCGGACAGACGGTCGATCCCCAGCTCCAGCAGTTTTTGCAGTCCGCCGCCGATTACATTGAAGGTTAAGTAAAATACCAGCACCATAATGCCGATAAAGCAGGGAATGGCGGTATAACGCCCGGTGAGAATGCGGTCGATCTTTTCGCTTCGAATCCGCTCCTTGCTCTCCTGGGGGCGGATCACCGTCTGTGCACACAGCCGCTCGATAAAGTCAAAGCGCATATCTGCAATGGCGGCGCTGCGGTCCAGCCCGCGCTCCGTTTCCATTTGGCGGACAATGTGCTCCAGCATCTCCTGCTCGTTGCGATCCAGCTGCAACTGCTGCAGGATCAGCGCGTCCCCCTCAATGGCCTTGGTAGCGGCAAAGCGTACCGGCAGCCCGGCGAGCGCGGCGTGGTCCTCAATCAGGTGGATTACGGCGTGAATACACCGGTGCACGGCACCGCCGTGGTCGTCTTTGTCGCAAAAGTCCTGCTTCAGCGGCGGCTCCTGCTGCTTGGCCACATGAACGGCGTGGCGAATCAGCTCGTCTACGCCCTCATTCTTGGCGGCGGAGATGGGAATGATCGGCACCCCCAGCATGGCCTCCATGGTGTTTACATCAATAGAGCCGCGGTTGCCCACCAGCTCATCCATCATATTCAGCGCAATGACCATGGGTATTCCCATTTCCAGCAGCTGCATGGACAGATACAGGTTGCGCTCAATGTTGGTGGCGTCCACAATGTTGATGATGGCCGTGGGCTTATCCTGCAGTACAAAGTTGCGGGAGACGATCTCCTCACTGCTGAAGGGCGACATGGAATAGATGCCCGGCAGGTCCGTAACCTCCGTGTTTGGGTAGCCGCGAATGGCGCCGCTTTTGCGATCCACGGTTACGCCGGGAAAGTTGCCCACATGCTGCTTGGCACCGGTCAGTTGGTTAAACAAGGTGGTCTTGCCGCAGTTTTGGTTGCCCACCAGTGCATAGGTCAGCACCGTACCGTCCGGTAAGGGGTGCTCGTCCGCTTTGCTGTGGAATTTGCCGTTTTCGCCCAGCCCCGGGTGGTCCTGGTCCTTGGCTCGGTCTTTGAATGTGTGACTGCGGCTGCGGCGCCCAATGGGCTGAATGTCGATTTGCTGCGCTTCTGCCAGGCGCAGGGTCAGCTCATAACCGTGCACCTGTACTTCCATCGGGTCGCCCATGGGCGCCAGCTTGATGACCGTTACCTCTGCTCCGGGGATCATGCCCATATCCAAAAAATGTTGGCGCAGCGCGCCCTCGCCGCCCACTCGCCGGATTACGGCGCTTTTGCCAACTTCCAGTTCTTTTAGCGTCATCGGTCGGTCTCCTTTTCTCCATATATTTCTATCTCTTTACTGTACTGGATTGCCTGGCTGTTAGTCAAGCCTTACCTGCCTGCGGCAGCCAAATTTCTGCCGTGGAAAAAGCAAAAAAAGCCGCAAGGCCGGGTGGCTTGCAGCTTTTGGCGTCCC
>ENA-UOJM01002473-UOJM01002473.1-human-gut-metagenome-genome-assembly--contig:-P116-NODE-2473-length-13059-cov-4.078361_pt1 | contig 13059 bp, 14 predicted proteins | sample MGYA00242349_ERZ723896 | MGnify/ENA metagenome assembly ERZ723896 | reverse complement strand
GCACTGTGTACAAGGTCATAGCGACCCCCTATATTCCCTGAAAGCCGGGGACGGAAGGGCAAAACGCCTTTTCGTTCCCGGCTTTTCCTTTTCAAACGTGCCAAAGCGTGCTATAATGGCCCCAAAAAGTGGGAAGCGCCCCCACGCCTTGGGCCCGCGCCTTCCCCTTTCACACCGCATAAAACTGCAAAGGGAGTGTCCCATGAAGAAATTGTTCAACCGAATCACCGAAAAGCAAGCCCGTGTCCTCACCCTGTGCCTGCTGGGGGCGGCTGTGGCGCTGCTGGGCGCCGCCCTGTGGCTGAACCTGGGGGCCGGGGGCGGCGGCACCACCTTGACCACCTACGCCATGGGCTCTTACATCCAGCAGACGGTCTACGGCGCCGGGGCCGAGGAAGCCGCCCAGCAGGCCTCCTCCGCTGTGACAGAGCTGGAAAACTTGATTTCCTGGCGGGTGGAGGACAGCGACATCGCTACCCTGAACCAAGAGGCCGGCGGGGAGTTCCAGGACATCGACCCCCAGACCTGGGACATCCTCAACACCGCCTTGCAGGTGTGCCAGGCCAGCGGCGGGGCCTTTGACATCACCATTGCCCCCATCAGCTGGCTGTGGGACTTTCCAGAGGACCCCCCGCTGCCCCAGGCCGCCACCATCGAGACCCAGAGCGCCGCCGTCGATTACACCCCGCTCTCCCTGCAAGAGGACGGCACTGCCGCTTTGCGGTCCAGCTCCTCCGCCTTGGATTTGGGCGCCGTGGGCAAGGGCGCCGCCTGCGACGCCGCCGTGGCCGCCTACAAAGAGGCCGGCGTGGAGCGGGCCGTGGTCTCCGTGGGGGGCAGCGTAGGCGTCTACGGGGAAAAGCCCTTTGGGCAGAAGTGGCAGGTCAGCGTCCGCAACCCGGACACCGACGGCGCCTTGGGGGTGCTGTCCGTGTCCAGCGGGTTTCTGTCCACCTCGGGCAGCTATGAGAAGCAGTTTACAGAGGACGGCGTCACCTACCACCACCTGCTGGACCCCTCCACCGGCTACCCCGCGGACAGCGGCCTGCTGTCCGTCACCGTGTGGAGCGGCAGCGGCGCCCTCAGCGACGCCCTGTCCACCGCCTGCTTTGTGCTGGGCCTGGAGGACAGCCTCCCCCTGCTGGAGCAGTTTGACAGCCAGGCCCTGTTCATCACCCAGGAGCGCCAAATCTACCTGACCAGCGGCCTGGAGGACGCGTTCACTTTGAGCTCCGGGGACTACACCCTGGCAGGCACGGTGTAAGGCGCCCATGGAAGGGAAGAAATTCCTCTCCCCCCGGGGGATGGTGCTGTGCGGGGCGCTGCTGCTGGCGGCGGGGGCGCTGTACCTGGCGCTGTCCCTGCTGCCCCAGGGGACAGTGGCCGTGGTGGAGCAAAACGGCCAGGAGGTGGCCCGCCGGGAGCTCTCCCAGCTGACGGGGCCGGAAACCCTGTCCCTCACCGGGGAAAACGGCGTGGAGGTGACCATCACCTTCACCCCCCAGGGGGCGGCGGTGACAGCCTCCACCTGCCCGGACCAGGTGTGCGTGCAAACAGGGCAGCTCACCCGGGCGGGGGAGTCCGCCATCTGCCTGCCCGCCCGTGTCACCCTCCGGCTGGAGGGCGGCGGGGACTCCGTGGACGCCACGGTCTATTAAAGGAGGCGGAACGGATGAAACAGAAAGCGGGCCGTGTGGCCTTTACCGGGCTGTTGGCCGCTTTGGCCATTGCCCTTTCCTTTTTGGAGGGGCTCCTCCCCCCTCTGCCCATGATGCCCCCCGGGGCCAAGCTGGGGCTTTCCAACCTGGCCACCATGTACGCCGCCGGCAGCCTGGGCCTGCCCAGCGCCTTGTTTTTGGCGGTGTTCAAAGGTGTGTTCGCCTTGGTGACCCGGGGGGGCATGGCCGGGCTGATGAGCCTCTCCGGCGGGGTTGTCAGCACGGTGGTGATGTGGCTGCTGCTGAAAAAAGCCAACGCCTCTTTGGGGGTGGTGGGCGTCTGCGGGGCCCTGGCCCACAACGCCGCCCAGCTGTGCGTGGCCTACTTCCTCACCGGCACCAGCGTGGCCTTTTACGTGCCCTTCCTGGTGCTGTTCGGCGTGCTCACCGGGCTGCTGACAGGGCTTGTGCTCAAGCTGACGCTGAAGCCCTTGGAGCGGCTGCAAAACATCCTGAAGTGAAGCTCTTTTCGCGAACACAAAAGCACCTCCCCAGGGCAGCGCGCCTGCGGAGGTGCTTTTTCAAGCTGTTATTCTCGTTTCAGCCCATCACTTCACCTGGCAGCCGCCCCATTCCACCACCGTGAAGCCGCTGCGCTCCGGGCCGGCCAGCTCCTGCGGAGGGAGCTCCACCGGCTCCTCCAGGGGCTTCCAGGCCATGAACACCCGCAGCACTGTGTCGGGGGTTGGGGTAATGGCCAGCCGCGCCGCTTCCGTGTAGGCGTCAGACTGGAAAGCGATGAGGTTATAGGGGTTTTCTTCCATCTGGGGCAGCCAATAGACAATAAACTCGTTGGCCTCCCGGCGAGTGAGCCCCAGCTGGCTTAAGGCGTCCTCCAAAAAGGCCGCGGTGTCCTCCCCGGCAACACAGGCCCCCTGGGAGAAGTCATACTCCACGTTGTCCTTGCCCTCCCAGTAGAGATAGCTGTAGGTCTGCCCCTCCCCGTCTGTCAAGGTGCCGTCTGGGCTGGCAGTCACGGTCCAGCCGTCGTTGTAGGCAGGGTACGTGCAGGTCAGCTCCCCAGCGTAGTCCAGCTGTACCGTGACCTGGGTCTCCTCCTCCGGGTAGAGGTAGACCACCGGCTTGGCAGAATACTGCACCTCTTGGCAGGCGGCAAGGCTGCCTGCGCAGGCCAGCGCCAACAAAAGCGCGGCCCAGCGGTTCCGTTTTTTCATGGCTCCATTCTCCTTTCTCTACGCTGCCGTTTCTTCCCGGCCAGGGCAGGCCTCTCCCAGGGGCGCCGCCCTGGCTATTCCACCAAAAGTATAGCTCTTTTCTCGAAAAAATACAATATCATTTCCTGCCATTCCGGTTTTTTGTGGATTTTATGTATCCAGCTCCCCGCAGTAGAGGGTGCGGCTCTGGCTGTCGTACACAGCGGCGGTGAAGTTCAGGGAGGGCTGGTTTAGGGCCCCGGCGGCGGTGTAGCTGTCCGTCTGCTTGTTGTAGAAGAACCAGTAGCCCTCCTCCACCGGGGGCAGCAGGGCCTCCCCGTCCTGCCCGGTGAGGTAGGGCCCGGAGTAGTGTCCCTGCCGCTCCGCGCCATAGAGCAGGGCTTGGGCGTCGCCGTCCACCGGCAGGGGCTGCCAGCCCTGGGCGCCTTGGAGGGATTTCTCCAAGGCAGCGGCCTCCTCCGGGGAAAAGGCAATCTCCCAGTAGGCCGTGCCGTCCCCGTGGAAGCCCCCGTGGCCGTCCCAGAAGGCGGCGGGTTTCTCCAGTGTTCCGTCCAGGCCCAGCTCCTGGGGCAGGGAGGCCTGCTCTCCCCACCCCCCGGCAAAGAGCTGCACCAAGCCAAAGGCCAGCGCCACCAGCAGCACCAGCCCGAAGGCCGCCCCAAACCACACAGCGTCCCGTTTTCTCTCCTGTTTCACAAGGCGTCTCCCCTTTCGGCAGGTTCTCTGTCCAGTATACCGCCTTCCTGGGCCGGTGGCAAGGGCCTCCGCCTTACGGAATCCTTACGGTTTTCCGGGGGACGCCCCAGCCCAAATGGGCCCTTGACAAAAGGGAAAGACGTGCGTATAATAAAAAACAGACTTTACATCAAAGAGAGGTACATACTGACATGGACGACGGCGACAGTCACCCTGCCAGCGACAACTTTAACCAGATAGATAGCGTGGAAAAGCATAACTTGCTGCTGCGGCCCTGGAGAGGCGCGGCGGCAGGCTATGCTTTTTTGTGCTTTCCTGGAAAGTTTTATCCCCGAAATTAGCGGGCAGGCGCTGCAAGCAGAGCGAGAAGAGAGAATCAGCAACACATAAAAAGGAGTGCACATTTTTTGGAAATCTTACTGCAAGTTATACTGATATTGGTCAACGCCTTTTTCGCCGGCACGGAAATGGCTGTTGTGTCCCTAAACGCCACCAAGCTGCGAAAAATGCAGGAGGAAGGCGACAAAATTGCCGGGAAACTGTTGAGCATGGTGGAGGATTCCTCCGCCTTCCTGTCCACCATCCAGGTGGCCATTACCCTGGCCGGCTACCTGGGCGCCGCCTTTGCCGGCGAGAACTTTGCCCCGGTGCTTTCCAGCTGGCTGTACAACGACCTGGGCTTCCAGCTCATCCCCCTAACCGCCTTAAACAGCGTTGCCATCATCATCATCACCATTATCCTGTCCTACTTCACGCTGGTGTTTGGCGAGCTGGTTCCCAAGCGCATTGCCCTGCAAAAGTCCTATGAATGGGCCAAAATGGCCTGCGGGGTCATCCGGGGCATGGCCTTTGTGCTGCGGCCGGTTATCTGGCTGCTGTCTGTCTCGGTCAACGGCGTGCTGCGCCTGCTGCACATGAAGGTGGAGGCCGAGGAGGAAAACGTCACCGAGGATGAAATCCGCATGATGGTGGACCTGGGCGGCGAAAAGGGCGCCATTGACGAGGATGAGCAGGAGTGGATTCAAAACGTGTTCGACTTTGGCGACAGCTCCGTGCGGGAATCCATGACGCCCCGCAGCGACATGGACGCCCTGGACATTGAATCCACCGACGGGGAAATTTTGGAGATGATTCAGGAGACGGGCCGCAGCCGCTTCCCCGTATACGAGGAGAGCGTGGACACCATTCTGGGCATTTTAAACGTGCGGGACTACCTGCTGGACCGCAACGCCGGGAAGAACACCGCCTTAAAGGACCTGCTGCGGCCGGCCTACTTTGTGCCGGAAACCATGAAGGCCGACAACCTCTTTAAGGAGATGCAGAAGGAGAAGGTGCACATCGCCGTGGTGGTGGATGAATACGGCGGCACCGAGGGCATCATCACCATGGAGGACCTGCTGGAGGAGATTGTGGGCAACATCTACGATGAGTTCGACAAGGCCGAGCAGCCGGAGATTGTGCCCCTGGGCGAGAACCAGTGGCGCATCGCGGGCTCCACGCCCATCAGCACCTTGGTGGACGACCTGGAGCTGCCCCTGCCGGAAAGCGACGACTACGACACCCTGGGCGGCCTTATCGTCACCCGGCTCAACGCCATCCCCAAGGACGGCGAGCAGTTCGACATGGAGATTGACGGCGTGGCCCTGCACATTGAGAAGATAGAGGACCACCGCATTGAAAGCGTGGTGGCCACCCTTCTGCCCAAGGAGGAGCCGGAGGAAAAGTAAGCAAAAAAGAAGGACATCCAAGGGAGGCTGAGCCGCCCCAAATTGTGCGGACAGTACAAAAAAGACCCCTGGTAGGAAATAGCATGTTTTAGTCGGAGAGGCGTTGCGTCAGCGGCGCCTCTCCAGTTTTGAGCTGGATGCGCTCGTGGTTGTAAAAATGGATGTACCGGTCAATCATTTCGTTGGCTTCCGAGAAGGTAGCTGGTTTGTGTCGGTAGATGCATTCTGTTTTGAGGATTCTGATATTTTACCCTCGCCTCACTTCCTTTCTGCGAACTGCAGAAAATCCCGCAGCAGCTTGTTTTCCATCCGTAAACGCGCAATCTCATACGCCTGCTCCGTGGCCACATCTCTTGGTGCGGCATCTTTCCGCGGCCTTCCCTTTGGCCGCGGAACAATCCCCGCTTCCAGCTTTCGCCGCTTCTCACGCTGCCGATTCAGCAGCCTTTTTACCACATACTTGTCCTTGAATCCAAAATACTCCGCTACTTCACGCTGCGTTTTCCTTTCCGCCATCATTGCTTCTATTTCCGGAAGTAGCATTTGAACATGTGTATAATTTGGATTTTCCATAACAATACCCCCCTGATGTAGTACTTCTATTTTTCTACATCAGGGGGGCTTTTGTCTATTGTCTTTTTTACTGGACCTGTTCACAGTGGACAGGGCTTTTTCTATGGGCGGCTCCCCTCCCGCTGGCGGAACTGGCTGGGGGACAGGCCAAAGCTTTCCCGGAACGCCCGGATAAAGTTGTTGGCGTCCCCAAAGCCGCACTGGAAGGCTATTTGAGAGACGGGCAAGTCTGAGTTCTCCAGCAGCTCCTGGGCGTAGGAGAGGCGGTTGAGCAGCAAATACTGCTTGGGGCTGTAGCCCACCTGCTTTTTAAACAGGTGGGTCATGTAGTAGTGGTTCATGTAAAAGGCCTTGGCCAGGTCGGAGATGCGCAAGTCCTCGGAAAAGTGGCTTTCGATGTACCGCTGCACCTCCCGCACACGGCCCGCGGCGCCGGTCTCCAAGGGGGCGAAGTTCTGGGGGCAGGCCCGGTACACGTGGATGAGCACCTCCTCCAGCAAGGCGCGCACCATCGGCTCCCCATAGGGTGCGGGGGAATCCCACTCCGCCAGCAGCCGGGCGAACAGGCGCTCCGGCTCGGGGGCTGCCCCGCCCAGGGACACGCAGTGGGAAAAGCCCTGGGGCCGGTTTTGGAAAATCCCCGGCAAGGGCGAGGAGGGGAAGGCCCGCTCCACCTCCGCCGCCTGGACCATGGCGAAGTACCGCCGGTAGGGCCTGCGGCGGACGCGCACCTCGTGCTGCTCGTAGCTGCTGATGAACACCAGGGAGTTCTCCTCCGCCACATAGCTTTTTCCATCGATGACAAACTCCGCTGCCCCCGCGGAGACGAACACCATCTCGCAGGAGAGGTGGTAGTGGCTGTGAGGGGTCTGGTCCGCCTGGCTGTAGCGCATCTGGGAGATGAGAGGCGTTTTCATAGGTTACGCCATGGTTTCCAGCATAGGGAGGGTGACCTGGTACCGGGTGGGCTGGCCCTGGATGAGGCGCTGGTACTCCTCCTCCATGTAGACGCCCATGCGGGCCACCTCGTTGTGCATGCTCCCGGCGATGTGGGGGGAGAGGAACACGTTCTCCTGGGTGAGCAGGGGGCTGCCCTCCTCCGGGGGCTCCGGCCAGGTGACGTCCAGCAAGGCGGTGCGGCCAGGCTCCTCCTGCAGGGCGCGGAGCAAATCCGCCTCCACCACCTGGGCGCCCCGGCCGGTGTTGATAAAGGTGGCGTTGGGCTTCATCCGGGAGAACAAGCCGTAGGTGAGCATCCCCTGGGTGGCGGGCAGGTTGGCGATGTGGTTGGAGATGGTCTGGCACTGGGAGAAAATCTCCTCCAAGGTGGCGCGCTTGGCCCCCAGGGCCTGGAGCTTCTCGTCGCTGGCAAAGGGGTCGTAGGCCAACGTCTCCAAATCGTAGGCTTTCAGCATCTCCAGCACCCGGGAGCCTATCATCCCCGCGCCCAAAATGCCCACCTTCACGTGGTAGTTGCAGGGGAAGGTGTTGCTGTAGCTGTCAAAGGCGGCGCGGCCCGCCCGCTCCTGGCGGCGCAGGCCCTGGAAGTACCCCTTCCCCGCCAGGAGAATCTGGGCCACGGTGAACTCCGCCACAGGCACGGCGTTGGCCGCCCAGGCGCTGAACACCTGTACCCCGGCCTCCAGGTACTCCCTGGCAAAGCCCTGCACAGAGCCGGCGGCGTAAAACACCGCCTTAAGGCCGGGGAAATACGCCCGAATCTGCTCCTTCCCCAGGGCGGGCATGCCCCAGGTGGAAAAGAGGTAGGCCACCTCCCGCAGCTCCTCTTTCCGAGCGGGCAGCTCCTCCTCCAGCAGGACCCCCGGCAGGAAATCCAGGGCGGCGGAAAGCCTCTCCCGGGTGGGGGCATCGTAGGCGATGGAAAGCTTGTTCTCTTGGCTCACATTGATAAACGCGGCGCGCTCTTTCATAAACGGCTCCTCCTTTTACTTGGAAAAACGGCTGGCCCAGGCGCGCAGCGTCCGCGCGTCCCGGCGGAAGGCTTCCTCGCTGTCCTCCTGGACGAACTCCAGCAGCAGGCAGCGCTCCTTCTGGGCGGGGGCCAGGTGGGTTAGATACTCCTCCCAGCGTGCGGCCCCTGCCTCCAAGGGGTGGCGGACATTGGCCCCGGTCCAGGTGAACACGTGGACGGTGGAAATCCAGGGCAGCAGGGCGTCGATTTCCGCCAGCTGCTCCCCCTGGGAGATGTCCGGGTTGGGCTGCCAGTAGGTGGTGAGGCCGGGACGCCCCACGGCCTCCAGCAAAGCCCGGGCGCCCTCTTTGGTCTGGGTGGCGGTGCCCCGGTGATACTCCAGCCCCAGGGCCAGCCCGGCGGCGGCCGCCTGGTCCACGGCCTGGCCCAGCTGGACCGCTAGGGCCTCCCGCTCCTGGGGGGAGGCCTCCTCCCAGGGCTTTGTGCCCGCCCACACCCGGATGCGGGGCGCCCCCAAGGCCAAAGCGCTCTCCAGCACCGGGGTGAAATCCTCCCCAGGCTGGCACCGGTAGTAGGAGCCGTAGGACAGCACCTCCAGCCCGGCCCGGTGGGTCAGCTGGGCGGCGCGGCGGGCTGCCTCCCTGTCCCCGGGGGGCACGTGGACGTCCCCGCCCCACTCCACGCCGGAAAGCCCCGCCTCCGCTGTCAGGGCGGCGATTTCCTCCACGGACTTCTGCCGGAAGGTCACAGAGACAAGGCCTGTTTTCACCTGTGCCATAGACATACCCCTTTCCCACTATCGCGGTTTCCTCGTGGAATAGTATACCTGAACCGCGGCGGTTCTGTATCGCCCTTTTTTGCTGTGTGGTATGCAGAATTTGTCTTTTCCAAAATGGGCGTTTTGGGAAAAAAGCAAATTTTGCATGGTTTTCCCAAAGGAAACACTGGATTTTTCCCCGAAACCATTTTATCATGGAAGGCAAAGAAAGCAAAGCGGGGAAGGCAAATTTCCCCCACCATCCAGGAGGTTGGAAACCATGTTTCACTATCAAACCGTGGAAGAGCTGCGCCAGGCCGCCCAAGAGGAGGGCGTCACACTGCCCCTGGGCGGGGACCTGTCCCCCCTGGGGCAAGAGCTGGAGGTGCAGGGGGTGAAACTCCCCAACCGGGTGGCCATCCAGCCCATGGAGGGCTGCGACGGCACCGCCGACGGCAAGCCCGGGGAGCTGACACTGCGCCGGTATGACAAATTCGCCCGCAGCGGGGCGGGGCTGCTGTGGGAGGAGGCCACCGCCGTCTGGGAGGAGGCCCGGGCCAATCCCCGGCAGCTGTGGATAAAAGAGGAGAACGTGGGGGCTTTCCAGGCCATGAACCAGCGCATCCGGGAGCTCTCCCAAAAGGAGAACGGCTTCGCGCCGGTGATTATCATGCAGGCCACCCACTCCGGGCGGTACAGCAAGCCCCAGGGCGTGCCCGCGCCGCTGATTGCCTACAACAACCCCCTCTTTGAAAAGGACGGCCCCATCCCCCAGGAGCGCGTCGTCTCCGACGACTACCTCCACCGCCTGGTGGAGCGCATGGGCGAGGCCGCCCGCCTGGCCCAGCGGGCCGGGTTCGACGGGATAGACTTGAAGTCCTGCCACCGGTACCTGGGCAGCGAGCTGCTCTCCGCCTACAACCGGCCCGGGGACTTTGGGGGCAGCTTTGAGAACCGCACCCGCTTTCTGCGGGAGAGCGTCCAGGCTGCCAAGGCCGCGGTGACCGGGGACTTCCTCGTCACCTCCCGCCTAAACGTCTACGACGGCTTCCCCTACCCCTATGGCTTTGGGGTCAGCACCAAGGGCGGCCTGGAGCCGGACCTCTCCGTGCCTTTGAAATTGGTGGGCATCCTCCACCAGGAGCTGGGCCTGGGCCTGCTGGACGTGACCATCGGCAACCCCTACGTCAACCCCCACGTCAACCGCCCCGCCGACGCCCAGCCCTATCCCCTGCCGGAATCCCCCCTGGTGGGCCTGGGCCGCATGCTGGCCTGCGTCAAAACCATCCAGCAGGCCTACCCCAGCCTGGCGGTGGTGGGCTCCGGGCTCAGCTACCCACGCCAGTTCGCCGGGCAGCTGGCGGCCGGCGCCTTGGAGCAGGGCTGCTTCCAGCTGGCGGGCTTTGGCCGCATGGCCTTTGCCTACCCCAGCTTTGCCAAGGACATGCTCTCCGGCAAGGGGCTGGACCCCAAGCAGTGCTGCGTGGCCTGCGGCAAGTGCAGCCAGCTGATGCGCCTGGGCTCCATGGCCGGGTGCGTGGTGCGGGATTCCGTCTACACCGCCCTGTACCGGGAAGCCCAGCAAAAAGCCACATCCTAACCGCGAGAAAGGAGCGTTTCCCATGAAAAAGACAGACATCGTCACCGGCGCCAGAAGGGGCATAGGCCTGGCCATTGCCAAAAAGCTGCTGGAGGGCGGCTACCGGGTGGTGCTGTGCGCCACCACGGCGGCCGGGGAGGTCACAGCCCTGCTGGAGGAGCTCACCCGCCTGGGGGAGGCTTACTACCTTCGGTGCGACATCTCCCGCCCAGAGGACCGGGACAACCTGCTGGACCAGGTGCTGGAGCGCTTTGGCCGCCTGGACGTGCTGGTGAACAACGCCGGGGTTGCCTGCAAGCAGCGGCTGAGCATTTTAGAAACCACCCCAGAGAGCTTTGACCGGCTGATGAAAGTCAACTGCGAGGGCACCTTCTTCCTGTGCCAGGGGGGCGCCAACCGGATGATTGCCTGCCAGCGGCAGAACCTGGAGGACTACCACCCCCGCATTGTGAACATCTCCTCCATTTCGGCCTACACCTCCTCCACCAACCGGGGGGAGTACTGCATCTCCAAGGCGGGCATCTCCATGATTACCCAGCTCTTCGCCGACGAGCTGGCCAGCTACGGCATCCCCGTGTTCGAGGTGCGGCCGGGCATCATCGCCACGGACATGACCGCCCCGGTCCACGAGAAGTATGAGAAGCTCATCGCCCAGGGCGTCACGCCCATCCGGCGGTTTGGCCAGCCCGAGGACGTGGCCGACTGCGTGTGGGCAGCCTGCTCCGGCCTGCTGGACTTCGGCACCGGCACGGTCTTAAACGCCGACGGCGGCTTCCACCTGCGGAGGCTGTAAGGGATGAAGGAAATCACCTTGGGGGGCCAGCGGGTGGCCCTCTACGCTTTGGACACCGTGGTGGTGGGCTCGGGCTGCGCGGGCTTTAACGCCGCGGACACCCTGTTCGACTTGGGCCGGAGGGACATCGCCCTGCTCACCGAGGGAGTGAACATGGGCACCTCCCGGAACACAGGCAGCGACAAGCAGACCTATTACAAGCTCTCCCTGTGCGCCGACGCCCAGGACAGCGTCTACCAGCTGGCGGAAAACCTCTTTGCCGGGGGCAGCGTCAACGGGGACACGGCCCTGGCGGAGGCGGCGGGCTCGGTGCGCTCCTTTATGAAGCTGGTAAACCTGGGGGTGCCCTTCCCCACCAACCGCTACGGGGAATACGTGGGCTACAAGACCGACCACGACCCCCGGCAGCGGGCCACCTCCTGCGGGCCGCTGACCTCCAAGGTCATGACGGAAAAGCTGGAGGCCTCTGTGCGGCAAAAGGGCATCCCCCTGCTGGACGGCTTCCAGGCGGTGCGGCTGCTGGTGGAGGAGGGCCGCGTGGCAGGGCTGGTGGCTTTGGACAAAAGCCGCCTTTCACAAAACGACTGGGGCCTGGCGGTGTTCCTCTGCGGCCAGGTGGTGCTGGCCACCGGCGGCCCGGCCATCGCCTATGGGCGCACGGTCTATCCCCCCAGCCAGACGGGCTCCACCGGCCTGGCCCTGGAAGCCGGCGCCGCCGGGTGCAACCTGCAGGAGTGGCAGTACGGCCTGGCCTCTGTACAGTTCCGCTGGAACGTCTCCGGCACCTACCAGCAGGTGCTGCCCCGGTACATCTCCGTGGACGGGGAGGGCCGGGAGCGGGAGTTCCTGGCGGAAGCCTTGGGGGCCCAGCGGGCATTGGAGCTGGTGTTCCTCAAGGGCTACCAGTGGCCCTTTGACACCCAGAAGGTGGAGGGCTCCTCTTTGGTGGACTTGCTGGTCCACCGGGAGACCTCCCTGGGCCGCCGGGCATTCCTGGATTTCCGCCAAAATCCCCAGGGGCTGGAGCAGGGCTTTGCCGCCCTCTCCCACGAGGCCTGGGAATACCTGGAGCGCTCAGGGGCCGGCCAGCCCACGCCCATCCAGCGGCTGGCCCACATGAATCCCAGTGCCATCGAGCTGTACGCCGCCCACAGCATCGACCTGTGGAAGGAGCCCCTGGAGATCGCCTTGTGCGCCCAGCACAACAACGGCGGCCTGGCGGTGGACGCCCACTGGCAGAGCACCTTGCCCGGCCTGTACGTGGCCGGGGAGGCCGCCGGGACCTTTGGCGTCACCCGGCCGGGGGGCAGCGCCCTCAACTCCACCCAGGTGGGCTCTCTGCGGGCGGCGGAGCACATCGCCGAGACCTGCCCGCCCTGCCATCCCCGGGAGGAGCTCTCCCCCCAGGCCCAGCGCCAGGTGGAGGAGCTGCTGGGCCAGCTGGGCCAGCTGCTCTCCGGCGGGGAGGAAAGCGTCCTCGCCCAGCGGCGGCGCTTCCAGCAGGCCATGAGCCAGCAGGCGGGGCACCTGCGCTCCCTGCCGGGGATGGGGCAGCTTGCCGCCCAGGTGGAGGAAGCTCTCGCCGGCTTTTGGCAGCGCACCGCCGTCTCCCGGCCCCAGGAGCTCCCCGCCGCCTTGAAAAACCGGGAGATGCTCCTCACCCAGCGGGCCATGCTCTCCGCCATGGAGCTGACCGGCGCGGCCTGCGGCAGCCGGGGCTCCGCCCTGCTGGCAACACAGGAGGGCGCGCCCTTGCCGGGGGTGGGCATCCGCTACCAGCCCGGGGACAACTCCCACCGGGGGGACTGGGTGGAGACCCGCCTGTCCCCAGCGGGGGCAAGCTCCCGGTTTGTGCCGGTGCGCCCCCTGCCCAAAACCGACGACTGGTTCGAAACCGTCTGGAAGGAGTACCGCCAGCGGAAACACCTCTAAACAGAAAAATATCCCCCAGCAAAGCCGGGGGTTTCTCAAAAGACAGAAAAGGCTGCCGCAGCTGCGGCAGCCTCAGCTTGTCGAAAAAGTCCCATAAGAGGGCAACCGGCCGCAGAAGCGGGGCCATAGGGCCCGGTGTGGTGTCTTTTTTTTGG
>ENA-UOJM01002462-UOJM01002462.1-human-gut-metagenome-genome-assembly--contig:-P116-NODE-2462-length-13101-cov-4.072973_pt1 | contig 13101 bp, 18 predicted proteins | sample MGYA00242349_ERZ723896 | MGnify/ENA metagenome assembly ERZ723896 | reverse complement strand
CCTCGCCGAACAAGGTGGAAATACGCTCCGCGATAAGCGGCCGAATATACTCCCGGAAGTGATCGCTGAAGGAGTTTTGTCCTTTGATTTGCAGGGCTTTGCGGTAAAACGAGTGGTTCTGGTAAAAATACCGGCAGGTTTTTTCGATAAAAGCCCAGTGTTCTGCGTATCCGGCACTGAGATTTTCGTGTTTCAGAAGTTCGATGAATTCTGTATCAAAGATCCAATTTACAAGGTCATATTTATCCTTGAAATGATAGTAAAAGCTCTTTCGGTTCATGTTGCAGCGCTCGCAGATCTGCGCCACATTGATCTTATCAAAGAGCTGCTCTGCCATCAGTTCTTTCAAAGAAGTTGCCAATGCCCGCTTTGTAATATTGGAATCTGCCATACACAGCCTCCTTTCATCACGTCTGCAAATGTTCCGCCAAAATCAGGACCCCCATGAAAAGCAATACGATTCCTCCCACTGCCTCGGCCCTAGCTTTATATTTGGCTCCCAAATGATTGTCGATTTTTACACCAGCCACAGAAAAGACAAACGTTGTCAGTCCAATCATAAGAACAGCCGGAAGAATATCCGCCTTTAAAAAGGCAAAGGATACGCCCACAGCCAATGCGTCGATACTGTCGGCCACAGCCAGAGGGAACATGACGCGCGGAGCGAAAGATGCGTCCATTTTCCTGACAGGCTCCCGGGATTCCCGGAGCATATGAATTCCGATTGCCGCCAACAGGACAAAGGAGACCCAGTGATCCAGGCTTTCGATCGCGGAGCGGAACCCGCTGCCCAAGATATAACCCAGCAGGGGCATGATCGCCTGTGAGCCACCAAACCAAAGTCCCGCAGAGAGAAGGTGTTTTGGCTCCGCGTGTTCCACGGAAAGACCTTTGCAGATCGCAATGGCAAAGGCATCCATGGAAACGCCAATTGAAATGGCCATGAGTTCTCCGATTCCCATATTTTTTACCTCCCAAAGAACAAAAAATGGAGTTGGCAGGTAAAAAAAGAGACCTACCTGCCCAAACAGGTAAGTCTCGTCATTTAAGATAATACCAGGAACGTTCCAGGATGTTGGTATCACCACACCAAAGTGCTGACTACTCCCTTACATAGCAGCAAGTATATCACATTGCTGGAAGATTCTCAACACAATTTCAGCATTCATCTTTGGACAAATCCGTTTGTTTGTCCCGATTTTTTCTGTGCACCTCTTATTCAGATCAGCCGGTTACATTGGCGGGATTCAGATGGATCATAATATGCTTTACATCCGGGAAGGTATGTTCCACTTCATCGTGGACATGCTCTGCCACCTTGTGAGCATCCCGCAGGGACGTTTCCCCATCCACCTGAATCTCCAGGTCAATATAGACCTTGTTGCCGAACATCCTGGAACGGAGCGAATCCACACGGACCACGCCCTCCTGCGCAGCGATGTATTGTTCCATTTGCACCTCATAACCTTTGCCGCAGGAGGTGTCCAGCAGTTTGACCACGGCGTCCTTCAAAATATCGTAAGAAGCCTTGACAATGAATAGGCAGATTACCACGCTGGCCACGGAGTCCATTACGGGAAAACCCAGCATGGCCCGGCAAATGACCAAGTGTCATCGCCTGTTCAGTTTGTACTGTTGAACTCACATTCCCAACGGAATGTAATGCAGTGCAAAAAGTGCCTGACCTTTACTGCGGAAGCGGTGCTTTATCAAGTATTCTTTCCTGCTAATTTTGGGACAAACGGCGGGGGTTGTCCCAAAATGTAACACTGACAGTGGAAATGAGAAAAAGTGTAACGCAAGCAGTGCTTTGCCCAGTGAAATGAGCTGATTTTATGATTACAATATTTCTTACGTCGGTTTCTCCTTTGGGCTGCCGGCTATCTGGGTGCTGGCGGCCGTCATGCTGGGCGGGATTCCGGGAACGCTGTTGTGTGTTCCGCTGGCCGCAGCCTTGTATCGGCATGTTAAGGAAGCTGTCAATTGCCCACAGACAGGGGAGTGTATCAAGGTATGAAAAATGAACATCAAAGTCCAAGAACAAGCATCCCTTTGACTGCTTGTCCGTCTCATCTGATCCGTCATGTGGACAAACGCCTGATGTCCTACAACATTGAGATGACGGAGGTGACCGGCGGAAGGGTGCCCGACGGTTACAGCAGTGTCCTGACCGGTGAACAGTGGATCGGGGTCTTGGACTTTGCAGCCTATGTCGGCGCCAAGCTGCTGGTTTCGGTCAGCAACTGTGCCGGTGACCATCCCAATGGGGGACCCTTGGATCTGACCCAGGCAAAGAAGATCTTTGATTTCAGCCATCAGCATGGCAGGGACATTGATGCCGTGGAATTTATGAATGAGCCCAATATGCTGGAATTATCCGGTGCTCCCCAGGGCTATACCGCCGCGGACTATGCCCGGGACCAGGACATTCTATACCGGTGGGTTCGGGCCAATTACCCCAACTGTCTCCTGGTCGGGCCCTGCACCACCGGAGATCCTGCTGCCGCAGGTGCAAAGAGCAAAGGGTTCGGGGCCGGAATTGCCAGTATGACCAAGACCTGCACCACAGAAGCATTGCTGACAGGTACGCAAATTCCTCTGGATGTGTTCAGCTATCACTATTACAATGGCGTCTCTGAAAGAATTGCCGGGGTCATGCCGGCCGCCCATTGGCCCGGACATCTGGCCCACAGCGACGAATATCTGGCTGTGGCTCCGGACTGCGCCAGCGCCCATGCCGCGCTCAGGGACAAATTCGTCCCCGGCGGGCAGATGTGGGTTACGGAATCCGGCGACGCCGGCGGAGGCGGAGATACTTGGGCCTCCACGTATCTGGATGTTCTGCGCACGCTCAACGAACTGGGCAGCTATGGCACCATCACCGACGGGATCATCTTCCATAACACATTGGCTTCCTCCGACTACGGTTTTCTGGAACACGGCACCTTTTTGCCCCGTCCCAATTACTTTGCCGTTCTGCTCTGGAACCGGCTGATGGGGACTGCCGTATATGACTGTGGGCACCTCAATCGGGAAAACGCGCATGTTTACTGTCACTCCCGGAGAGACGGGACCTGCGGGGTCGTATACTTGATCATCAACAATTCCCTCACGGACACCATTTCCGTGACGATTCCCAAAGATGCCCTGCGCTACACTCTGCATGCCCAAACGATGCGCGCTTCTACGATGCTGCTGAACGGAAAGGAATTAACCATTTCGGACATTTGCGGGCTCCCTGAACTTGCGCCGGAGTCACAACCCCAGGGAGCAGTTTTGCTTGCACCAGGCAGCTGTACGTTTCTTGTTTTGTAAAATTGATACGGTGCGGCCAAAATCGTGGGTGTAAATCGTGGTATTCCATTGGAAGCGATGGCCCGCAGAGTGGGAACCACCGTCTGGGTCTGCTGCGTCCATGCAGCAATCCCAGACGGTGGCTGTACGTGATAGCGGGGAGGAGATAGAACTAAAAACGATCATTCGGGCAGTTCCAATTCTTCTACCCAAGCGGCTATGTCCTCTTGAGATGCGCTGCCGTCAAACCGCTGCCCTGGCAGCCAGCTGGCATCAGGAGCAAGGGGGTAAAGGAGGTCGGCACTGGAACGGATGCCGCTGGAGCCGGAGGTGCAGAAGGGCACGATGGTGGCGTCTTCGAAGGTATAGCTTTCCAGAAAGGTGTACATCACCTTGGGTGCCTGCCCCCACCAGATGGGGTAGCCCAAGAACACTGCATCATAGTTCTCCGGATGTTCCAGTGTTCCGGTTCTGGCGGGCCGGGCATTGGGGTCATTTTGCTCCCGGTTGGCCCGGCAGTTGTCGTCGCTGTAATGAAGATCGTCGTCTGTGTAGGGTTCCTCCGGGACGATCTCATAGAGGTCGGCGTTCAGAACGGTTTGGATGTGCCGGGCGATATGCTCGGTATTGCCGGTGGCGGAAAAGTAGGCTACCAATACACGGGGTTCCGCAGCTGCGGCCGGCTCCCGTTCGTCCGGCGTGGAGGAGGTTCCGTTTTCGGACAGAGGTTCCTTCTGGTCAGACGGGGAAGGAGTGGAGGCACTTTGGTCCGCCACCCAACTGCATGCTGTCAGGGCGCAGAATAGTGTTAAAGCAGTCAGAGAAGCAAGGATTCGTTTCATCCCTTTTTCCCTCCTTGTGTCTTTCGGATCTCATGGCGCAGATAATCCAGCCGCTGAAGCTGGCGCTCCTTGAAATGAATCTCTTCCAGGGCAGCGCTGCGATTTCTCTCCAGCATGCTGAGCCGCTGGGCTGCCGTATGATCTCCTTCCAGCAGAAGGCGCAGATAGGTCTCCACTTCCTCCGTAGTAAATCCAATGTCGTGGAGGGTCATGATGATACTCAGCCGCTCCAGGTCGGCATCTTCATATTGCCAATCGCTCATCACGTTTTTCACCGCGCCGCACAGCCCCCAACGCTGGTATTCCTGCAGAATGTGCATGGGGATGTGATAGCGCTTGCTTGCCTCCTGCATGGTCATGCCAAAGCCTCCAAATAAAAAATGTGGGCGTCCGTTCCCGGATGCCCACATTCTAAGATGGTTCTTTCACAATGTCTAATGCTTGTTTTCTTTCTCTTGATATGCCTGTTGGACATTTTTGATGTGCTGATGGAAGGCCTCCACGGCTGGAGTCAGGACCTGATCCTTTTTCCAGACCAGCACCGTTCCTGTCTCCATGGCTGGAGAAAGGGGCAGGAACCGAAGGTCATCAAAGGCCAGGTTCAGGTCAAAGCCCAGCGCCGCTCCCACGCCGCAGCGCACCATATTGGCGGCATTGAGGATCAGGTTGAAGGTTGCGGAGATCTGCAGGCGGTCCCAACGGTCTCCAAACCAACTGGCCAGCTCCTGCTGTACACCTTCCCGTCCGCTGACCAGGAGGGGGAGCGATTCTAAGTCCTGCGGTGTGACTGCGTCCAGTTCAGCCAGGGGGGAGTCCGTCCGCACCAGCACGCCCCAGCGGTCTTTTTCCTGCATCCGGAAGAAGGCGTATTTGCCCACGTCCACCGGTTCCGTCAGCAGTCCCATGTCCAGAAGGCCCATATCCAGCCGTTCCTTCACATCGTCGGCATTGGCACTGAAGAGGCGGAAGGTGACTTTGGGGTAGCGCTCCCGAAAGGTGCGGATAGCCTGGGAGAGGAAGGTCATACTCCGGGTTTCTCCCGCGCCGATGGCGATCTCGCCCATCAGCTCTGTTTCCCGGACGGCAAACTCCCGGGCCGTTTTGTCCGCCAAGTCTACCAGCTCCTGCGCCCGGCGGCGCAAGAGCATCCCCTCATCGGTCAGGACAATGTGGTAGCGGCTGCGGTGAAAAAGCTGCACCACCAACTCCTCCTCCAGCTGCATTATCTGCCGGGACAGGGTGGGCTTGGTCAAATGGAGCAGTGCTGCAGCCTTAGTGATGTTTTCCTCCCGGGCTACCGCCAGGAAATATCTCAAAACACGAAGTTCCATAGGTATCCCTCCTTCCTTCATCCTACCATTCCTGTCTCGCTTCCGCAAGATAAAAATGCCTGTACAGAATACCTGCAAATAGAAAATGAGTATTTTACATTTCTGGATGCTGGATTTACAATGAAGCTAGAAGATGCGTAAGGAGGTTATTCGTATGAACGCATTGGTTGCTTATTTTTCCGCTACCGGTACCACCGCCAAGGCGGCCAAGGTTCTGGCAAACGCTGTGGGTGGAGAACTCTATGAGATCAAACCCGCCGTCCCCTACACCAGTGCCGACCTGAACTGGATGGACAAGAACTCCCGCTCCAGTGTGGAGATGAAGGACGCCCATTCCCGTCCTGCTTTGGCTGACACCGATGCTCCGGTGGCCGGACACGATGTGATCTTCCTGGGATTCCCCGTGTGGTGGTATGTGGCCCCCACCATTCTCAACACCTTCCTGGAGGCCCATGATTTCACCGGCAAAACCATCGTCCTTTTCGCCACCTCCGGCGGCAGTGGTTTGGGCAAGGCGGCTTCCGGACTGCGTGTCAGCGCCCCCGGCGCCAAGATCATGGACGGTCGGATGCTCAATGGCCATCTGAACGAGGCGGAACTGCGGACCTGGGCAGAAGGGCTGAAGCTGTGATGTATCCCGGATCTTGAAAAAATGTGGAGTGTCCCAATGGACACTCCACATTTTTATAGCACTCTTTGCAGATACACCATGTCCACCAACGGAACCCCGCACTCATAGATCGGGTGGTCGTAGTGATCGGTGAAAAAGTTCTTGACCAGATGATGCCGATGAAAGCCGCAGGATTCATAAAATGGAATGGTGGACGGGCTGTCCCCGGTGCCAACCTGCAGCGCGGTATACTGTCCTGTATAGGTTCGGACGAGGAAATCGATCAGTGCTTTTCCATAGCCTTTGCCCTGGCAGTCTGGTTGAACGGCAATGTTTTTCAGTTCCAGCACGCCGTCACCCTCGTCGGTTACCACGCATTCGGCTCTGATTCCGTCATCTTCCAGCACATACATGGTCCCGCGCTCCAGATAGCGGTCGATCATATCCTCCTGTTCGTCCGCCAGCAACAGCAACTCCAGATGCTGTTTTTTATCCTTCTCAACCTTTCTAATCTCCATGGGCGTACCTTACTGTTTCAAAAGCCGTTTCAGCGCGGCGGTGTCCAGCAGATTCACGGTCACGAATTTGCCTCCATAAAACACCGCCCAGTTGTTGAACACGCAGGGAAGAGCCTTTGCTTTTTCCAGCGTGTCCACCGGGATGAGGGTATAGGGTGCCTCCAGTTCCTGACATGTCTTGCGCACCAGTTCCACGCTTTGATGGATGTAGGGACACTGGGGACTATAGTAGATGGTCAGCTCCTGGCGTTCAATCTCCAGCCGCTTGGCGTTTTCTGCAAAGCGGGGGGTCGTCCCGTCAAAGGAGAGTGCCAGCAGCCGGTAACCATCCGGAGTGGTGTCCACCGTTTCAAACCCATACGCTTCGGCGAAGGCCTGGTCCGAGAGCCAGGCCTTTTGCTTTTCCGCACCCAGCATGCACACGCCGGACTTCCCCTTGGCTTTGGCGTCGGCCAGGCAATACTCCATCAGCTGCCTGCCGTAGCCCTTGCCTTTGAATTCCCCGGTAACCCACAGGCAGTAGAGATAGAGATAGTTTTCGCCCGCCACCGGCACCCAGGCCGTCTCCAGAGGAGCGTACTCGATGAATACCACGCCTTTGGCGTCCAGCTTGCGGAACACATGACCTTCACGCAGCCGCTCCCTGAGCCAGGCCCGCTTGGCCTCTACGCCGGGGTGGGTTTTTTTGCTGCGAATGATGCAGCACAGGTGTTCCTGATCCAGATTTTCTTCCGTCAGATTGAGAAATTGCTCGCTCATTGCATATCACCGCTTTTCATAAATCAGATCCACAATCCCGTTCCAATGTTCCGTTTTCACCAGATGCAGCGGCAGTTCCCGAGAAAGCTCCGGAAACAGCCGTACGCCTTTGCCCAGTACGGTGGGGATAATCGACAGCCACAGCTGATCGATGCGGTTCTCTTTCAAAAGCTGTCCGGCCACGGACGCACCGCCGCAGATCCAGACATTGCCTCCATGCTCCGCCTTCAGCTTGTCCGCCAGGATCGGCAGCTCCTCATTCCAGAAGGAAATGCCTTTCCGATCCGCTTCCTGCCGGTGGGGCACCACATAACAGGGGCGGCCCTCATAGGGCCAGATGTCCGGAGAGAGCTCCGTGATCAGCTGGTGATAGGTGGTCCAGCCCATAACAATGGCGTCTACCGTGTCCAAAAAGGCCGGGTAACTGCCGGGAGCGTCCGGCTCACTGCCGTCACCCGTCAGCCAACGCACACCGCCTTGTTCATCCGCAAGATACCCGTCTAGGCTTACGGCGAGATATAATACGATTTTTCCCATGACAATCCCCCTCCGTTGCCACTATTGTACCCAAGCACCCTGAAAAGAACAAGACAAAAAGAAACATGACAGACAGTTGTCCGGTTCCTGTGCTATAATACAAGAAAACAGGAAAGGCGGTCCAGCCTATGAAGATGGAGCGGCTCATCGGCATTTTGTCCATTTTGCTCCAGCAGGAGAAGGTTACCGCCCCGGCGTTGGCGGAGCAGTTCGAGGTGTCCCGCCGGACCATCCAGCGGGATATTGAATCCCTGTGCCGGGCGGGTATCCCCATCTCCACCACCCAGGGGGCAGGCGGCGGAATCTCCATCATGGAGGGATACCGGGTGGATCGTACGGTGCTCACCGATCCGGAGATGCAGGCGATCCTGGCAGGGCTGCGCAGCTTGGACAGTGTCAGCGGGAACCGGCGCTATGCCCAGCTGATGGAGAAGCTGTCCGCGGGGACAGGCGGATTGGTGCCCGGCGGGGCCCACATGCTTATTGACCTCTCCTCCTGGTACAAGACCAGCCTGCCGCCGAAGATCGAGTGCATTCAGCGGGCCATCGAGCAGCACCGTGCCATCCGCTTTACCTACTTTTCCCCCATGGGGGAGTCGGTGCGCACCGTGGAGCCCTATTACCTGGTGTTCCACTGGTCCACCTGGTATGTGTGGGGCTGGTGCCGGAGCCGCAAGAATTTCCGCCTGTTCAAACTCAACCGCATGACGGAGCTCACCACCGGTGAACCCTTTGCGCCCCGGTCCGCACCTTTGCCCGACTTGGAACCGGAGAGGGTCTTTCCAGTAAAATACCAGGTCACGGTCCTCTTTGATCCCACCTGCCGCTGACGGCTGGTGGAGGAGTATGGAGCGGACCGCTTCACGGTGGACCCGGACGGGCGGCTGCGCTTTACAGGAGGCTTCCCAGACGCCGACAGCGTGCTCAGCTGGGTGCTGACTTTTGGGGACAAGGCGGAGCTGATGGAGCCGGAGGAATTGCGGGAACAGTTGAGGGAGCTGACCGAAACACTGGCCCATCGTTACCGAAAGGGGGATCAGCATGGCCTCTCATAAGGATTTTGTGGACTATGTGGCCGAGCAGCTGCGGGAGGCGGGCGCCATCCGCAGCCGGAAAATGTTCGGCGAATACGGCCTTTATTGCGACGATGTCTTCTTTGCCGTCATCTGTGACGACCAGTTTTTCGTAAAGGTCACTCCGGCAGGTGAGGCGGCATTTCCCGACCTGCCCAAGGCTCCGCCTTACGAGGGGGCCAGGGATTACATCTGGGTGGAGGATGTGGATGACCCGGATACCATGACTTCGCTTACCCGCCTTACCTGTCTGGCGCTTCAGGAACAGCCTAAAAAACGGAGGAAATGACCATGGCCTTTGACTACAAGAAGGAGTACAAGGAATTCTATCTGCCGCCTAAGATGCCGGGCATTGTCACCGTACCTGCCATGAACTTCCTGGCCGTGCGGGGGCAGGGTGATCCCAATGAAGAGGATGGTGCCTACAAGCAGGCACTGGGGATGCTCTACGCTGTGGCTTTCACCATCAAGATGAGCAAACTGGGCAAGCATAAGCTGGAGGGCTACTTCGACTATGTGGTACCGCCGCTGGAGGGCCTGTGGTGGCAGGAGCGTGTTCACGGTTTGGACTATGCCCATAAACAGGAGTTTCAATGGATCTCCCTCATCCGTCTGCCGGAGTTCGTAACGAAAGAGGTTTTCTGCTGGGCCGTCCGGGAGGCTGAGGAGAAGAAACAGCAGGACTTCTCAGCGGTGGAGTTCTTCCCCTGGGAGGAGGGGGTGTGTGTCCAGTGCATGCACCTAGGCCCCTATGACGACGAACCCGCCACCGTGGCCGCCATGGAGGCATACGCCAAGGCGCAGGGGTACGAAGAGGACTTCGGGAAAGGCCGGTTCCACCATGAGATCTATTTGAGCGACGTGCGGCGGTGCCAGCCGGAGCGGCTGAAAACGGTCATCCGCCACCCGGTTAAGAGGGTCGAGTGAGAAAAAATATGAATGTGACCATTCGTAAAATGCACCCGGAGGAATATGGACTTCTGCGGGAATTTCTCTATCAGGCCATTTATCTCCCGGAGGGAGTGCAGCCGCCGTCCCGGTCGGTGGTGGATTTGCCGGAGCTGCAGGTGTATCTTGCGGGCTTTGGCGCGCGGCCCGGTGACCATTGCCTTGTCGCCGAGGCGGAGGGAGCAGTGATCGGCGCGGCGTGGTGCCGCATCATGGAGGACTATGGCCATATTGACGACGATACGCCCTCGCTGGCGATCTCGCTGCTGCCGGGATACCGGGGGCGGGGCATCGGGACCCGGCTGCTCGGCGGCCTCCTGCGTTTGCTGCAGGAAAACGGATATCTCCGGGCATCCCTCTCGGTTCAAAAAGAGAACCCAGCTCTGCGCCTGTATGAGCGGGCGGGATTTCGGATTTTAGCGGAAAGAGGCACGGAATATCAGATGCTGCGGGACATGACCCGGACGGTGCAACAGGAGGATACAGATATGGAACATACCATAGAGAAACAGAGAGAAGCCAAAATCCGGCAGTGGTTTTCCATGTGGCTGGACAAGCAGGACACGGGCATTGCGGACCTCTTTGCACCGGATGCCGTCTACATTGAGAGCTGGGGGCCGGAGTACCACGGCAGCGGGAAGATCAAGCTGTGGTTTGATGAGTGGAACAGCCGGGGAGAGGTACAGCGATGGGACATCCGGCAGTATTTCCACAAGGGGGACCAGACGGTGGTGGAATGGTCTTTCCGGTGCGCCATGACGGATGACGTGATCCAGAGCTTTGACGGCATCTCCCTTATCCGCTGGAATGAGGCGGGACGGATCTGCTTTTTGCAGGAATTCGGCTGCAACGAAACCCGATACGATCCCTATGCCCAGGGAAAAATCCCGGTGTTTCGGGAAGAGCAGGCACTGTGGTTTTAGGGGAGGGAACAGCGTGAAAGGCTTTACCCGTACGGAAACCCGCTTTTCCCTGTGCGGCCTGAACTGTGCCTTGTGTTCCATGCACCTGGGCGGCTACTGTCCCGGCTGCGGCGGCGGAGCCGGGAACCAGAGCTGTGCCCTGGCTAAGTGTTCCTTGGAGCACGGCGGCGTTCCGTTTTGCTGGGAGTGCCCGGAGTATCCGTGCCCCCGCTACGAGGGTTTTGACGAGGGAGATTCCTTTGTCCCGCATCGGAACCGGCAGCAGGATATTGCCCGGGTTCGGGAACTGGGACTGGAGGCCCACCTTGCCCGATTGGGGGAAAAGCAGGCAATTTTAGATGAGCTTCTGGCCCATTACAACGATGGCCGCCGCAAGACCCTTTTCAACACGGCAGTTTATCTCTTGCCTCTGGAGGAGCTGCGCTCTTTGATGGATTCCCTGAACAACTGGCCGGAGCTGGGTGAGCCGGCAGGCAAGAAGCGGGCCCTTGCCGCCGCGCAACTGCTTCAGGCGGCGGCAGACCGTCAGGGCATCAGTCTGAAGCTGAACAAAAAACCGAAGAAGGGATGATCGCATGGCGACTTCCAAGGTGACAGCCTATTTCCGCTGCCCGGTGGAGCGGGTATGGCGTACCGTGACGGACCTTGCCCATACCGCCTGGCGCAGCGATCTCAAACGGGTGGAGGTCCTGGACGAAACCCATTTTGTGGAGCACAGCAAAAGCGGCTATGCCATAAAGTTTATCGTCACAGCCTGTGAGCCGTTTGGCCTTTGGGCCTTTACGATGGAGAACGGTAATCTGTCCGGCTCCTGGAAGGGCGTCTTCGAGGCAGTGGCAGACGGCAGCACCCGGCTTCATTGCACCGAGACGGTGAACGCCAAACGCTGGTGGATGCGCCCCTTTGTCCCTGGCTATCTGAAGCGGCAGCAGAAGCGGTATCTGGACGATCTGCGGAAGGAATTGCTGAAATAGGCCGTGTCAATCTGCGTTGCTTGCGGCAACGGGCCATTCTCTCTACAATGGCGGTAACACCTGAACGAAAGGAGTTATCCCGCATGTTAAGCGAAAACATTAAGGCAGTCAGAAAATCAAAAGGACTTTCCCAACAGGAACTTGCTGTGAAAGTGAATGTGGTGCGGCAAACGATTTCAAAATGGGAGCAGGGATTGTCCGTCCCGGATTCGGATCTGCTCATCGCCCTGTCGGAAGCACTTGAGACACCCGTGAGCACGTTGCTTGGAGAGGCTGTGATGGAGTCAGAGGCCGATGCGGTCAAAGCGCTTTCCGAAAAACTGGAGATCATCAATTTGCAGCTTGCAAGGAGAAAGACCATGCGGAACGCAATTTTGCATTGGCTGTTTATCGCAGTATGCGCGGGCATTGTGATCGTTTCCGCTGTCTTGATTGCGGTCAGCAGCCCTTATCTGGGATGGGATTTCAGCGATCCGGAACTTGCTGTTGCAGGTACAGCTTTGCATGCGTTTGAATGGCTGTTTGTCAGGCTGGCTCCCATGATCCTGATCGCGTCGATTGTCGGGGTCTGTTTGACACGGGAAAAAGCATGAAATGTTTTCCAAGGAACGGTCCCAAGGGCTGTATGGGATAGACGCCGCCGGACAAACATGAGCACGGAAAATCGGGCAGAGGCCTCAGAGATTCGGTATGCTGGAGGGCAGAAGGACGGTGTGACCAATGGATTGGGTAACCAGCATTCATCAGGCGATCCAGTATATCGAGGAACATCTCCGGGAGGAGCTGACCATCCGGGAGATTGCGCAGCAGGCAGCCTTGTCCCCCTTTTATTTTCAGAAGGGCTTTGCCATGCTGTGCGGAATGACGGTGGGCGACTACATCCGACAGCGCCGGCTCTCCGCCGCCGGGCTGGAGGTCCTCACGACGGACCGGAAGATCATCGACATTGCGCTGGAGTTCGGCTACGATTCGCCGGACAGCTTCACCAAAGCCTTTACCCGATTCCACGGCCTCACACCTGCCGCACTGCGAAAAAGCGGAGGCGCGGTCCGTTCCTTTGCTCCGCTTCGGATCAAAGTGACATTGGAAGGTGGTCAAAACATGGATTGCAAGATCATGAAAAAAGAGGCGTTCACGGTGCTCTGCCGGGCAAAGACTTTCAAGTATGAAGACGCTGCCGTACAGGTCCCCAAGTTCTGGGCGGAACATTTCGGCACAGGCGGCGGCAAGGTGGTGTGCGGCATGTACGGCATCAACCTGGACGAGAGCATGGGCGGCAACGAGTTTGAATA
>ENA-UOJM01002460-UOJM01002460.1-human-gut-metagenome-genome-assembly--contig:-P116-NODE-2460-length-13118-cov-4.839011_pt1 | contig 13118 bp, 13 predicted proteins | sample MGYA00242349_ERZ723896 | MGnify/ENA metagenome assembly ERZ723896 | reverse complement strand
AAATCTGCGATTGAGCGGAAAAATCAAAAATATCTCTGGTCAAACAGAGCCACATCTGTTAGAATATCCAGGCGAAAGTAAAAAGGCGGGCTGTTCCCAACAGGGGACCAGGAGCCTACAGGAGGAAAAGGAAACATGAAGGTCACCAACGTGGAAAAGAAAGAAAAGAGCACCGTGGAGCTGACCATCCAGGTGGAAGCTCAGGAGTTTGAAGACGCCGTTCAGAAGGCTTATCTGAAGAACCGCGCCCATATCAGCGTGCCCGGCTTCCGGAAGGGCAAGGCCCCCCGCAAGATCATTGAGGGGATGTACGGCTCCGGCGTGTTTTATGAGGATGCCATCAATATCGTCTACCCCGGCGCCTATGAGGAAGCTGTGAAGGAGCAGGGCCTGGACGATGTAGGTTACCCCCAGACAGAGGTAGTGGAGGTCGGCAAGGAGGGCTTTACTTTCAAGGCCCTGGTCTCCGTCCGTCCCGAGGTGAAGCTGGGCCAGTACAAGGGCCTCACCGCCCCCAAGGCTGAGCCGGCCGTCACTGACGAGGACATTGAGAACGAGCTCAAGCCCTACATCACCCGCGCCACCCGCCTGGTCAGCGTGGACCGGGAAGCCCAGAACGGGGACACCGCCGTCATCGACTTTGAGGGCTTTGACAACGGCGTGGCCTTCGAAGGCGGTAAGGGAGAAAATTACAGCCTGGAGCTGGGCTCTGGTTCCTTTGTCCCCGGCTTCGAGGAGCAGATCGTGGGATTGAAAGCCGGCGACGAGAAGGAGCTGAACATCACCTTCCCCGAGGACTATGTGCCTGACCTGGCCGGAAAGGCCGTGATCTTCAAGGTGAAGGTCAAGGAGGTCAAGGAGCACCAGGCCCCCGTGGTGGACGACGAGTTTGCCAAGGACGTGTCCGAGTTCGAGACGCTGGAGGAGTTCAAGAAGAGCCTGGGCGACAAGCTGCTGGACAGCAAAACCAAGTCCGCCCAGCAGGAGTATGAGAACGCTGTTATCGAGCAGCTGGTGGGCAACATGGAGGCTGACATCCCCGATGCCATGGTGGAGGTTCAGCTGGACAAGCTGATGGAGGACTTCTCCATGCGCCTGTCCAACCAGGGCATGAAGATGGAGGACTACCTGGCGATGATGGGCGCCACCCCCGAGTCCATGCGCGCCTCTGCCCGCCCCACCGCTCAGCGTCAGGTGGAGGTGGACCTGGCTCTCACCGCTGTGGCCGACGCCGAGAGCATCACCATCTCCGACGAGGAGCTGGAGGAAGAGCTGAAGAAGATCGCCGGGGAGTACAAGCTGGAGCTGGATGAGGTGAAGAGAGCCATCCCCGTGGAGGATATGAAGCGGGATCTGCGCCTGAGAAAGGCCTCTGAGCTGGTGATGGCCGAGGCCAAGGTGGGGGAGGCCCCCAAGAAGGAAGAGGCCGAGGAGAAGCCCAAGAAGACTACCCGCAAGAAGAAGGCTGAGAGCGCCGAGGGCGAGGAGGCCGCCGCCGAGGAGAAGCCCAAGAAGACCACCCGCAAGAAGAAGGCCGAGGAGGCTGAGGAGCCCAAGGCGGAGTAATTTCCAAGGTTTTTGTGTCCGGAGGTATGCGCTCCGGGCGGGCGGGCATACTATTGGTATCACTGCCCAAGTCAAAGGAGATCATTCTATGAGTTTAGTTCCTTATGTAGTCGAGCAGACCAACCGGGGGGAGCGTTCCTACGACATCTTCTCCCGACTGCTCAATGACCGGATCATCATGCTCTCCGAGGAGGTCAACGACACCACCGCCTCTCTGGTGGTGGCCCAGCTGCTGTATCTGGAGGCCCAGGACCCGGACAAGGAGATCCAGTTCTACATCAACAGCCCCGGCGGATCGGTGACAGCCGGCATGGCCATCTATGACACCATGCAGTATATCAAGTGCGACGTGTCCACCATCTGCATCGGACTGGCCGCCTCCATGGGGGCGTTCCTGCTGTCCTCCGGGACCAAGGGCAAGCGGCTGGCCCTGCCCAACGCCGAGATCATGATCCACCAGCCTTCTGCCGGGACCCAGGGGCAGATCACCGACATGGCGATCCACCTGAAGCGGCTGGAAGTGGTCAAGAAGCGGATGAACCGCATCCTGTCGGAGAACACCGGCAAGGCCATCGAGGTGGTCACCGCCGACTGTGAGCGGGACAACTTCATGACCGCCCGGGAGGCCGTGGAGTACGGCCTGATCGACAAGGTCATCGAACACCGTTAAAGGAAACAGGGGAGTGGGAACAGGCTTCTGTTCCCACTCCGATTCCTATCTGAACGCACAACAATGAGGTGCATTATGGCAAGAAACGACGAAAAAAAGTCCATCCGCTGCTCCTTCTGCGGCAAGCATCAGGACCAGGTCCGGCGGCTGATCGCCGGCCCGGGCGCCTATATCTGCAACGAGTGTGTCCAGCTGTGCATGGGCATCCTCAGCGACGATGTGGACCTGCCAGAGGAGGGCTACGCTGGAGAGATCCCTGACGAGATCCCTACGCCCCGGGAGATCCATCAGGTCCTGGACCAGTATATCATCGGCCAGGATCAGGCCAAGGTGGCCCTGTCCGTGGCGGTGTACAACCACTACAAGCGCATCTATTTTGGAGGCGCGGAGGATGTGGAGCTCCAGAAGAGCAACATCCTGCTCATGGGCCCCACCGGCTGCGGCAAGACCCTGTTTGCCCAGACCCTGGCCCGAATCCTGAAGGTGCCCTTCGCCATTGCCGACGCCACCACTCTGACCGAGGCGGGCTACGTGGGCGACGACGTGGAGAACATCCTGCTTCGTCTGGTGCAGGCCGCCGACTACGACGTGGAGCTGGCGGAGCGGGGCATCATCTATATCGACGAGATGGATAAGATCGCCCGGAAGAGCGAGAACACCTCCATTACCCGGGACGTTTCCGGTGAGGGCGTGCAGCAGGCCCTGCTGAAGATCCTGGAGGGCACGGTGGCCAATGTTCCGCCCCAGGGCGGACGGAAGCACCCCCACCAGGAGTTCATCCAGGTGGACACCAAGAACATCCTGTTCATCTGCGGCGGCGCCTTCGACGGCATCGACAAGATCATCGAGAACCGCCTGGATAAGCGCAGCATGGGCTTCGGCGCCCAGCTTCAGAGCAAGAAGGAGCGCAATGTGGGCGAATTCCTGAAGGAGATCCAGCCCCAGGACCTGCTGAAATTCGGCATCATCCCAGAGCTGGTGGGCCGCCTGCCCGTCATCACTACCCTCCAGTCACTGGACCGGGAGCAGATGATTCAGATCCTCACTGAGCCCAAAAACGCCTTGGTGAAGCAGTATCAGAAGCTGCTGGACTATGACGAGGTGGTGCTGGAGTTCAGCCGGGAGGCCCTGGAGGCGGTGGCCGACCGGGCGGTGGCCCGGGGCATCGGAGCCCGGGGCCTGCGGGCCGTGCTGGAGGAGGTCATGACCAAGATCATGTACAGCGTCCCCTCTGACCCCACCATCGTCAAGGTGACAATCACGGCTTCCTGCGTGACGGACGGGGCCGACCCGGAGATCGTCCGGGACCCGGAGCGCCGCCAGCGCCCCCGTCTGGGCAAGGCGTCCCTGCGGGCCGAGCGCGGCGGTGCGGTGGGCACCAACGCCGGCTGAATCCCATTTGAATGACCATTGCTGCAATGTCCCGCGGAAGCCTATCCTGTGCGGGCCTCCCGGGACTTGCTTTTTATTCCCAGAGAGGAAGTGACGAACATGGACCATGATCCTGTTGCCAGCATCCAGACTCTCCCGGCTATCGCGCTGCGGGGGCTGACTGTGTTTCCCAATGTACTGATCCACTTCGACGTGGGCCGCGCGGCCTCCATCAAGGCGATGGAGGCCGCCATGGCTGCCGGAGAGCCGGTGTTCCTGGTGGGCCAGAAGGACATGACGGTGGAGCGCCCCGAACGGGATGACCTGTACACAGTGGGCACCCTGTCCAACGTGCGGCAGATCCTCCGCATGCCCGGGGACAACGTGCGTGTGATGGTGGAGGGCATCTCCCGGGCCCGCCTGAGGGACGTGACCCAGAGGGAGCCCTATTTGATGGCGGAGATAGAAGCCATCCCGGAGGAGAAGGCGGGCAGGGCCTCGGCCAAGACCGAGGCCCTGATGCGCAGCACCTATGAGATGTTCCAAAATTACACGGAGCTCGCCCCCAAGATCTCACCGGACCTGCTCATCAATGTGCTGGCCAGCGACGACCCAGGCTATATCGCGGACTATATCGCCCAGAACATCGCCATGCGCAACAGTGACAAGCAGGCCATTCTGGAGGAGCTGCGGCCGGTGCGCCGCCTGGAGCGTATGTACCGCCTGCTGTGCCGGGAGGTGGAGGTGCTCTCCCTTGACATGGAGATCCAGAGCCGGGCCCGGGAGCAGATGTCGGAGAACCAGCGGGACTACTATCTCCGGGAGCAGATGAAGGCCATCCAGGCCGAGCTGGGTGAGAGCGAGAACGGGGACAGCGAGACGGCGGACTATCGGAAAAAGATTGCTGAGGCCCAGCTGCCGGAGCCGGTGCGGGAGAAGCTGGAGAAGGAACTCAACCGCCTGTCCAAGCAGCCCTTCGGCTCCTCAGAGGCCACCGTGATCCGCAACTATCTGGATGTATGCCTGGAGCTGCCCTGGGGCAAAAAGACCCGGGAACGGGTCAGCGTGGAGGCTGCCCGCAAGGTGCTGGACAAGGACCACTATGGGCTGGAGAAGGTGAAGGAGCGCATCCTGGAGTTCCTGGCCGTCAAGCAGCTGGCCCCTGAGCTGAAGGGGCAGGTGATCTGCCTGGTGGGCCCGCCTGGTGTGGGAAAGACCTCCATTGCCATGTCCATGGCCCGGGCCATGAATCGTAAGCTGGCCCGCATCTCTCTGGGCGGCATCAGCGACGAGGCGGAGATCCGGGGCCACCGCAAGACCTATGTGGGGGCCATGCCGGGCCGTATCATCAACGCCATCAGCCAGTCTGGGAGCAGCAACCCCCTGCTCCTGCTGGACGAGATCGACAAGCTGGGCTATGACCACCGGGGTGACCCGGCCTCGGCCCTGCTGGAGGTGCTGGACGGAGAGCAGAACGCCTCCTTCCGGGACCACTTCCTGGAGGTGCCCTTCGACCTGTCCGATGTGCTGTTCGTGACCACTGCCAATACCACAGAGACCATCCCACGGCCCCTGCTGGACCGGATGGAGGTCATCGAGCTGAACAGCTATACCGACGAGGAGAAACTTCAGATCGCTAAGCGCCACCTACTGCCCAAGGAGCTCAAGCGCCACGGGCTGGCCCGGACCCAGCTGAAGGTGTCTGATGGCGCCATCCGGGAGATGGTGGCCTCTTACACCCGGGAGTCGGGAGTGCGGGTGCTGGAGCGCAAGATGGCCACCCTGTGCCGAAAGGCCGCCATGAAGCTGGTGGAGGGAGCATGCAAGTCTGTTTCCATTACAGAGCGGGACCTGGAGGAATATTTGGGAGCGCCCCGCTTCCACCCGGAGCGGGAGGCACTCGCCCAGCGGGTGGGCGTAGTTAATGGCCTGGCCTGGACCTCTGTGGGCGGTGAGCTGCTGGAGGTGGAGGTCAACGTGGTCCCCGGCAGCGGCAAGGTGGAGCTCACCGGCAACCTGGGCGACGTGATGAAGGAGTCGGCCCACGCAGCCCTCAGCTTTATCCGCAGCCGGGCCTCTCAGCTGGGCATTGACGGAGATTTCTACAAGAACAGGGACATCCATGTCCACTTCCCCGAAGGGGCGGTCCCAAAGGACGGCCCTTCCGCGGGCATCGCCATCACCACGGCTATGGTGTCCGCTTTGACAGATACACCGGTAAAGCCGGGACTGGCCATGACCGGCGAAGTAACGCTGAGAGGCCGGGTGCTGGCCATCGGCGGACTGCGGGAAAAAACTATGGCGGCCCTGCGCAACGGCATCAAGACCGTGATCGTTCCGGCGGAGAACGAGAAGGACCTGGAGGAGATCGACCAGACGGTCCGCGCCGCCCTCCATTTTATCCTGGTGGAGCAGGTGGACCAGGTGCTGGCCGCAGCGCTGTCTCTGTCCGGCACCGCCTGTGAGCGGGACACCGAGCAGGGGGGACCCTTCCCTGCAGGAAAGGGCAGGACGTCCATCGGCCTGAAGCAGTAAGAGGGGGAGAGACCATGGCCATCAACTTCCAACAGGCGGAGTTCATCCGCTCCGCCACCGCCCCCAAGGATTTTCCCAGAGACGGGCTCCCCCAGGTGGCTTTTGCCGGACGCTCCAATGTGGGGAAGTCCTCGGTTATTAACCGGCTGCTGGGGCGCAAAAACTTTGCCCGGGTGGGGGCGGCCCCGGGCAAGACCGTCCATATCAACTACTTTCTGATCGATAAGACCTTTTATCTGGTGGATCTGCCCGGCTATGGCTACGCCAAGGTCTCCAAGGCAGAGCGGGACCGGTGGGGCCGCCTGATGGAGGACTACTTCGCGGACCGGGAGCTGATGACCTTCGGCGCCATGATCGTGGACGCCCGTCACAAGCCCACCGCCGATGACTGCACCATGGCCCAGTGGTACCGGGACGCCGGCTGCCCTTTTGTGGTTGTGGCCAACAAGCTGGATAAGCTGAAAAAAAGAGAGATCGAGTCCAATCTTCTGACAATTCGAGAGACGCTGGAGTTGGATGAGTCTGTAAAGTTAATTCCCTTTTCTGCTGAGAAGGGCGAAGGAAAACAGGAGCTTCTGGATTTGATCCTATCGAAATTGTGAGGAAGCACGGCCCCTCTGCGCCCATGCGGGCACGGAGGGGCCGTGTGCGTGTTCCCGCTGCGGCGGGGAGAAAAGGGAGGGAAACGGAGATGTTGGAGCGGAGCTATCAGACGAGACAGGGGACCATCCGATACTGGGTGAGCGCGCCCGGCCCTCGCGGGACCGCGCTGGTCTTTCTGCCGGGCCTGACGGCGGATCACCGGCTGTTCCAGATGCAGTTCTCCTTTTTTGCATCCCGCCGGCCCCTGCTGGTGTGGGACACACCGGGCCACGGGGCCTCCCGCCCATTTGCCCTGGATTTCTCCCTGATGGAACAGGCAGAGTGGCTCCACGGGATCTTGGTTCGGGAGAGGATGGGAGGGCCTGTATTGATCGGTCAGTCCATGGGGGGGTATCTGGCGCAGTGCTTTATGGAGCGATTCCCCGGACAGGCCCGGGGATTTATCTCCATTGATTCCGCCCCGCTTCAACGGAGGTATGTCACGGCGGCAGAGCTCTGGGCACTGCGGCGCTGCGAGCTGCTCTACCGCTGTTACCCCTGGAGCATACTGCGGAAAGCCGGAGCCAGAGGGTGCGCGGAGACAGCCCAGGGGCAGACGCTGATGAAGGAGATGATGGACTGTTACAGCAAAAGGGAATTCAGCGCCCTGGCGGGGCACGGGTTTCGGGCTCTGGCGGAGGCGATGGCGGCTGATCTGCCGTACAAAGTGGACTGTCCCGCCCTTCTGCTGTGCGGGGAACGGGACCGGGCGGGCCTGACGAGACGGTATAACCGCCGCTGGTCGGAAGAGACCGGCATCCCCCTGGTGTGGCTCCAGAGCGCGGGGCACAACTCCAACACTGACGTGCCGGATCAGGTCAACTCCATCATCCAGGGCTTCCTCAGGGAACATGGACTTTGAAACGTGTCGGCGGGGACCTGGCCCGGTGGGGAGGCAGAGGCCGCCCTTCTACGGCAGATCCCAGTCATCCTCAAAAGGAAAAATCTTACCCTCCGGCTTTCTGTAAATTTCCGAAGTTCTCTCTACGCAGCATTTTTGGAAAAAGAGCTGCCTGATTCGCCGTCTTGTATTTTCTTTGAGAATCTGGTATGATAAACAAGTATTTATTTGTCCATGGGTGCCCCATGGACACGGAAGGGAGGCCGCCATGGGGTCGCTGAATGGTTTTCTGGAGCATATGGACTGGTTTCAACTGTTTCTGCTGCTGATCGGTGCGGTGGCCTGCCTGTTCTGCATCACCTTCCACGAGCTGGCCCACGGGTTCGCGGCCTACCAGCTGGGGGACCCCACCGCCAAGGTGAACGGCCGTCTGACGCTGAACCCGATCTCTCATATCGACTGGATCGGCCTGATGCTGCTGCTCACTGTGCGGGTGGGCTGGGCCAAGCCGGTGCCAGTGGATATGCGGAACTTCCGCCACCCAAAGCGGGACATGGCCATCACCGCCCTGGCCGGCCCTGCGGCCAACTTCCTTCTGGCCACGGCTGCCCTGGGGGTGGCCTCCCTGATCTATCACTTCGCGCCTCAGGGGACGGTGGCGGCCTATGCCATCTATTTCTTCCTGTATATGGCGGTGCTCAGTGTAGGGCTGGGGATCTTTAACCTGGTCCCTATCCCACCGCTGGACGGTTCCAAGATCCTGTTCGCCCTGCTGCCCGACCGGATCTACTACCAATACCTGCGCTATGAGCGTTTTTTTATCCTGGCTGTGGTGCTGCTGGCCTGGATGGGGGTGTTCAGCGTGCCCCTGAGCTTCTGCATGGAGGGCATCGTCCGCGGCCTGTGCGCGGTGACCGCCTTCCCGTTCCAGCTGGCGCAGTACTATTTCTTCTGAGAGGCATTGGGGGGAACGCTTTGGACAGTCCGATCTACCACCTGGAAGGGGTGGTCAAGGCCAAAACAGAGGACATGGAGGACTTTGTCGGCCCCCTGGACCTGATCCTTCACCTGCTGAGCAAAAACAAGATGGAGATCAAGGACATTCAGATCTCTCTGATTCTGGACCAGTATCTGGCCTGGATGGCCGCCCGCAAGGAGATGGACCTGGAGGTAGCCAGCGAGTTTGTCACCATGGCCTCCCAGCTGGTCTATATCAAGACGAGGATGCTCCTCTCCATCCACGACGAGGAGGCCCTGAGCGAGATGGAGCAGCTCATTGCCAGCCTGGAGGAGCACCAGCGCAATGAGAACTATCTGAAGATCAAGGAGATCGCCCCCCTGCTGGACCGGCGGTACAGCTATGGGAGAGACTTCATCACCAAAGTGCCGGAGACCATTCAGCCGGACAGGACCTACCGCTATGTCCACGACAGGGAGGACCTGAAAAAGGCTATTCTGTCTGTCCTGTCCAGGGCGGACCACCAGCTGCCGCCCCCAGTGGCGGCCTTTCAAGGCATCGTGGGGCGGGAGCCATACCCCGTGTCGGAAAAGGCAGGGGAGATCATCCGCCGGCTGCTCCGGACCGGGGTCACCCGGTTCCGCGCCCTGTTCCAGGGCAACCGCAGCCGCTCCGAGGTGGTGGCCACCTTCCTGGCGGTGCTGGAGCTGTGCAAGGCCCACCGCCTGCGGCTGGCCGGGACGGAGGAGGACTGTACCATCACCTCCACCCAGGGGGAGCAGGGGGACCATTTAGAGGTCACAGCGGATTCCTTTGAATTTTAACAGGATGGGAGAAGAGGCATGGAACTGAAGGAGCTGGAGGCCGCGCTGGAGGGGGTCCTGTTCGCCGCCGGGGAGCCGGTGGGGGTGGAGCGCCTGTGTCTGGGGCTGGAGGTGGATCGGGCCACCATGGACGCAGTGGCCCAGCGGCTGATGGACCGGTACAGCTATGAGCGGCGGGGTATCCGCTTGGTGCGGCTGGATACCAGCTACCAGCTGTGCTCTGCTCCGGAATTCGCTCCCTATATCCGCAAGACTTTGGAGAATCGGAAGCCGGCGCGGCTGTCCCAGCCTGCGCTGGAGGTGCTGGCGGTGATCGCCTACTACCAGCCGGTGACCCGGGCCTATGTGGACCAGATCCGGGGGGTGGACAGCGCCTATACGGTGGGACTGCTGCTGGAGCGGGAGCTCATTGAGGAGTGCGGTCGGCTGGCCGTTCCCGGGCGGCCCATCCTGTACCGCACAACGAAAAATTTCCTGCGCTCCTTTGGGCTGTCCAGCCTGGAAGAGCTGCCTGAGCTGCCGGATGCCTCCCAGGCGAGCGGACAGCTGGAGGCGGCGGTAGCCCGTTTGAGGGCGGAGGAGAGTGGGCAGACTGTCCAAGAGGATGGGGCAGCTCACCCGGCCCAGGAGGAGACGGAATGAGGGGGTGGATCGTTCTGGCGGCGGTCCTGCTGCTGTTGTTCCTGCTGGGGCAGCTGCGGCTGGGCGCGGTGGGGGAGTATGGTCCCGGAGGCGCCGGAGCCTGGTTCCGGGCGGGGCCTGTCCGCATCCGCCTCTACCCGAGGAGGCGCTCAGGGCCTTCGAAAAAGGAGAAGGCGCCCAAGCCCGGGAAGGAGCACCCTGCGGGGGAGGCACGCGGCGGCGGACTTTTGGAGCTGATGAAGGAGCTGCTGCCCCTGGCCTTGGAGGCGGCGGGCTGTTTCCGCCGCAGGCTGCGGGTGGATCAGCTGGAGCTGAAGCTCACCATCGGCGCGGCGGACCCAGGAGACGCAGCTATCCGATATGGACAGGCCAACGCCCTGCTGGGAAGCATCTGGCAGCCCCTGACAGAGGCGTTCCATGTGGAGGAGGGCCGGGCTCGGGTGGAGGTGGACTTCACCGCGGCGGCCCCGGTGCTGACGGGGCAGGTGTCCCTGTCCCTGAAGCTGTATCAGCTCCTGTGGCTGGGGCTGCACTTCGGCCTGCGGGCCCTGAGTACCTATGTGAACCATCGAAATCGGCATAAACAGCAGAGAGAGGCGGTTTGAATATGGAAAAACAGCATCCCATCAATGAAATGATGAGCACTACAATGGAGAAGATCCGCAGCATGATGGACGCCAACACCATCATTGGCGACCCCATCCAGACCGGGGAGGTCACCCTGATCCCGGTTTCCAGGCTGTCCTTTGGATTTGCCAGCGGCGGGAGCGACTTTGTGACCAAAAATCAGAAACCCGGGGCTGAGAACACCTTTGGCGGGGGCAGCGGCGCCAGCGCGAAGATGGAGCCGGTGGCCTTCCTCATCATCAAGGGGGACAGCGTCAAGCTGCTCCCGGTCGATCCACCTCCCGCCACCACGGTGGACCGGGTCATCGAGGTGGTGCCTGAGGTGGTGGAAAAGGTCACCGATTTCCTGGAAAAGCAGAAAAAAGCAGACGAGCCCCCGGAGGGAACGGACCACTTTGTGGTGTGACCGCACTGATCTGACAGAATTTGCCGGATCCGGCAGGGAGAGAAAACCGGCGGCCCGGAAAATACTAAGGTCACTTTGTTTGATGGAAGGTGACCATATTGAAACGACTGCTGGCGGCGGCGCTGGCCGCTGGATCTCTGCTCTGCCAGGTGCCCACTGCCCAGGCGGTGGGCACCTCCGCGTCCTCTGCCGTCCTGATGGAGGCAGAGAGCGGCCGGGTGCTCTATGAACAAAACGCCCACGAGGAAAGGCTCATCGCCAGTATCACCAAGCTGATGACCGCCCTGGTGGCGCTGGAGTCCGGCCACGACCTGGAGGAGACCGTCACAGTGGGGGAGGCCTGCACCCGGGCAGAGGGTTCCTCCCTCTATCTGCGCCCAGGGGAGGAGATCTCGCTGAAGGGGCTGCTCTACGGGGTGATGCTGCGCTCCGGGAACGACGCAGCGCTGGCAGTGGCGGAGCACTGCGGGGGCAGCGTGGAGGAGTTCGTTGGGCGGATGAATGAAAAGGCGGCCCAGTTGGGGATGGTGAACAGCCATTTCGCCAACCCCAACGGGTTGAACGCGGAGGGGCATTACTCCTCTGCCTACGACATGGCCCTGCTGGCCCGGGCCTGCCTGGAGAACGAGGCACTGGCGGAGATCGCCGCCACCAAGAGCGCCACTGTGGACGGCCGGGTGCTGACTAACCACAACAAGCTGCTGTGGCAGTACGAGGGCTGCATCGGCCTGAAAACGGGCTATACAGAAAAGGCGGGGCGGACCCTGGTGTCCGCGGCCCGGCGGGGCGGGATGACGCTGATCGCGGTGACCCTCAACGACCCGGATGACTGGCGGGACCATACCGCCCTGCTGGACTACGGATTTTCCACCTATGCCGCGGTGACGCTGACAGAGGAGGGAAAGGCCGTGGCACGGCGGCCCGTGTCCGGCAGCCTGGTCCCCTTTGTGGAGATCCAGGCGGCAGAGACGGTGCGGATCCCGGTGTGTGAAGAGGACAAAATCGACTGGGAACTCCAGTGGGACCAGGAGGCGCTGGAGGCTCCTCTCCGGGCCGGCGGCAGTGCGGGCCGGATGATCTGCCGGGTGAACGGCGAGGAGGCGGCCTGCGTGCCTCTGGTGTTCGCCCAGGATGTGGAACGTACGCTCCAGCCTCCTGGTGGAATCTGGACTCGGCTTATGGAGCTTTGGAACAGATAAAGAAAGAGAGGGGGGAGTCAGCATGGAGGAGCGCCTGCAAAAGCTGCTGTCAGCCTGCGGGCTGGCCTCCCGCCGAACGGTGGAGCAGTGGATCGAGGCGGGGCGGGTCACCGTCAATGGGACGAAGGCACGGCTGGGGGACAAGGCGGACCTGGACCGGGACCGCATCGAGGTGGATGGCCGGCCGGTCCGGCCCGGCGGAGACCGGCTGTATCTGATGCTGAACAAGCCTCGAGGGTATGTGACCACCCTGTCTGACGAGAAGGGGAGAAAGACGGTGGCGGAGCTGGTCTCCGGATGCGGACGGAGAGTGTGGCCGGTGGGGCGGCTGGACTTGGACTCCGAGGGGCTGCTCCTGCTGACCGACGACGGGGAACTGACCCAGAAGCTGCTCCACCCCAGTCATCAGGTGGAAAAAGAATATCTGGTGTGGGTCACTGGGGACGTGAGCCGGGGGCTGCCGGTGCTGTCCGGCCCCATGGATCTGGACGGCGTGCCGCTGTCCCCGGCCAAGGTGCGGCGGGGGAGGACCAGCGGAGGAGTGACCCAGCTATCCATCACCATCTGTCAGGGGAAAAACCGGCAGGTCCGGCGCATGTGCGGTCAGGCGGGTCTGAAGGTGCTGCGCCTGAAACGGGTCCGGGAGGGAGGGCTCTGCCTGGACCGGACCCTGGGGCCCGGAAAGTGGCGGAGACTGGAGCAGAGCGAGGTGGCCGCCCTGCTGCAAAAGCCCTGATTTTTTGCCCCGTACCGGATAGAACATAAATTTTTTGCAAGATAAAGTTTTTATCCTGCAAAAATGGCTTGCTTTTTTCCGGGAAACAAGGTATCATAAGG
>ENA-UOJM01002457-UOJM01002457.1-human-gut-metagenome-genome-assembly--contig:-P116-NODE-2457-length-13131-cov-4.805292_pt1 | contig 13131 bp, 12 predicted proteins | sample MGYA00242349_ERZ723896 | MGnify/ENA metagenome assembly ERZ723896 | reverse complement strand
AACTTGTTCTCCATTATGCAAGCCGCCCGCTCCAGCCTGGATCAGGTCTTCAATACCACCTGCTACCTGGCGTAACTGGGCGACATCCACGCCATCAACGAGGTCTATGCCCGGTATTTCACCACCAAGCCCGCCCGCTCCTGTGTGGCGGTCAAGGACCTGCCCAAGGGCGTGCTGTGCGAAATCGAGGCCATCGCCGCCAAGTAATCCGCCGCGAAATGCAGCAAGAGGACCGGAACTCCGGTCCTCTTGTTTTTTTGAATTATTTGCGCAAAAACACCACACCCAGGGTATTGGTGCCGCAGTGGCAGAAGATGGTGCATCCCGCCTTGGTCTCGATCACTTCGTCAAAGCCGCCCACTTCCGCCAGCACCTTCCGGCCGATGGCCGCCAGATCGTCGGAAAAGGCGGTATCCACCAGAATGCAGCGGCGGTGATCGATGTCCGTCCGGCCGGAGAGCCGGTCCCGCAGATAGTCCGCCACCACCTTCTCGATGGAGCCGCGGAACTTCTTGGTCACGCCCATCTTTCCGTTTTGGACCTCAATGCAGGGGTGCAGCTTGAGGAGATTGGCGCCCAGTGCCAGCACTGCCGAGCAGCGTCCGCCTTTTTTCATGTAGTCCAGCCGGTCCAGCACGAAGCTCATTTCCACCTGGGGAATCTTCTCAGCCAGCATGGCCAGAATCTCCCCCACGACGCGCCGGCCTCCGCCGCCTCCGCCGCCAGGAGCACCAGCAGTCCGTGGCCCACCGAGAGATTGGCGGTATCCACCACATGGACGTTGTCAAACTCCTCCGCCGCCAGGCACGCGTTTTGGTGGCAGCAGGAAAATCCGATGCCGATATTGAGGTGAATCACCGCGTCGTTCCGGGCGGACTCCCGGGCGAAGAGCGCCTCATAGTCCCCGATGCTCACGGCGTTGGTGGTGGTGATGTCACCGCCGGCATCCACATGGGCGGCAATGTCCGCGGTGGTGATGTTCTCACCGTCCCGGAAGAGCTCGCCGCCTTTGACGATGCCCAGAGGAATGACGGAAATATGGTGCTGCTCCAGCAGCTGCGCGGGCAGATCACAGGTGCTGTCCGTGGTAATTTTGATCATAGGGGGTTCTCCTTCCCGTTTCACATGGGCCGCATGGCCGGAGGCATTATATCATATTCCCCGGTGCAATGCTAGTCCTCTTTCCCTGCACTCCAGGAAATTTTCATCACCCGCACGGTGTCCTCCAGGTCCTGCCGGGCCCGGAGCCGGGCCTCCAGATAGGGCACGGCCACCCGGTTGATGGAAAACACTGCGCTGACGCCCCGGTCATACACCGCCGAGGCTCCGTCGCCCACGTCGCCCACAATGGCCGCCACCGGCACCCCGCCGGCCCGGCGGGCCACGCCGGAGACCACCTTGCCCCGCAGACTCTGGCCGTCCAGACGGCCCTCGCCGGTGAAAATCCAGTCCGCGTCCCGGACGACCTCCGCAAACCGGACGGTGTCCAGCACCGTCTCAATGCCCGGCTGGAGCCGGCTGCGGAAAAAGGCCGCCATGCCCGCGCCCATGCCGCCGGCAGCTCCGGCGCCGGGCAGATCCACCGTGCTGATCCCCAGATCCCGCTCCAGGATTTGGGCCAGGTGGGCAAGGCCCGCGTCCAGGCGCTGAATCTGGGCGGCGTCCGCCCCCTTCTGGGGACCGAACACCGCTGCCGCGCCGTTGGGGCCGCAGAGGGGATTGTCGATATCGCACATGGTGACGATCTCCAGCGCCGCCACCGCCGGGTCCATTTCCGTTACATCCACGGAGGCGATCTCAGCCAGGGTTCCGCCCACGGGGACGAAGGCTTCCCCCGCTCCATTGACAAACCGGACGCCGCAGGCACTGGCCGCGCCGCAGCCGCCGTCGTTGGTGGCGCTGCCGCCCAGGCACATCACCGCCCGCTTGGCGCCGTGGTGCGCCGCGTGGACCAGCAGCTCCCCCACGCCGTAGGTGGTGGTGGTTTCCGGGTTCTTCTCCCCTATGACCTGCGGAAGACCCGCCGCCGCGGCCATCTCGATCACCGCCGTGCCGTCGGGCAGCAGGGCATAAAAGCTCTCCAGGGGCCGTCCCTCCGGACCGGTGACGGTTCGGACGACCCGCTGTCCGCCCAAGGCCGTCAAAAAGGCCTCGGCACTGCCCTCTCCGCCGTCGGCCACCGGCAGCGACACCACCTGTGCCTGGGGCAGCACCCGGCGGATCCCCGCCTCCATGGACGCGCAGACCTGGGCCGAGGTCATGGTCCCCTTGAAGGAATCCGGTACCAGCACGAACTTTTTCATGGCAAATCCCTCCGTATGTGCAAAGTAAAACCGATCTGTGGTCAGTCTACCACAGAGCGGTTCTTCCTTACAACCGAAAAATCTCCGCCTCCAGGGCCCGGGCATCCGCCGGGTCGTGGGAAGCAAGCACCACGCTCTTGCCCGCCGTCTAACGGCGAACCTGCTCCCAGCACCGCGCCCGGATCTCCGGGTCCAATCCGGTGAAGGGCTCGTCCAGCACCAGGGCATCACAGGGCGAGAGCAGCGCCCGGGCCAGAGCCAGACGGCGGCGCATGCCGCCGGAGTACTCCGCCACGGCCTTGCCGCCCACGTCCCCCAGGCCCAGGGCCTCCAGCAGCGCCAGGGCCTCCGGGGACACCGCTCCCAGAACAAAGCGCAGATTGTCCCGGGCGTCCAGATGCTCCAGCAGGCGGTCCTCCTGAAAGACCGCGCTCCACCGCGTTCCCGGCGGCGCCAGCACCTCTCCCCGGTCCGGCTGCTCCAGGCCCAGCAAAATCCGCAGCAATGTGGTCTTACCCGCCCCGGAGGGCGCCGTCAGGCACACCGGCCGGGCGCCTGCGGTGAAGCTCACGTCCCGCAGCACCGCTGTCTGGCCGTACGTTTTCCACACATGGGCCACGCCGATTTCCATCACCGCATCCCCGCCTTTCCCGCCAGGGCGTCCACCGCCCACAGCGCCAGATGCTCCGTCAGGGCCGACAGGGCCACGATCACCGCCGTCCAGGCGAACAGCTCTGCCGTCTGGAAGTAGACCTTGGCCGTGTAGAGTCCCTCGCCGATGGTCCCGGCGCACAGTCCGATGACCTCCGCCGCGGCACCGGCCTTCCAGCAAAGCCCCGTGGACACCGACACCGCCGCCCGGAAGCCCGGCAGCACCGCCGGTCCCCAGATGCCCCACAGCTGCCGCCTGGGCGGCACCCGGAACACCCGGGCCATCTCCAGAAGCTGCCGGTCCGCCCCCCGGATGCCCGCCAGGACGTTGGCGTACACCGGCGGGAAGGCCATGAGCCCCGCAATCACCCAGGGCAGGGCGCGGCTGTCCAGCAGCACCAAAATCAAAATGATGAGGGACACCACCGGCACCGCCTTCACCGCCGATACCAGCGGCGCCAGCAGCTCCTCCACCGCGGCAAACCGGGCCGCGGCCGCCGCCAGGACCACCGCCAGCAAACACCCGGCCAGCCAGCCGCCCCAGATGCACAGAGTGGACCGGAGCACCGCGGTCCAGAAGGCGGCGGTGCCGGCCATGCCGCAAAGCGCCTTCAGTGAGGCCAGGGGTGAGGCCAGCAGCAGCGCCCCGTGGGGATAGATGGCCGCGAAGGCCATGCTCCCGGCCTGCCATACCCCCAGCCATACCGCCGCCGGCCACACCCGGCGCACGATCCGTTTCATCTTACTCCGCGCCGTAGTAGAAGTCGTCACCAGGCATGGCGCCGCCCACGGAGTCGGCGGAGGCGTCGCAGAGGACCTGGAGATAGCCGGAGAGCTTTTCCTTCATCTCGCTGCCGGTGATGCACACGATGTTGCACGCCGGGAGGGCCTTCTCCGCCACGGCGGCGTCCACAATGCCGTACTCCCCGATCAGGGCCGCGGCGTCAGCGGTGTTGGCGTTGACCCAGTCCACGCTGGCGGCGTACTGCTCCAAAAACCGCTCCACAGCCTGGGGATGGGCTTCCACCACGTCCCGCCGGGCCACCACCACGCCGGTAATCAGGGCGGAACCGTTGTCCAGCGCGTCCCACTGCTCCGTCAGATCCAGGGCCGTGCGCAGCTCGGGCATCTTGCTCTCAGCCACGGTGACAAAGGGCTGGGGCAGCAGGGCGATGGTGGCGGCGCCGGAGGCCAGGGCGCTGACGCACTCACTGTGCTCATTCTTCCAGTCGATCACCACGCCGGTATCCGGGTCCACACCGTTTTCCTCCAGCAAATACCGCAGGGCATACTCCGGGGTGGAGTCCTTGCCGGAAGCCACCATGGTCTTGCCCTCCAGGTCCGCCAGGGACTGCACGGCGTTGCCGTTTTCCACAATATACAGCACGCCCAGGGTGTTGATGCCCAGCGTCACGACCTCTCCCTCCGTCTGCTGATAGAGGGTGGCGGCCAGGTTGGCCGGCACGCAGGCGATGTCCAGATCGCCCTTGACCAGCTGCGGCGCCAGCTCCGTGGCGGCAGCGGCCAGGGTGAAGGTGTAGCTATCCACCGCGTCGGGGAGATTGTCATACGCCTGGGGCACGTCCTCCCCGGCACTTACCAGATCGCTGGCCTTCATCAGCTCCACCAGGCCCATGGCCGTGGGGCCCTTCAGCGCGCCCACCCGCAGCGTGGCGGGCGCTTCCTGTACGGGCTCCTCCGTCTCCGGCTGGGTCTCCTGCTTCTTGCCGCAGGCCGTCAGGCTTACCAGCAGGGCGGCCGCCAGCGCCAGAACCGCGGCGCTGCGAAACAATTTCTTCATAGGGAATACTCCTTTCTTACTCCTGGGCCGGGCCCAGGGCCTCTTCCGGGGCGTAGACGGTTTTCACCGTGATGCCCTCCAGCCGTCCGATCTTGCCGGACAGGGCGGAGATCACGCTCCCCGGTGCGTCCATGGCAATGCTGATCAGGCTCACGCCCCGGCTGCGGTAGGGCACGCCCATCCGCCCGATGATGAAATCGCCGTATGCGTGAAGCAGCGCGTTGAGGGCGGCCACTGAGTCCCCCTCCCGCACGATGATGGCCATGACGGCCACCCGGTTTTGTTCCATGGATCTTGCCTCCTCCTGCATAAAAAACGCATCCCCTCCGCCGTCAAGCGAAGGGGATGCGGGCAATCCTTGTGATGACACGGCCGGAGCCGCGCTGCCGTTCCCCGTCTTTTGGCGCGGAACGCATCCTTGCCATCAGCACAGCGGAATGAATCCGATTGGGTCCGCCGGTGGGAACACATCCTGCCGGGGACGGGGAGATTATACTATGATGCCGCCCGCCCGTCAAGGGGCTGTCAGCACCGGCCGAAGGTATGGGTCAGGTCCCGGATTGCATCAGCCAGGGCATCGGTGGTCTTGCCCGGCTCCATGCGCCAGCTCCAGTTGCCCCGGGGCACGCCGGGCACATTCACCCGGGCCTCGCTGCCCAGGCCCAGGTAATCCTGCATCTGGGCCACAAACAGCTCCGCGATGCTGCCCTGGCCCGCCCGCAGCAGCGCCCGGCACACCGTCTGGGCGTCGTCCCGCTCCACGCCCAGATACTTGCGGGCGTAGGCTTTCTCCTGAGGCGTGGCGGAGGCATACCACCCGGCGGCGGTGTCGTTGTCGTGGGTGCCGGTGTAGCAGATGCAGCGGGAGTCGGGATACTGATGGGGCAGATACGCATTGTCCGGTCCGGAGAAGGCAAATTCCAGCACCTTCATGCCCGGCAGGCCGGAGTCTTTGCGCAGGCGGTGGACATCCTCCGTGAGAATGCCCAGATCCTCCGCGATATAGGTGATCTGGGGGAACCAGCTGGTCAAAACTCCCAGCAGATCCATGCCCGGTCCCTGTTCCCAGGCGCCCTCCCGGGCGGTCTTGGCTCCGGCGGGCACCGCCCAGTAGCTGGCAAAGGCCCGGAAATGGTCCAGCCGGATGGCGTCGAAGAGGCGGGCCGCGCCCTCCACCCGGCGGATCCACCAGCCGAAGCCGTCTTGTTTCATGGCCTTCCAGTCATACAGGGGATTGCCCCAGAGCTGACCGTCGGCACAGAAGTAATCCGGCGGAACTCCCGCCACCTTCCCCGGCATGCCCCGGCCATCCAGTAAGAACTCCTTGCGCTCACTCCACACGTCCGCCGAATCCAGGGAGACATAGATGGACAGGTCTCCGATGATCCGGATGCCCAGGCCGTTGACATAGGCTTTCAAAGACTCCCACTGGGTAAAAAAGCAATACTGCACCCAGGTGTGGAAGGCAATATCCTCCGCCAGCTCCGCTTTCTGGCGCTCCAGAGCGGCGGGCTCGTGGCGGCGCAGGGCCTCGTCGGGCCAGTCATACCACGCCGCGCCGCCGAAGCGGGCCTTGATGGCCCGGTAGAGCGCGTACTCCCGCAGCCAGGGCGTCTGCTCCCGGAACAGCCGCGCCGCCTCCGCCTCCGCGGGGTCAATGCGCTCAAAGGCCTTGCGCAGCAGGGCCTCCCGGCCTTCATACAGCGCCGCGTAATCAATCCGTCCCCCCTGGGGCACCCGGGCGGAGGCAAGCTCCTGCTCCGTCAGCAGTCCCCGCTGGGCCAGAGTATCCAGGTCGATGAAAAAGGCGTTGCCTGCAAAGGTGGACACACTGGCATAGGGAGAGTCTCCCGCTCCGGTGGGACCCACAGGCTGAATCTGCCACCAGCGCTGGCCCGCCCGGTGCAAAAAGTTGGCAAACTCCCGGGCCTCCCGGCCCAGAGAGCCGATGCCATAGGCCGACGGCAGGGAAAAAATCGGCAGCAAAATGCCGGCTGAACGTTCCATGTTGGATTCCCTCTTTCTTTGCGTAGTCACGGTTTTATTGTATGCGGCCCCGGCGTTTTTGTCAAGTATTACAAAAGTGTCAAAAAATAGTGCACTTCTTTTGGCTGTTTTCCCTTCTCTCCGCCGGAACCTCTCTGGATTCTTCCCCGTCTGCGGACAAAATCCGCCGGAAGGCGGCGGGACGGCGCGGCCCGCAGGGCAAAAAAAGACCGGGCGGCACGCTCCCCGGCAAGGGGGACGCGCCGTCCGGCAAGGAGAGGGTTATTTCATCAGCTCGTACATGACGGCCTTGATGGTGTGCATCCGGTTTTCCGCCTCGTCAAAGACGATGGACTGGGGAGACTCGAAGACCTCGTCGGTGACCTCCATGGCCTCCCGGCCGAACTTCTCGCCCATTTCCTTGCCCACCTGGGTCTTGTGGTCATGGTAGGCGGGCAGGCAGTGCATGAACCGGCACTGGGGACCGGCGTTGTCCATGAGGGCCTTGGTCACCTGATAGGGGCTCAGGGCGGCGATACGCTCGGCCCAGACTTCCACAGGCTCGCCCATGGAAACCCACACGTCGGTATAGAGCACGTCGGCGTTCTTGGTGGCGGTCATGGGGTCCTCGATGAACTCCAGCACCGCCCCGGTCTCCTTGGCAATGGCCTGGCAGGTGTCGATCAGAGCCTGATCGGGCATATACGCCTTGGGGGCGCAGGCCACGAAGTGCATGCCCATCTTGGCGCAGCCCACCATGAGGCTGTTGCCCATGTTATACCGGGCGTCGCCCAGATACACCAGCTTGATGCCCTGGAGCTTGCCGAAATGCTCCCGGATGGTGAGGAAGTCCGCCAGGATCTGGGTGGGGTGGAATTCGTTGGTCAGGCCGTTGAACACGGGGACGCCGGCGTACTGGGCCAGCTCCTCCACGATGGCCTGGCCGAAGCCCCGGTACTCGATGCCGTCATACATCCGGCCCAGCACCCGGGCGGTGTCGGCGATGGACTCCTTCACGCCGATCTGGGAGCCCGTGGGGCCCAGATAGGTGGAGCCCATGCCCAGATCCTGGGCGGCCACCTCAAAGGCACAGCGGGTCCGGGTGGAGGTCTTTTCAAAAATCAGAGCCACGTTCTTCCCCTCCAGGTAGCGGTGGGGGATGCCGGCCTTCTTCTTGGCCTTCAGGTCCGCGGCGGTATCCAGAAACTGCCCGATCTCGGCAGGGGTGAAATCCAGGAGCTTGAGAAAATGGGTATGGTGTTCCATGGTAATGCCTCACTTCGTCATAAATTGGGACGGGACTGTGCACAACAGGGGAAGATTTTGAAAATCTTCCAAGATTCTCCCGTTAGAGTAAGAGTCAGAGTCACAGTTAGTGTCAGAGAAAGAGTTAGAGAAAGAGTAAGTGTTTCTGTTAGAGTCAGAGCGCGCCCCGGTCCGGGGCGCACAGGCCGCCGGGGGCGGCGGAGAGAACACGGTTTCTCCTTGTTTTTTCAGGGCGGTTACGCGCCCAGGGTCTTTTTCATGATGGCCACGCCCTGGTCCATCTCCTCTTTCGTGATGGCCAGAGGCGGCAGCAGCCGCATGCCGGGACCGGCGGTGAGGACCAGAAGGCCGTTTTCAATGAGCCGGGCGGCGATGTCCTTGTTGGTCCAGCCCTCCTGCACGGTGATGCCCACCATGAGGCCCAGGCCCCGGGTCTGACCGAAGCAGGGCAGGTTCAGCGCCTCGATCTGCTCCCGAAGGTAGGCACCCTTCTCCTGGACCTGCTGCAAAAATTCATCGCTGAGGGCCTCCTGGACCGCCAGGCCCGCCGCGGCGCACACGGGGTTGGCGCCGAAGGTGGTGGCGTGGGTGCCGGGAGTGAAGACGCCGCGGCACTTCTCGTTGGTCATGATGCCGCTCATGGGCAGGCCGCCGGCGATGCCCTTGGCAAAGGAGCACACGTCGGGCAAAATGCCGTAGTGCTGGAAGGCAAAGAGGCTGCCGGTCCGGCCTACGCCGGTCTGGACCTCGTCCACCAGCACCAGCCAGTCCCGCTCGCGGCACAGCTTCACCACGGCCTGGACATAGTCGGGGTCCAGGGGCAGCACGCCGCCCTCGCCCTGCACCAGCTCCACCATGACGGCGCACACATCGTCGCCGCTCTGGGCCTCCAGGGAGGCCAGGTCATTGGCCTTGGCGTAGCGGAAGCCCTCGGTGAAGGGGAAGAAGTAGTTGTGGAACACTTCCTGGCCCGTGGCCTTGAGCGTGGTGATGGTGCGGCCGTGGAAGGAGTTTTCCAGGGTGATGATGGTGGCGCGGCCGGCGCCGTACTTGTCGAAGCTGTACTTTCTTGCCAGCTTGATCATGCCCTCGTTGGCCTCGCCGCCGCCGTTGGCAAAGAACACGCCGCTCATGCCGGTGCGCTCACAGAGGATCTGGGCCAGCCGGGCGGCGGGCTCGGTATAAAAGAGGTTGGAGGCGTGGCCCAGCTTGGCAGCCTGGGCGGAGATGGCCTGAATCCAGTCCGCGTTGCCGTAGCCCAGGCAGGAGACGCCGATGCCGCTGGTAAAGTCGATGTACTCCCGGCCCTCCGGAGAGTACAGCCGGGCGCCCTGACCGTGGTTGATGGCCACCGGGAAACGGCCGTAGGTATTGAGAATGTATTGACCCGTCAGGTCCATGATGGTCTTGGAATCCATGGTCAGTCCTCCTTTTGCAGCATGGTGCCGATGCCCTGGTCGGACAGCAGCTCAATGAGAATGGAATGGGGAATGCGGCCGTCCAGAATGTGGACCCGCTCCACGCCGCCGGCGATGGCGTCCACACAGCACTCCATCTTGGGGATCATGCCCCCGGAGATGGTGCCGTCGGCCACCAGGCCCGGCACCTCGTAGGTGTGGACCACGTGGATCAGCGTCTCCTCGTCCTTGGGGTCCCGCAGAAGACCCCGGACATCAGTGAGGAGGATCAGCTTTTCCGCGTGGAGCGCCTCGGCCAGCTTGGCCGCGGCGGTGTCGGCGTTGATGTTGTAGGCGGTGTCGGCGTCCATGCCCTGGGCCACCGTGGACACCACGGGGATATAGCCCGTCATCAGGGCGTTTTCCACCGGCTCGGGATTGACCCCGGTGATGGAGCCCACCAGGCCGTACTTTTCGTCCAGGGCCACGGCCTGGAAGAGCTGGCCGTCCATGCCGCAAAGGCCGATGGCCTGCCCGCCCAGCCGGTTGAGCTGGGCCACCAGGTTCTTGTTCACCTTGCCGCACAGCACCGCCTGGACCACATCCATGGTCTCGGCGTCGGTGTAGCGCAGGCCGTCCACAAACCGGGATTCGTGGCCGATCTTCTTGAGCATCTCGCTGATCTCCGGCCCGCCGCCGTGGACCACCACCACCCGGATGCCCACCAGGCTCAGCAGTATGATGTCGCTCATCACCGCCCGGCGCAGATCCTCGGAGATCATGGCGTTGCCGCCGTACTTGACCACAATGGTCTTGCCGGTGAATTTTTGAATATAGGGCAGAGCCTCCACCAGGGTCTTGGCCTGCTGTGCGTGAGATGTCATGGTTGCTTCCTTCTTCCCGCGGGCCGCGCCCGCCGTGTTTTCCGCCTTTAGGTGCGGTAGTCGCCGTTGATCTTGATATAGTCGTAGGTAATGTCGCAGCCCCAGCAGGTGCAGCTGCCGCTGCCCTCGCCCATGGCCACGTGGATTTCCACATCGTGCTCGGTGAGGATGGCCTTGGCCTTGTCCTCGTCAAAGTCCAGGCCCCGGCCCTGGGCGCACACGGCGATCTCCCCGGCCGCACTGGCAAAGGACACATCCACCTTGTCGGGGTCAAACGCCTCGCCGGAGTAGCCCATGGCGCACAGCACCCGGCCCCAGTTGGCATCGGCGCCGAAGATGGCCGCCTTGGTCAGCGTGGAGGAGATGACGGACTTGGCGATGGTCTCGGCGCTTGCCTCACTCTTGGCACCGGTGACGGTGCAGGTGATGAGATGCTTGGCGCCCTCGCCGTCGGAGGCCATCTTCTTGGCAAGCAGGGTGCACAGGGTCTTGAGCGCCTCCGCAAAGGCCTGATAGTCCGCGCCCTTGTCCGTGATGGGCGCATTGCCCGCCAGGCCGTTGGCCAGCACGATGCAAGAGTCGTTGGTGGAGGTGTCGCCGTCCACGCTGATGCGGTTGAAGCTCACCTGCACGGTCTCCAGCAGCGCCGCCCGGATCATCTCCGGAGAGATGGCGCAGTCCGTGGTCAGGAAGCAGAGCATGGTGCCCATGTTGGGATGGATCATGCCGCTGCCCTTGGCGATGCCGCCCAGGCGGACGGTCTTGCCGCCGATGACGGTCTCCACCGCCGCCTCCTTCTTGACCGTATCCGTGGTCATGATGGCGTGGGCGGCGGCGTCGCTGGCCGCCTCGGAGTGCTCCAGCGCCGCATACAGCGCGGGCATGCCCTCTTCAATGACGCCTACTTTCAGCGTCTGGCCGATGACGCCGGTGGAGGAGACCAGCACATCCTCCGGCTTGCAGCCGATGGCCGCGGCCGCCGCCGCGCACATCTTCTCGGCGTTCTCCTCCCCCTGGGGGGCGCAGGCGTTGGCGTTGCCGCTGTTGGCCACGATGGCCCGGGCCTTGCCGTCGGTGAGGTGCGCCTTATCCACCAGGATGGGGGCAGCCTTCACCACGTTTTTCGTAAACACCGCCGCGGCGGCGCAGTCCACATCGGAGACAATGAGCGCCAGGTCCTTTTTCCACGTGGCGTGGGTTTTCACGCCCACATGGATGCCCGCGGCCCGGAAGCCCTGGGCGGCGCACACGCCGCCTTCCACGAAGTTCATATCCGTTCCTCCTTACAGCTTCAGGCCCGCGGTCTCCGCCAGCCCCAGCATGAGATTCATATTCTGTACCGCCGCGCCGCTGGCCCCTTTGCCCAGATTGTCAAAGAGGGCCGTCAGTGTCACGGCCTCGTCGGTGCCGTCCACCAGCACGGTCAGGGCGTCCCGTCCCGCCATGGCGTTGGCGTACACCTTGCCCGGCGCCTCCGGCGCCACCGTCACCAGGGCCTGCCCGGCGTAGTAATCCGCATACGCCCGGCGCAGCGCCTCCACGCTGCCCACGCCCCGCAGCTGGGACATGTGCAGGGGGATGGTGGTGGACATACCCTTGTAGTAATCATCCACAATGGGGATGAACACCGGCGCCGTGTCCAGTCCGGCTATCGCCTTCATCTCCGGCAGGTGCTTGTGGGTCTGGCCCAGGGCGTAGGGCGCGGGACTGGAGAGCGCCGCCTCCCGGTCCGCCGCCTCGTACTGGGCGATCATCTTCTTGCCGCCGCCGGAGTAGCCCGTGAGAGAAAAGCAGGTCAGGGCCGCGTCCCGGGGCAGCAGTCCCAGGGCCACCAGCGGCGCCGCCAGGGAGAGAAAGCCCGTGGCGTGGCAGCCGGGATTGGCCACCCGCTTGGCTCCCGCGATGGCCTCCCGCTGTCCGGCCTTGAGCTCGGCAAAGCCGTACACCCAGCCGGGGGCCGTGCGGTGGGCCGTGGAGGCGTCGATGACCCGGGTAGCGGGATTTTCAATGAGGGTCACGGCCTCCCGGGCGGCGGCGTCCGGCAGGCACAAGAACACCAGGTCCGCCTGGTTCATGAGCTTTGCCCGCTCCGCGGGGTCCTTGCGCTTGGCCTCGTCGATGAGCAGCAGGGTGATGTCCTCCCGGGCGGAGAGGCGCTCATAGATCTGCAGGCCGGTGGTGCCGTCCTTGCCGTCAATGTAAACCTTGGGTTTCAATGGAATCACGTTCCTTTTATTTGGTATGGGCCTTCACAAAGTCCTCAATCACCGCGATCTGCCGGGTGGTCTCCGCCACGGCGGGACCGCCGAAGCTTGCGCGCAGGGCCATGCAGTTTTCCAGCCGGATGGCCTCGTAGACATCCTCGTCAAAGAGGTCGGACGCCGTCCGCAGCTCGTCGAGAGAGAGCTCTTCCAACGTCTTGCCCTGGGCGGTGCACTGGGCCACCAGATGGCCGGTGACGGTGTAGGCATCCCGGAAGGGCATGCCCTTTTTGGTCAGGTAGTCGGCGCAGTCCGTGGCGTTGATGAAGCCCTTGCCCGCCGCGGTGCGCATGTTGTCGGTCCGGACGGTCATGGTGTCCAGCATGGCGGCGAACACCGGCAGGCACATCTCCACGGTGTCGATGGCGTCGAACACCGGCTCCTTGTCCTCCTGCATATCCTTGTTGTAGGCCAGGGGCAGGCCCTTCATGGCCGTCAGCAGGCTCATGAGATCGCCGTACACCCGGCCGGTCTTGCCCCGGACCAGCTCCGCCACATCAGGGTTCTTCTTCTGGGGCATGATGGACGAGCCGGTGGCGTAGGCGTCGTCCAGCTCGATGAACTTGAACTCCCAGCTGCACC
>ENA-UOJM01002455-UOJM01002455.1-human-gut-metagenome-genome-assembly--contig:-P116-NODE-2455-length-13137-cov-4.919966_pt1 | contig 13137 bp, 7 predicted proteins | sample MGYA00242349_ERZ723896 | MGnify/ENA metagenome assembly ERZ723896 | reverse complement strand
CATAAGAAAGATGATGATCAGAAGACAACTGTTCTCTGGATTCTTGCAATTATCGGTGCGGTAGCAGCAGTTGCAGCAATTGCATATGCAGTATATTGTTTCTTTACTCCGGATTATCTGGAAGACTTTGAAGAAGATTTTGACGATGATTTCGACAATGATTTCTTCAGTGATGAAGATGAAGTACAGTAATATTAAGAAAGCAGCGAAGGCAGGAATTGTCAAAGATTCCTGCCTTTTCTATGTGAGGGTATATAGATAGATGAAAAAAGGACAGATATTAGAAGGATATATAGAAAGGGTAGATTTCCCGAATAAAGGATTTGCCGTGGTAGAGGACGAAGAAAAAAAAGTGATCGTGAAGAATACCGTTCCGGAACAAAAGGTGCGTTTCGCGGTGAATAAGATACGAAAAGGTCAGGCAGAGGGACGGCTTCTGGAAATTCTGGAGCATTCACCGGAAGAATGTCAGCCGGCATGTCCGCATTTTGGAGTTTGTGGCGGATGCACTTATCAGAATCTGCCGTATGAAAAGCAGGTGGAGATGAAGGAAGCGCAGATCCATGCAATGATGGATGCGGCGGTTGATGGTGATTATATCTGGGAGGGTGTTAAAGAAAGCCCGGTCAGAGAGGCATATCGCAATAAAATGGAATTTTCTTTTGGAGACGAATATAAGGACGGACCTCTTGCACTTGGCATGCATAAAAGAGGCAGCTTTCACGATATTGTAAATGTTACAGAATGCAAGATTGTGGATGAGGATTTCAGACGAATTATAAAGGCTGTTCTGGAGTTTGCGACAGATACAGGTCTTCCGTATTATAACAGAATGCGCCATACTGGATTTTTCCGTCATCTTCTTGTGAGAAAGGCAGTTCGCACCGGAGAAATTCTGATTGATCTGGTAACAACATCGGAGGCACAGCTAGATGAAGCCAGACTGGTGGAAAAGCTTACCGGTCTTTCTTATGATGGGAAGCTTGCCGGAATTCTTCATACAACCAACAACAGCCTTGCGGATGTGGTAAAAGATGAAGGAACCAAAATTTTATATGGACAGGATTATTTCTATGATGAACTTCTGGGACTGAAGTTCAAGATCACACCATTTTCTTTCTTCCAGACTAATTCCCTTGGCGCGGAAGTGCTTTATGAGGCAGCAAGATCTTATATCGGTGAGACGAAAGATAAGGTAATCTTTGATCTCTACAGTGGAACCGGAACGATTGCACAGATCCTTGCACCAGTGGCAAAAAAAGTAGTAGGTGTGGAGATCGTTGAAGAGGCTGTAGAGGCTGCAAAAGAAAATGCTGCTTTAAATGGACTCGATAACTGTACCTTCTGGGCTGGAGATGTGTTGAAAGTAATCGATGATCTGGGTGAAGTACCGGATCTGATCGTATTGGATCCACCAAGAGACGGTGTGCATCCGAAAGCACTGGAAAAGATCATTGATTTTGGTGTGGAAAGAATGGTTTATATTGCCTGCAAGCCGACCAGCCTGGCAAGAGATCTGGAGCTTCTGCAGGGAAGAGGATATCAGGTAGAACGGATTGGGTGTGTGGATCTTTTTCCGAGCACTTATCACGTCGAGACGGTCTGTTTGCTGTCAAGAAAAGATAAATAAAGGCTGAAAAGTGGCGTATTTCCGGGCTTTTTGTAAGGTTAGTATCATCAGAGAAGCCTTGCGGAAAGCTCGGTTTTCTTGTATGGAAACATATCTACTGCAAAATGTATGTCAGGTTGTAACCTCGGATTAGATGTCAGGCATTTTGGGATGATTTTTGGAAAATGAAAAAGGGTGACAACCAATCCGGCAACTCGACCATTTTGGGTGGTTGTAGGCAGTGGAATAGATGTAAGGGGGATAGATGTTTTGGGGCAGATATTTGATTTTAGCGGTATTGAAAAAAGTGAAAAATCAATTAAGAAGACGTGGCAAGAGTTTAGAGATGCACTTTCAAAAGGAGATTTTTCTTTTGATGATATTGCTTCAGCAAAGAAGAATACGTTCTTGAGAGTTTATGATGACTTGTTTAATAAGAATGCTGGAATAGAATATAATACAGTCTTAATATCTGAGATTGAGAAATATTGTGTCGGCAGAGGTACTATTCTTGGAGAAGATGAGAATCCTGATTTTGAACGTTTTATTCCGAAGACAGAATTTATAAAGGAAGATAACAGATTTAGTCCTTCAGGGGTAGAATGGTTGTATTTAGCAATAGGCAAAGAGGCGGCGATACATGAATGTGCACAGGCCGAATGTCGAGTTAAACAAAATGATAGATTTGGTTTTTGTCATTTTCAATTTGCCGCTGATAGCACAGCACTTAAGGTAGTAGATTTAACAATAGCGGATGAAATGACATATAAAGCTCTGAAAAATCTAAAGTATTAGGTTTTATTCTAAGGAACAACGTGAATGTAGAAGAATTTAAGAAGCTATTTACTAAATGGGGAGTATATACGTATTCAAAATTACTTTCAGAACAGATATTTGAACCGCTTGATGAAAAGGATAATAAAAGTTTAATGTATGCACCTTTTCAAACTATGGCGCAGTATTATATTTCGTTAGGATACGCGGGAATAATTTATGGTAGTACAGTATCTAAGACTGGTAAGAATATAGTTTTGTTTGATAAAACAACAGCTCATCCAGTGGGGGCAATTGAAGATTACAGAATTCTATAATTCGCGAAAATAGCAAAGCCTTTTATGAATAAACGATAGGAGGTATTACGATAAATGGAATATGTAATAATTGGCGCGTGCATTGTGGTTGCAATAGCAGGAGGTATTGTGCTATACGTAAAAAACAAACGAACCAAAAATGAGCTGGGTAATACAGCAGTTGTTGTAAGTAAAACATCAAGCAGTAAATTGCAAGCATCTGAAGTTGCAAATGATCCGGTTATTCAGATAGGAATACTTCCTGCAGATGCGATTTCGGATGAAACTAAACTTGTTGAGATTACGGATAGTAAGGTGCTTGCCCATATAAATAATCTTGTTCCGGGACTGGCACAGGCTGGAAATGCGGCCAATAATGCCACACAGGCTGTCAAGGCAAATGGTGAGGTTTTGTATCGAGCCATAATTCCAGCGGGTGCTAAGTTAACAGATTCCAAAGCGATGGAAGGAGCAGTTCGAGGTTTTTATCATGGAGCTGATGGAATTAGAGGTCACGCAAATCTTGTAGCTGTTGAAGCACAAAAAGGAACAGCAGTAGCAGCAATGGGTGTAGCATCAATGATTGTCGGGCAGTATTACATGACGCAGATTAATGCAGAGCTTGGAGTAATCAGTGATGGTATCTCTCAGATACTGAATTTTCAGGATAATGAATATCGAAGTAGGGTATTTTCGCTGGTAGCTCATGTTAAAAAGATTGCTGATTTTCAGACGGAGATTTTGGAAAATGATGAGCTTCGACTTTCGAAGATTGCTCAGCTTGATAGCTTAGAGGAAGAGTGTACTAAGCTTCTAGGACAAGCTAATCTTACTTTGGCTGGATTTGCAAAGAAATCAGGCCTTAATTACGATGGTTATGAAAAAGCTTTAGGAAATGCACAAAATTGGTTTATGTATCAACAATCGCTTCTGGAAATCTTATATAAGATTTCTGATTTGAGATATACTTTGCATCTTGGCACAGTTTCGAGAGAACAGTGTATGGCATTATTACCTACATACTCGAAACAGGTATCAGATACACAGACACGACTTACTGCTTGGCATGGAGGTACTGCTGACCGATTAGGAATAGAGGCTGATGAGTCACGAAGAAAGAGAGCAGGCTTTGATGGAGTAATTCATTTTATTCCAGGATTGTTTAATGATAATTTAAACTTCCGAGGAATAGAAGAAAAAACTGCAAGTATGATCACAGCACAGAAGGCAGGTCATGTTTGTACACATAAAATAGATAAATCTGAGTTGTATGCAGAGGATGTACAGCTCATTTCAAAAGATGGAAAGATTTATTATTTACCTGTGAGTAAAGCAGAATAACAAACAACCCTCCCGGCCATCATGGTCGAGAGGGTTTCGTGCGTCTAGGGGATTATCCTTCAATATCAATTTTCAGTCCGGACTTAAGTTCCACAGTGAAGTGGTCCTCCCGGACGATGATTCGCTCAAGCCAGCGTTTTACCAGGGCCTCGTCGAAGGCGTCCAGGTGTGCGGACTGCTGCTTGATGAAGTCCTGCAGTTCGTTGATGCGGGAAATCTGTGCGTCTCTGGCGGCAGTGTCAACCGTACATTTTTCTCACTGTTCCCGGAGTTTGAAGATCTCGTCGGCAATCTCATCATAGGCCTCTTTGTTATTGGCTTTTTTGAGAAGCTCTTTCTGAAGCTCCTGCAGTCTTTCGTCAATGCCATCAGCGGTTTTTTGCTGAGCACTACGGATCACCTTTGCGATGTTCTGCTGGAGCTGTGCCTGGTAGGTGGACGTATCACCAAGGAGCGTGTTGATGGCCTGAACTACCACATTCTCCAATACTGTCTCATTGACAGTTCTTGCGTGGCATTCCTGCCCGGTTGGCTCCAGTCTACTGATGCAGCGCCAGACGATGGATTTGCAGCCGCGATTGTTCCAGTGGATTCTGCGGAACATTTCACCGCATTCGCCGCAAATGACAATCTGTGCAAAGCAGTGGTTGCAGCTGTAGGAGCGCTTTTTGCCATTGGCACTGGTTTTGACCACTCGTCTGCGTACCAGCTCTTCCTGCACCCGTAAGAAGATATCCTTCGGAATAATTGCTTCGTGGTTGCCTTCCACATAGTATTGCGGAACAATGCCGTTGTTCTTGACTCTGGTTTTATTCAGGAAGTCTGTGGTGTAGGTCTTCTGAAGAAGAGCATCACCGATGTATTTTTCATTTCGAAGAATCTTGTTGATGGTGCTGGTCCACCATTTTGTTTTGCCAGCGCCGGTGAGAATGCCGTCAGCCTCCAGACCTTTTGCAATCCGGTCCATAGAGTAAAGGCATTGTCGTAAAGAAGCTCCTCGGTTACCGCCGCTGTTTTCAGAAGCTGGACGGCACCTTCCGGCCCCCTGAACCCAAACCGGAAACGGATGTCCCGCAATCGGGGAATGGTCCCGGAGTACAGGCAGCGGAAGGCGAATTACCTGATTTGAATGAAATATCCGATTCCGGTAAAAGCAGGCAGAGAGCAGATATAGCATACGAAGAACCCTTGGCGCAGCCTGAATAGGCTGCGCTTTTTGCATATAAAAGCGGACAAAGGCGAGCGCATCGGTTCAGATGCGCCCGCCTTTTCTGCATTTATTCTTGCTGCTTGGCCCGCTGCTTTGCAACGCTTGCGTGATGCTTTGCGTTGGATGTTTCCCCATGGGGCAGGCCCCACGGGGGCCCCTCGATTTCACTCAAATTGCCCGAAATGAATCTGGGCAATTTCAAGGTGTCACTTTGCGAAACGCTTGTACGCCGCATTTGCGGCGGCATGACCATGCCTCAGAACAATCCGGTGATTTTTCCATCCTCGTCCACGTCAATCTTTTCGGCAGCAGGGACCTTGGGGAGGCCCGGCATGGTCATGATGTCACCCGTGAGGGCTACGATGAACCCGGCGCCGGCGCTGTCCTTCAGGTTCCGCACGGTGACGGTGAAGCCCTCGGGCGCACCCAGCAGAGTGGGATCGTCGGACAGGGAATACTGGGTCTTTGCCATGCACACCGGCAGATCGCCGAAGCCCAGATCAAAGAGCTGCTGGGCCTGCTTCTGGGCGGTGGGGGTCAGGACGGCCTGCGCGCCGCCGTAGACCCGGTTTACAATGGCGTTGAGCTTATAGATGAGAGAGGTGTTGTCAGGATAGGCGAAGGTGAACTCCTCCGGGCTCGGCTGCTCCGGGCAGGGCTCCTCGCACAGGCGTACCACCTCGGCAGCCAGGGCCTTGCCGCCCTCGCCGCCCTTGGCCCAGACCTCGGACAGCACAGCGCGGACACCCAGCTCCCGGCACTTGTCCTCTACCAACCGCAGCTCGGCTTCCGTGTCGGTGGGGAAGGCGTTGACCGCCACCACGCAGGGCAGGTGGAAGGTGTTGCGGATGGTGTCTACATGATGGAGCAGATTGGGCAGGCCCTTTTCCAGAGCGCCCAGATTCTCATGGTTCAGCTCGGCCTTGGGCACGCCACCGTGGCTTTTCAGTGCCCGGACAGTAGCTACCACCACCACGGCACTGGGCCGCAGTCCCGCCAGACGGCACTTGATGTCCAGGAATTTTTCTGCGCCCAGATCCGCGCCGAAGCCGGCCTCGGTCACAGCGTAATCGCCCAGCTTCAGGGCCATGCGGGTGGCGGTGACGGAGTTGCAGCCGTGGGCGATGTTGGCAAAGGGACCGCCGTGGATCAGCGTGGGCGTACCCTCCAGTGTCTGTACCAGATTGGGCTTCAGAGCGTCCTTCAGCAGGGCGGTCATAGCGCCCTCTGCCTTCAAATCGTGGGCGGTGACAGGCTTGCCGTCATAGGTGTAGGCCACGATCATCCGGCCCAGCCGTTCTTTCAGATCGGTGATGCCGCTGGCGAGACACAGTACCGCCATGACCTCGCTGGCCACGGTGATGTCAAAGCCGTCCTCCCGGGGAACGCCCTGCATTTTGCCGCCGATGCCGTCAATGATGTGGCGGAGCTGGCGGTCATTCATATCCACGCAGCGCTTCCAGGTGATCTGCTTTACGTCAATGCCCAGAGCGTTGCCCTGCTGAATGTGGTTATCCAGCATGGCGGCCAGCAGGTTGTTGGCCGCGCCGATGGCGTGGAAATCGCCGGTGAAGTGGAGGTTGATGTCCTCCATGGGGACCACCTGAGCGTAGCCGCCGCCGGCAGCGCCGCCCTTGACGCCGAACACGGGACCGAGAGACGGCTCCCGCAGAGCGGCCACGGCGTTTTTGCCCAGCTTCCGCAGACCGTCGGCCAGACCCACGGAGGTGGTGGTCTTGCCCTCGCCTGCCGGGGTAGGGTTGATGGCGGTCACCAGGATCAGCTTGCCATCGGGTCGGTCGGCCCGATCCTCCAGCAGATGGTGATCGATCTTGGCCTTGTAGCGGCCATACTGCTCCAGATATTCCTCGTCGATCCCCGCGGTGGCGGCAATCTCCGTGATGGGGCGCATCCGGCACTGCTGGGCGATCTCAATATCAGTCAACATGATCCGTGTCCTCCCGTTCTCAAATGTCAAAATACTTCTTCGCAGACTGGAACAGCTTCATATCATAGCAGCCGTCTACATTTTTGTAAAGACCGTCGGCCACACGCTCGGAGTGGCCCATCTTGCCCAGTACCCGGCCATCGGGAGACATGATGCCCTCCACAGCCCAGATGGAACCGTTGGGGTTTACGTCCACGTCCATGCCGGGGACACCGTGCTCGTCCACATACTGAGTGACGATCTGGCCGTTGTCAGCCAGCTTCCGAACCAGCTCCTCACTGCACAGGAACCGGCCCTCGCCGTGGGAGATGGGGACGGTGTAAATATCGCCCACCTGCGTCCCTGCCAGCCACGGAGAGCGGTTGGAAGCGATGCGGGTCCGCACCAGACGGGACTGGTGGCGGCTGATGGTGTTGAAGGTCAGGGTGGGGCAGGTCTCGTCGGTGTCGATGATCTCACCGTAGGGGACCAGACCCAGCTTGATGAGCGCCTGGAAACCGTTGCAGATGCCCAGCATCAGGCCGTCCCGGTTTTTCAGCAGGTCCATGGTGGCATCCCGCACCTCCGGGTTGCGGAAGAAGGCGGTGATGAACTTGGCGGAGCCGTCTGGCTCGTCGCCGCCGGAGAAGCCGCCGGGGACGAAAATGATCTGGCTGTTCCGGGCTGCCTTGGCGAAGCGGCTGATGGAGTCGGCCACGCCCTGAGCGGACTGATTGTTCAGCACCAGGATCTCAGGCTCCAATCCGGCCCGCTGAACGGCACGGGCGGAGTCATATTCGCAGTTGGTGCCGGGGAATACGGGGATCAGTACCTTGGGGACCGCCACGCCGGCTTTGGGAGCCGTCCGGGGAGCGGCGGGGGCGGAGAGCACGGGGACCTCCGCCGGATCGGCGATGGTACGGCTGGGATAGACAGATTCCAGAACGCCCTCGTTCAAAGCCAGCAGCTCGGAAATGGGGGCGCTGTCACCGGCGATCCGCACCACAGGCTCGGCGGTGGTGACGCCCAGGCGGACGGCCTCCGTCGTGTCCTCGGTCAGTTCCGCTGCGATGGCGCCGGGATACAGGGTGTTCCAATCCAAGTCGGCGTTTTCGGTGGCGAAGCCGATCTCATTGCCGAAGGACATCTTCATCACGCCCTCAGCAAGACCGTTTTCCACGGCCCACGCCGCCCGGACCTTGCCGGCCAGCGCCAGATCATGCAGCCGCTCCCATGCCGCCTTGACACTATCTGCGTCCGTGCCGGAGAACAGGTAAACGGGATGGCCCGCTTCCTTGAACTCGGGAGAAAGCACCTCGCCGGTTTTCAGCGGCGCAATGGCGAAAGAGATCAGCGTGGGCGGTACGTCCAGATCCAGGAAGGTGCCGGACATGGAGTCCTTACCGCCAATGGCGGCAGCACCCAGCTCCAGCTGCGCGTCCACAGTGCCCAGCAGAGCGGAGAAGGGCTTGCCCCAGCGCTCCGGCTCATTGCGGAGCTTTTCAAAGAACTCCTGGAAGGAGAGATAGGCTTTTTTGTAGTCCGCACCGGCGGCCACCAGCTTGGCCATAGAGGTGTAGACCGCGTTGTAGGCTCCGGTGTAGGGGGCGGTGCAGGTCTGCTCCGGGTCGCAGCCCCAGGCCATGACGCTGGCCTGATCCGTTTCCTGACCGGGCAGGACGGGGAACACGGCGGCCATAGCCTGTGCCGGGGTGCGCTGTGTCCGGCCGCCGAAGGGCATGAGGATGGAACCGGCACCGATGGTGCTGTCGAACCGCTCCACAAGGCCTCGGCGGGAGGCGCATTTCAGGCTGGAGGCCATCTCCCGGAGGGACTGGAACCGGGGCTTTGCCAGTGCGGTCCGGTCCTTCTCTGCCACGCGGACCCCGGCGTGCTTCACAGCGCCGTTGGTATTCAGGAAGTCACGGCTCAGGTCGGCGATGACCGTGCCGTTCCACTCCATGACCATCCGGGCCTCCTCCGTGACCACAGCCACCCGGTAGGCTTCCAGATTTTCCGCCTCGGCGGCGGCGATGAAGGTATCCACATCTTCGGGGGCCACCACCACGGCCATGCGCTCCTGAGATTCGGAGATGGCCAGCTCCGTGCCGTCCAGACCGTCATACTTCTTGCGAACGGCGTCCAGATCGATCCGCAGGCCGTCCGCCAACTCGCCGATGGCAACGCTGACGCCGCCGGCGCCAAAGTCGTTGCACCGCTTGATGAGGCGGGTCACGGCGCTGTCCCGGAACAACCGCTGGATCTTGCGCTCCTCGGGGGCGTTGCCCTTCTGGACCTCGGAGGCCATGGTGGAGAGGGATTTCAGGTTGTGACTCTTGGAAGAACCGGTGGCGCCGCCGATGCCGTCCCGACCGGTGCGTCCGCCCAGCAGAATGACCACATCCCCAGGAACGGGGCACTCACGGCGGACATTATAGGCGGGAGCCGCCGCCACCACCGCGCCGCATTCCAGGCGCTTGGCGATGTAGCCCTCATGGTACAGTTCCGCCACATGGCCGGTGGCCAGACCGATCTGGTTGCCATAGGAGGAATAGCCCGCGGCGGCGGTCTGGCACAGCTTCCGCTGAGGCAGCTTGCCGGAGAGAGTCTGGTCCAGAGAGGCACGGGGGTCTCCTGCGCCGGTCACCCGCATGGCCTGATGGACATAGGCACGGCCGGACAGGGGGTCCCGGATGCAGCCGCCGATGCAGGTGGCCGCGCCGCCGAAGGGCTCGATCTCCGTGGGGTGGTTGTGGGTCTCGTTTTTAAACTGGATGAGCCAGGTCTCGGTCTTGCCGTCGATGGTGACGGGGGCCTCGATGGAGCAGGCGTTGATTTCCTCGCTCTCGTCCAAATCGGGCACCAGGCCCTTTTTCCGCAGGTACTTGGCGCCGATGGTGGCCATGTCCATCAAGGAAACAGGCTTGTCCCGGCCCGCGTACAGCTCCTCCCGCAGGGCGAGGTAATCCCGCAAAGCCTTCTCCACGGCCTGGCTGAGGGCGCCCTTCTCCACGTCGATTTTGTTCAGGCGGGTGAGGAAGGTGGTGTGGCGGCAGTGGTCGCTCCAATAGGTGTCAATCACCCGCAGCTCGGTGACGGTGGGATCCCGGTGCTCCTCGTCCCGGAAGTAATCCCGGCAGAACTCCAGGTCGGAGAGGGTCATGGCAAAGCCCATGGAGTCGAAGTACGCCTGCATCCGGGCCTTATCCCAGGTGGTAAAGCCGGTGACACGGGCCACGTCCGCGGGGACATCCGCCTGCATCTCCAAGGTGGCGGGCTTTTCCATAGAGGCCTCCCGGCTTTCCACGGGGTTGATCAGGTAGTGCTTGACCTTTTCAAACTCTTCCGCCGACACCTGGCCCTTTAAGCCGATGACCTTGGCGGTAGCCACCGCCGGCCGCTCCCCCTGGGTGAGCAGCTGCACGCACTGGGCGGCGGAGTCCGCCCGCTGGTCGTACTGGCCGGGCAGGTACTCCATGGCGAACACCTGGTATTCCCCAGGAAGCCGGAAGTCCTCGCCGTACACCGCGTCCATGGTGGGCTCGGAGAGGATGGTGCGGGCCGCCGCCCCAAACTGCTCCTCCGACAGGCCCGAAACATCGTACCGGTTGAGGATGCGCACCTCCTCCAGGCCCCGCAGCCCCAGGTTGCCCTTTAGGTCCGCCAGCATCTGCTGGGCCTCGATGTTAAATCCCTGTTTTTTCTCAACAAATACCCGTGTGACCATGCGTTTCTTCCTTTCTCCAGCTTGTGCTGGGCAAAGAGATTCCTAAAAGTAAAAAGATATGCCGCCGCATCCGCGGGCAGGCTGCACACGCCGCCTTTCCCCTTCGCGGCAAGCAGCGCCCGCGGGAGGCCCCGAACGTAGCCCGGGGGTCATCCGGCCGCGGCAAAAATTACCGCTCCCTTTCTTCTTTCTTTTCTTATAGAAAGGAAAGCCCCTTGTGTACACACCATTGTAACACAAGGGGCCGGTTTTATAAAGCGTTTCCTGGAAAGTTTTCTCGTTCTCGCACTTTTGCACAATTCCCGCCGGGGGATGTGAAACATCTCTGCACGGTGGGCCTTACAGCTTGCGCCCCTTGCGGATTTTCCGCAGCTCCTGGGGGGAGACGCTGCCCATATCCCCAATGGAGAGGGCCACGCTGTGCTTAATGGGCTTCCACTCGATGTTGCCGAACACCGCCAGCACCATGGCGATGCCAAAGGTGAACACGAAAAACGGGAAGGTGAACAGGTAGCCAATCTTCTTCCCGCGGGAGCAGCGGATGCGCCGCCACTCTGTCACCAGGGGCAGCAGGCCCATGAGGAGCATCACCAGGTAGGAGTTGACCGCGGACATAATCACAGAGGCGAAGAAAATATCCAGCTGTTTGCGGGCGATGGTCACGCCCACCACGAACATCACCCCGTTGAGCAGCAGGCTGATAACCGAGAGGACCACTGCCGGGATGGTGCACATCAGCATGTCAAAGCAGGCGAAGCTGCCGTCGCACAGCATGGTTTTCACCATATTGCCGCCGTGCTTGGCCACCACCTGGAGGTAGCCCCGCTGCCAGCGGGAGCGCTGGCGGATGGACTGGGCAAAGCTGGAGGGCTGCTCGTCGTAGATGACGGCGTCGTGGCAATAGGCGATTTTCTCCCCGCGGCAGACCAGGTCGGCGGTGAACTCCAAATCCTCGGTGAGGAGGAAGTAGTCCCACCCGCCCAGCTCTTCCAGCAAGCTGTGGGCAAAGAGGAACCCAGTGCCAGACACGGCGCAGCTGGTGCCCAGGTAATCCCGGGGGCGGTTCAGGTACTCGCTCTCCCGCAAAAACCACAGGCCATACCCAGCGGTGATCCAGTTGTCGCCGTAATTTTTGGTGTTGCGGTAGCTGGTGACCACCCGGTTGCCCGAGGAGAACACCTTGTTCATCTCGGTTATGTAGCGGGGGTCCAGCAGGTTGTCGGCGTCAAAGACAAAGTAGCCGTCGTAGCGCTCCTGGGGGTACTCCTCCTGGATTTTTTGCAGCAGAAACCGCAGCGCGAAGCCCTTGCCCACCTGCAGCTTATTCTGGCGCTGGAAAACCCGGGCCCCGCAGGCCGCGGCGATTTGCGCGGTGTTGTCGGTGCAGTTGTCCGCCACCACGTAGACGTGGACCAAATCCTGGGGGTAATTTTGCCCCCGGATGCTCTCCAGCAGCTGGGCGATGACGGCGCTCTCATTCCGCGCGGCGATGAGCACGGCGTAGCGGCACAGCTTTTGGGCGGTGAACCGCCGCCGCTTTTTCAGCAGCCGCGCCACCGCGAACACCACCTGGTAGCAATAACAGGCCGCGAACACGGCCGCCATTAGGAAATTGATGGTAGACAACGTCTCCATACTTCTCACGCTCCTTTTTCACCCTCCCCCAAGGGGAGGCGTACAGGGTTATAAAACGGGACTCCCGTTTTGTACCACAGAAACATCAACACTTCTCCAACACCTGCGGTGGGCATGTCGCGAACGCTCCTGACGTCGCGGGGCTTCTTCTATAGAGAAGCTTGCGGCCCGCGATTAGGGCCTTCTGCAACCATGCGCTGGGTCTGCGGTGCGCAATTCGCGCACGCTCCTATCGTCGCGAGGCTTCTTCTATAGAGAGCTTGCGGCCCGCGCTCCTGATTTACCGGGACTATTGTACCACAGGTCTTGGTTTATTTAAAGGATATTGTGAACAGATTAAGTACAAGGCAATAAATTTCTTAAGAATTTATTAACATCTCTGTTCCTCCAAGAAAAAAATTTGGCGAAATGTAAATTAGGGCTTGCTTTTTCCCGCGGTATCGTGTAAAATAAACAGGCAACAAAAGATTCGGGCGCTTAGCTCAGCTGGCTAGAGCACCTGCTTGACGTGCAGGGGGTCAGCGGTTCAAGTCCGTTAGCGCCCACCACATTTTTAGGCAATAAGGTTATTCGGATAGGTTATCTGGATAGCCTTATTGGTCTAAAATTTATGATAAT
>ENA-UOJM01002447-UOJM01002447.1-human-gut-metagenome-genome-assembly--contig:-P116-NODE-2447-length-13158-cov-4.430131_pt1 | contig 13158 bp, 6 predicted proteins | sample MGYA00242349_ERZ723896 | MGnify/ENA metagenome assembly ERZ723896 | reverse complement strand
GCGGAACGTATGACTGACGGAGACAGCAGCACAATGTGGATTCAGAACGATGGAACATGGCCGAGTACCGTGTCCTTAAAATTACCCGCCGATAATACAAAGCGGATCAAAAAAGTCGTATTAAAATTTGAATCCGGTCAGAGTGCGTGGGGAGTTGACGTAACGCTTTCTCATGCACTGAACAACGTTACCAGTGACCTGGTTATAGATAATACTGCCACGGTCACATCTTTCGATGACGGTTATGAATTTACTTATGATACTGCCTTAAGTTTTACGCATACCTTCATTGAACTGTCAAATCCGACTAACAATGGTGCTGCCGGAGGATTCTGGCCGGCACTTGCAGAGGTGGAGATCTGGGCTGAAAATGAAAGTGGTGAGGAGTCTCTTACCAATGTAGCCCCTGCTGCAACGATCACCTCGGTTGGCGGAGATTACGGCACAAAAAGCAACCTCACAGATGAGGACTATAGTTCTCTCTATGTATTTAATGGTGGTGGAATGTCCACTCTGCCAGACGGTGCATGGATCGAAATGGAACTGGATCGGGAATATCCTGTCAAATCCATGGAGGCTGCTTTTGAGCATCTGTCTTCTGACGAAAACAATTTCCAGTTTACCTTCGATATCTATGGGAAGAGTTCAACTGACACGGAATGGCAGACACTCTTTGCCGGAGTGAATGCAACCCGTCTGGATGACGGCTATCTTCAGACACTGACACTGGATTCCATCAAAAATCTCAAATCGGTCCGCATCGTCATCACCAGCATTACCAATACAGCAGGTGATCCATGGCCGGCACTTGCGGAATTTAAAATTTTCGCTGATACAAGCGGTTCCGGTTCAGAGGATACGGAAAGTATCGCCTATAAAAAGCCGGTTCATACAAATGCCGGAGGAGTTGTCTCCCGTATCAATGATGGTTCTACCATCAATACATGGACGGGTGAACGTTATCCGGCTTATGTAGATATTGATCTGGAGGCCAATTATAAGCTGGATGAGATTCAGGTTTATACTCCTTCTGCCGGTTATTCCCAGTACTCTGTCTATACCAGTATGGATGGACGGGATTTTGATAAGTTAGCTGAAAAGTCTGACAAAGAAAGCTGCCCTGCTAAGGGGGAATCTTATCAAGCAAATAAAAAAGAAGCACGAATCGTACGTGTCTATGTGGAATATCAGTCTGAATCCTCCAAAGCACTGATCAACGAGATCCGTGTGCTTGGAACTCCAAGTGGTACAGCTGTTCAGGAGACTCCTGCAGTACAGGTTGAAGATTTTAAAAACTCTGCATACAACGTAACTGTTACCGATCAGGATACAATCAATGAAGTAAAGGGAATTATTGAAAGAAGAATCGGTGCAGCTTATAAAGACTGGTTTACATTTGAACTTGCAGATGCTGCAAATGGATATGACTATTATGACCTTTCCCAGAGCAACGGAAAGATCCATATCAATGGAAATAACGGTGTATCTCTTGCAACCGGTCTGAATTATTACCTGAAATATTACTGTAACGTCAATATTTCCCAGGTCGGCGATCAGGTCACCATGCCGAAAAGCATTATTCCGGTTGAAGGAACGGTACATAAAGAAACCAAATTCCCGGTTCGTTATTCTTATAACTACTGTACCCTCTCCTACTCTATGGCTTTCTGGGGCGAAGAGGAATGGAGAAATGAGTTAGACTGGCTTGCACTGAATGGTGTAAATGTAGTTCTTGATGCCACAGCTCAGGAAGAAGTCTGGAGACGTTTCCTTACAGAACTTGGTTATACTCATCAGGAAGCCAAAGATTTCATTGCCGGACCTGCCTACTATGCATGGGCCTATATGGCAAATCTTTCCGGTTATGGCGGCCCGGTTCATGATACCTGGTTCACTGAGAGAACGGAGCTCGCAAGAAAAAATCAGCTTATCATGAGAAAGCTCGGCATGCAGCCTGTCCTTCAGGGATATAGCGGAATGGTGCCGGTAGATATTACTTCCAAAGATCCTTCGGCAGAAGTGATCAAGCAGGGAACCTGGTGTTCTTTCCAGCGGCCAAGTATGCTGAGGACAGACAGTGAGTCTTTCACAAAATATGCAGCACTCTTCTATAAAGTACAGAAAGAAGTTTATGGAGTTTCCGCTCATTTTTATGCAACATACCCGTTCCATGATGGTGGAATTACGGGTGGTATGGTTTCCGCTGTTATTTCGCAGAAAGTCCTTGCAAGCATGATGACTGCTGATCCTCACGCAACCTGGGTGATCCAGTCCTGGCAGGGAAATCCGACAACGGCTCTGCTTCAGGGATTAGGTGACAACCGCGATTATGCTCTTGTTCTGGATCTCTATGCGGAAAAGACACCTCACTGGAATGAGACCAACCCTGGTTACTACGGTGGTGCAGAAGGCGGCGGAGAATTTCTGAATACTCCGTGGGTTTACTGTATGCTGAACAACTTCGGTGGACGTCTCGGACTCCATGGACATATTGATAATTATGTTGAAGGAATCGTAAATGCCTCTAAGCAGGCTGAACATATGGCAGGAATCGGTATCACACCGGAGGCATCTGTAAACAATCCGGTTCTCTACGATCTTTTCTTTGAAACGATCTGGGCTGATGACGGAAATAACTTACAGAAGATCAATCTTGATGAATGGTTTAAAAATTATGTAACAAGACGTTACGGTGCAGACAGTGACTCCGCTTATCAGGCAATGGAAATACTGCACGACACCGTATACAATCCTGCATACAATATGAAAGGACAGGGTGCTCCTGAGTCTGTTGTAAATGCCAGACCGGGACTGGATATCGGTGCAGCTTCTACATGGGGAAATGCTGTTGTTGATTATGATAAGAAAAAACTGGAAAAAGCAGCCGAGCTGCTCCTTGCAGACTATGATAAGCTGAAGAACAGTGCCGGCTATCAATATGACCTTGCCAATGTACTGGAACAGGTATTGTCCAATACGGCTCAGGAATATCAGAAAAAGATGGCGGCAGCTTTCCGCTCTGGTGATGCGGAAGAATTTAGTACCCTTTCCGATAAATTCCTTTCTATTATTGATATGGTAGAAAAAGTAACCGGAACACAGAAAGAATTTCTTGTCGGTACATGGATCAACGGTGCAAAGAAACTGGCAGAAAATTCCGATGATTTTACAAAAGAACTTTACGAACTGAATGCCCGCAGTCTGATCACCACATGGGGAAGTTACGACCAGGCAATCAGCGGTGGACTGATCGATTATTCCAACCGTCAGTGGGCCGGTCTGACCAACGATTACTATAAAATGCGTTGGGAGAAATGGATCACTGAACGTAAAAAAGAACTTGCCGGAGAATCTTATACCAATTACTCTGCTCAGGACTGGTTTGAGATGGAATGGGCATGGGCAAGAGGTACAAATAAATATTCCGGGACTCCGAATGGTGATGATCTTGAGGGAATCGGAACCCTTGTCCTTGCTTACTACTCACTCACCAATATGCCGAAAGCTCCTGCCGAGGAAGATTCCAGAGATCTTCCGCTTGAAGGCATGACTGCTACAGCAGGAAGTGAACAGGCAACGACCGGAAGTGAAGGACCGGCATCCGCTGTACTGGATCAGACTACAGGTACGATCTGGCACAGCAAATGGAGCGGTGATGCTCGTGAAAATCTCTGGATCGATATCGCTCTTGGAGAGAGTAAGACGGTAACCGGACTGCGTATGCTTCCAAGATCCGGTGGTGGGAATGGAACTATCACTTCCTACCGCATCGAGATCAGTAATGATCACGGCAAGACTTATCAGGAAGTTGCCACGGGTACATGGAACAGCAGTGACAGTTGGAAGATGGCAGAGTTCCATGCCATCCAGGCTACCAATGTACGCCTCTATGCGGTAGAATCTGTATCAGACACCAGCAATATTTTTGCATCAGCAGCCGAGATTCGTATCATGGGACCAGCTACTGCAATCGTTCCGGCAGAGGAAACTATAGTAAATATCGCAACTCCTTCTAAAGAAGCAGATCTGTCATCTGCACAGGCTGCAAAGGAGACTGATAAATACACCGTCTCTACAGTCTGGAAAGATGCAACCGGAACAACAGTAACGGCTATATCAAAGGATAAGAATGCGACTCATGACTATACGGCGAAGATTACTCTCACCCCTGTCACAGGATATTCCTTTGACAAAACCAGTGTACCGGATACATTGACATTGAAACTCAACGATCAAAGAACCGTTGAAGCTATTCCGGTCACAGACAGTGTTCTCAATGATGATGGAACTGTCACAATTACTTACCAGTTCAGCAATATGTTCCAGGGAGGCTCATTACGAATGGATCAGTCTTCTCCTGAAAAATCTACGAACATGAGATTTGGATATGACTTTAAGTTACCGGAAGCTTCATCCGAAAAAGATGAGATTAGCTTTAAAGGCTGTACCTGGTATTATGGAGTAGCTGAGGATGACTTAAAGAATACCTTCTCTCCAGACAAAACAAACTTTATAACGAATCCTGATAAAAAAGGAGCTGAATACTACAGATCCAATATCGTATTCACAAATCTTTCATCCGGTGCTTATAAACGCTCTGTATATGCCAGAATCCTGGTAAAATATACAGTAAATGGAAAAGAACGCAGTGTGATGGGAACATTTGTAGATTCAAGATCCGTCAGCATGATCGTTGAAGGAATCCTTGCCAATACGAACGCAGATCAGACGGAAAAAGATTATGCACAGAAAATCAAAGATGCAATTTTAAAGTAATCATTTTTCTTCAATCATTAAAACAGGTGAAGCCGACGCATTTGCGTCGGCTTTATCTGACCTTATATCTTTTTTCAGAATTGACCATTTTTAACGGTTCACATTTGTTGTATAGTAGAGAGAGTTTGAAAGGAAAGAGGTTTAACTATGAATACAACAACAAATTCAAAACTGAAAAAGATCGTTCTTACCGCATTGTTCGCAGCACTTTCCTGTGTTGCAACTATGTCGATCAAGCTTCCTACACCGGGAACCGGCGGATATATTCATCCGGGTGATGCAATGGTAATCCTCTCAGGTGTCGTTCTCGGACCATGGTGGGGACTTCTTGCAGGCGGAATTGGTTCTGCAATGGCAGATCTCCTTGGCGGATATTTCGTGTATGTTCCGATCACTTTTGCGATCAAAGGACTGGTAGCTGTCTGTGCCGGACTCTTATATCAGAAGATCGGTCATACTTCCAAGTCACGTTATGCCGCTGTCATTCTCGGCGGTATAGCTGATATCATCCTCGTAGCCGGTGGCTACTGCTTCTGCGAATACTTTTTCCTGTATGGTTCAGGTGCATTCGCAAGCGTACCTGCCAACCTGATCCAGGGACTCGGCGGACTCATCATTTCAGCAGTCCTTTATCCGATCCTTATGGCTGTCCCGGATGTAAGACAGACTGCCAATGCGGTAAATGAATAAGGAAACGAACAAGACTTAAAATTCCTGACAGCAAAAAGAACCAGTCATTTGCATAAGCAAATAGCTGGTTCTTTTTTATATGCTCATTTCACTCCGTCCACAGTTTCGTTCATCTCAACGTCAGTGTATCGATCGGTTTCAATACGATCGCTGAGTATGCTCCCATATTCAGCACGATCTCTCCATCCTCTACAATGTACTCATCATAAGCTGTTGTATATCCTTGCTCGTAGGTATAGATCAGACGCTTCATTCGCCCACTCATCTCCATTCCTGTCAGCCAGACAGGTACTGTTACTTCTTTCAGGATACTGCTGTTATTCACAATAATAACCAACTGCTCATCCTTTTCAAACCGTCCATATGCCAGCAGATTCTTCCCTGCGGCAAGCAGCTTGATTGAACCTTTTCTGAGCGGTTTTTCCGTCTTATGGATACGGATCATCTCTTTATGAAATGCAAGCAGCTCCTGATCTTCGTGCCCCCACGGATAAGTCCTTCTGTTATCCGGGTCAGTAAAACCACACAGTCCCACTTCATCTCCGTAATAAACCGTCGGTGCACCTACCCACGTCATCTGCATCACAACTGCTTCACGCATGACCGCAAGGTTTACACCCTCTTCTGCTCCTTTTGTGCCATGCTGACTTACCCGTCCGACTTTATGGTTCGTCCTTGTAAGGAACCGGGAATGATCGTGGTTGGATAATTCATTCATTGCCACCTGCAGAGACGGGGTCAGCATACTTGCCATAAAATGTCTCATTGCCCCGATAAAATTATCTGCATTGCCCCACAGATCCGTTCTACGCTCATCACTGTGCTTCTCCATACCGGTCAAAAACCAGGTCACCGGCTCCATAAATGCATCATAATTCATCACACTGTCCCACTCGTCTCCCTGAAGCCAGTCCTGTGGCTCTCCATAATGCTCTGCAAGGATCAGTGCATCCGGGTTCACACTTTTGACCTCTTTACGGAAACGTTTCCAGAATAAATGATTATATTCATTGCTGAATCCGAGATCCGCTGCGACATCCAGTCTCCAGCCGTCAATATTATAAGGTGCAGACACCCATTTCTTTCCGATCCGCATAATGTAATCTTCCAGATCCGGTGACTCCTCATACGCCAGCTTCGGCAGTGTATCATGTCCCCACCAGCCATCATATGTCCCATTGTACGGCCATGCTGAATCCTGGTTATTATGGAACAGGAAAAAGCTGCGGTACGGACTTTCCGCACTCACATACGCCCCCTTCTGGTAATCCGGCTGCGGTTCATAGATTCTCTCTCTGTCCATCCATTTATTAAAAGAACCGCAATGATTAAATACCCCATCCAGGATCACTTTCATTCCCCGCTGATGCATTGCATCCACCAGCTTTGCAAATAACTGGTTGCTGGCTTCCAGATTCCGCAGGTCTCCGGTTCTCTGCTGATACTTCGTTGCATGGATATTGTCCTTTGCACCCTTCGGAAGTACTTCTCCGTCATCCACTACGATCTTTCCGTAATGAGGATCAATATAATCATAGTCCTGTATATCATACTTATGGTTCGACGGAGACACGAACAGAGGATTAAAGTAAATCACCTCGATTCCAAGATCCTGCAGATAGTCCAGCTTATCTATGACTCCCTGCAGATCTCCGCCATAAAAGTTCCTGATATCCATGGATGCCGGAGCCTGACTCCAATCCTTAATTTTTTTACATGGAGCTCCGATATAAATATATTCATCATCTTCTACGTCATTTGTCGGATCTCCGTTATAGAAACGGTCTACAAAAATCTGATACATGACCGCCCCTTTTGCCCATTCCGGTGTGGAAAATCCCGGCTGGATAATAAAGGAATAGTACTCTTCTGCCCGGTAGGTCACACCATACCGGCTGAAATAGCAGATCTCTGTTCCTTTCTTGATCTCAAAATAATAGCGGAACGGCTCAGTTCCCAACTGATATTCGATCTCATAAAAATCAAATTCACCCGTCGTCTGCATTTTCCATAAAGTATAGATCTGTTCTCCTGCATGGAGCTTCACCTCATCCACATCATTGTGGGCTGTACGAAAACGCAGAACCACCTTTTCATTTATCTCCGGTTCTGCCGGAATGACATAATCGCCTGTTCCATCACAAAATAATGCTTCTCTGTTCATTCTCACCCTCCTCCGCTCCTTCGTATTCTGGATTCATAACCTATGAGAGAACCTGACACTGGCAGTTTCTCCTGCATACTCTGCTATGTCAGAAAACCCCCGGCCGTCAGTTCCTTCTGACGACAGAGGGTATACAGTAAACCTTTTTCAGGCATCCGTCTCACTTTCCTCAAACAGTGCTTCAAATTCGCTTCTGGTTATCTTCTCTTTCTCAAGCAGCAGTTCTGCACACTTTTCCAATACAGGATGGTATTCCTGAATAATACTTCTTGCCTGTGCATAACACTCATCTATGATCCGCTTGACTTCTTCGTCGATCGTTCCGGCAATCTTTTCTCCGTAACCTCTTGAAGTATGACCAAAATCTCTTCCGATAAAGACTTCATCACTGTCATTGTCATAATTGATCAGTCCCAGTTTCTCAGACATACCAAACTTGGTGATCATTGATTTTGCAATCGCTGTCGCCTGCTTAATATCCTGTGATGCACCTGTTGTAATATCATCAAAAATCTCTTCTTCTGCGACACGTCCTCCAAGAGATACTGTGATCTCCTGAAGCATATGTCCCTTTGTATTGAACATATCATCTTTTTCCGGAAGCGGCATTGTATATCCGCCTGCTCCACCCGTTGGAATGATGGATACACTGTATACCGGTCCTACATCCGGCAACACATGGAACAGGATCGCATGCCCTGCTTCATGATACGCTGTGATCCTTCGTTCCTTCTCTGAAACGATCCGGCTCTTCTTCTCCGGTCCGATCCCGACTTTTACAAATGCATGACGGATATCGGACTGCTGGATGAATACCCGGTTCTCCTTTGCTGCGAGGATCGCAGCTTCATTGAGAAGGTTCTCAAGATCTGCTCCTGAAAATCCTGCCGTCGTCTGTGCGATCTGCTTCAGATCCACGTCATCCCCCAGCGGTTTATTTCTTGCATGTACTTTCAGAATCTCTTCTCTTCCACCCACATCCGGTCTGCCGACAATCACATCACGGTCAAACCTTCCCGGACGTAAGATCGCCGGATCAAGGATGTCTTTCCGGTTCGTTGCCGCCATCACGATGATGCCTTCATTTACACCAAATCCATCCATCTCTACAAGGAGCTGGTTCAATGTCTGCTCTCTCTCATCATGGCCACCGCCCAGACCGCTGCCGCGTCGTCTTGCAACAGCATCAATCTCATCAATAAACACGATACAAGGTGCATTTTTCTTCGCATCCTGGAACAGATCCCTGACACGGGATGCACCGACTCCGACGAACATCTCCACGAAATCCGAACCCGAAATGCTGAAGAACGGAACTCCCGCTTCTCCTGCTACTGCCTTTGCAAGCAGCGTCTTACCCGTTCCCGGAGGTCCCTCCAGCAGAACTCCCTTCGGGATCCTTGCTCCAAGCTGGGTATATTTTCTCGGTGCCTTCAGGAAATCAACGATCTCCTCCAGCTCTTCTTTCTCTTCTTTCAGACCTGCAACATCTGCAAATGTCACCTTGATCTCATTCTGTGTACTCATTCTTGCACGGCTCTTTCCGAAATTCATCGCTTTTGAATTTGTTCCGCCATTCTGACGGTTCATCAGCATAAACAGTAAAAAGATACCGCATAAAGTAATCAGTGACGGAAGGACTGCTGACATGATGATGGACTCTTTCGGAACATCCTCAAGACTGTATTTCACATCATTTTCCTGCAGAAATTCTTCCACCTTCCCTACGTCCGAAACATTCAGGCTTCTTACAGATGAATCATCTTTCAATGACAACGTCACCCGTCCGGTCGGCACAGCACTGTTCTGTCTGATATCTGCCGCCGTGACATTCCCCGCTTCTACTTCTTTTACAAAAGTAGAGTAGGAAATTTCCTGCTGGTGCATCTGCACCTTGTTCGCCATCCACAGGATGCCTCCTATGATAAGGATGAACAGCAGGATCGAGCCCCAGTTCACGCCTCTGTATTTCTTCTTGTTCTCCAAGGCTTATAACTCCTCCTTATTCTACACCTTCCACAACTCCGATATACGGAAGGTTTCTATATTTCTGTGCGTAGTCCAGTCCATATCCGACTACAAATTCATCCGGGATCTCAAATCCCGTATAATCCACCTTTACATCCTTCACACGACGATCCGGTTTGTCCAGAAGCGTGCAAAGATGAAGGCTTGCAGGCTTTCTTCTCTGAAGTACATCCATCAGATAATACAGCGTATTTCCTGAATCAATGATATCTTCCACGATCAGCACGTCTTTTCCCTCGATGGACTCATCCAGATCCTTTGCAATACGCACTACACCGCTGGACTTTGTTCCGTCTCCGTAGCTTCCCACGCACATAAAGTCCATGGAAACCGGTACCGTAATTCTCTTTGCCAGTTCACACATGAAAAAGACTCCGCCCTTCAGCACACAGATCAGATGAATCTGCTTTCCCTCATAATCTTTGCTGATCTGCTCTCCTAATGCTCTAATTCTTGCGTCAACTTCTTCTTCCGGAACTAATACTTTTATACTCTCTGCCATGATCCTATTCCTCCACAATCTTTATCTTAAGAATCTTTGTTGTCTGATCCCCAATCTGATATGCCGCACTCATCCGCATACCCGGGATCCATACGATCTGTTCTTCTTCCGCGATCAGAAGTATCCGGTCCCTTTTTTCCTTTGGGACTTTCTCATTAATAAAATAAGACTTCAGCTTCTGCCGCTTTCCCCGGCTGTCAATCACCAGCTCATCACCGGGTCTTCTGTATCTTATACAGAGTCCGCTTTTGATTATATCATAATCAAAGCATTTCGTGTAGCTTTTTTGTGGCAACTCTTTCCCTGAAACTGCTTCTTCTCTTCCACAGATCTCACAACAGACTTTCTGCCCCGTTCCCGGGAAATAAGTTTCCCCCGGAATCTTCAGTTCCACGCTCTGCTGCCCGGCACCTTCTTTTTCCTGAGCCTTTTTCTGATTCTTTTTCTGATCCCTGTCTTCAGATCTTCGCCGGATCTCAACTCCGGCATAGGTTCTGACCGCCCGGAGCTGATACGGAAGATCCCTGCTTTTTCCGACCTGCCTGCCAAATAACCCTCTTACTGCTTCCATATGCACTGCTTCAATATCTTTCTGTGCTTCTGCCATTTCACAGATACACCGACGGATCAGAAGAGACTGTAAAACGCCCGGAAGTTCTGCATATTCTTCCTCTTCAATCCTGAGTCCTGCCGGCTTTTCTTCCTTTTTCCCCTGCTGCTTTTCTTCCGGATTTTCCTCCGAAACATCCACCGGATGGACCATCTGTCTCCATGCCGCATCCGCCTGCAGGTTCAGATACTCCCATATTTCTTCTGCCTGTAAACTCAGACGATTGATATGCTCTACTGTCTGACGGTTGATCTCCTGTTCCATAACCGGAAGAATCTTGTGCCGGATCCGGTTGCGGGTATACTCATCTTCTTCGTTCGTCTCATCAGTACAATAGGAAATCTGCTCCTCTTCCAGCCACTCTTCAATCTCTTTCCTCGTCAGACAGAGCAGCGGACGGATCCGGTTTCCGTAAACCGGACGAATCCCGCACATTCCCTGAAGCCCGCTTCCCCTCGCCAGATTCAGAAGTACTGTCTCTGCATTATCATTTTTATGATGTGCCGTCGCGATCTTATTCGCACCGGACTCCCTGCATACAGTCTCAAATGCATTGCTCCGTTCGATTCGGCCTGCTTCTTAAAGAGATTTTTTCCCATTTTTTGCAATTAATTCCACATTTTCATGAAAAATCCTGCAGGGAACATCAAGTTTTCTGCACAGCTCTTTCACATAAGCCTCATCCTGCTCTGCCGCCTCTGCTCTCAACTGATGGTTCACATGGCAGACGATCACCTCAAACCCAAGCTTTTTCCGCAGTTCGCAAAGCACAAAAAGCAGGCATACCGAATCTGCTCCACCCGATACACCTGTCACGATGCGGTCACCCCGCCCGATCATCTGATACTGTTCAATATACTGCTCTACTTTTTTTCTTTTTTTATCCATCATATGTAAACTATACCGAAATACTTTTTAATTGTAAATCCCTGCTGTTTAACTTTTCAGACTTTCCTGTCACGCTTTCCATATCCCGACTGCAAGGACTGTCATATCATCCTCCGGTTCTCTTCCTGTCCAGCTCAGAACCTGCTGAAGAATATGATGTGCCAACTCCTTCGGATTGCTGATGGCAGTGCCTTTGATGATCGTCTCCAGGAGCAGATCCTGTTCTCCCACCGGCAGTGCATCCATCACACCATCCGTTACCATAATGATAAAATCTCCATCTTCCAGTTGCCGACGCACCGAATCGATTTCTATAGAATTGATCACTCCGATCGGAAGACTGGTGGAATTTAAATGTTCCACTCCGGCTTTGCTTCGGATAAATGTTGAAGATGCTCCCGCTTTGATGATCTCACATTCCCCGCTGTACAGGTCAAAGATCGTCATGTCTACCGTCGAGTAATGGATTTCCTCACGCCCCATCACCAGAGTTGTATTAATCATCTGGATTGCAGTCTTTTCCGGAAATCCCGCCTCCAGAAGTTCTTCTAAAAGCTCCACCACCAGGGTACTCTCCCTGCACGCGGTTTCACCTGAACCCATCCCATCAGAAAGCACCACGCCCTTTTTTCCACCTGGCAGCTCCATCATGGCAAAATTATCGCCTGAAATGCTGTTGCACCCCTTGCCGATCCGGGCAACTCCCGGAATTGTATAATATGCCGGTCCTTCCCTGCAGATAACCGTCATATAATTCTGCCCGATCATCTGGGCACTGTCATTTTCTGCGACAAACCGTCGTCCTGTTGCGGCTGATACGCACCGCACCAGTTCCCGGACAGTCATTCTCTTTTTCTGCATCGCTCTCGCAGTCACATGAACTTCGTATTTTCCTTCCCGGTTCATGAAAAACTGCGTATACAGAACCTTGACGCCACGCTTTTTCAACTGCCCGGAGATCCGCCGCTCCATCCGTTCATCCGTAAAAATACTTTCCTCCAGTTCCCTTGCACTGCTCTGAAGCATATCCGCAAAAGTATCCAGTTGGATCGCACATCCCTCTCTGCTTCTTGCGATCCGGTTGATCCAGATCATGTTCTGTCTTGCATCATGAAATCCTTCCAGCATTTCCCTGAGAAACCGCGGTGCCATGATGCAACGCTGCATCAGTTTCCGCTTGGTTTCTGTATTCAGATCATTCCCGTAATGATCCACCGCAGACAGGACTTCATATCCCATCTGATAGGTATGGATAAAATTTTCTCCCCAGCACCATTCACATTTCTCACATTTTGAGCAGACTTTTTCTTTCAGACGACGAAACATCATCTCGATCTCCTCATCCGAAAAGGCTTGCTTTTTTTCTTCCAGCCCAAGAAATATCTGTGAAAGCTGCTTTACAGAACCCGCAAAACGTTCGATCTGTTCCACATAGGGGCTATTATGCAATGTCTGCCCGTCGTTCATATCCTGTATTCCGCTCCTTCCTGTCAGATGATA
>ENA-UOJM01002444-UOJM01002444.1-human-gut-metagenome-genome-assembly--contig:-P116-NODE-2444-length-13174-cov-5.313515_pt1 | contig 13174 bp, 11 predicted proteins | sample MGYA00242349_ERZ723896 | MGnify/ENA metagenome assembly ERZ723896 | reverse complement strand
TCCCAGAAAGACTTTTTTCTACCTTTCCGTGTCTACTTTTATAATAGCATCATACTTTAGTAACGACCATATCTATAGCTATAAATTAACAAGGAGGTAGAGAAATGTATTATTTCTCAGATAAATTCTTGACCGGACTAAAGAGTAAAAGTGAAAACTTTCAAAACGAATTCTTTTATGTTGTTGATCGGTTGTGCCAGGACAGCGGCGACGATCAGTTTATTCAAGCTATGATCGAACAAGAACTATCCTATGACCATCCTGGCAATCTTATCAATTATTCGGAACAGATATGGGGCGGAGAGCCGCAGTGCCGTACAGAGAAAGAATGGGTGCAAAAGATATGCGAAACAGTGCATAATCTGTTCGAGGAAGAGGAATGGGGCGAATATCATGGCTTGGATATTGCAACGCATCTGTTTATTTCCGTGCATTTACCGGAAGATGTATTCTCAGATGCAGCAAGACAGATGGTACAGATTTTTACCATGATGCAGCGCCCGGAAAATCCGCCATTCGTTTATGTGGTTCGAGCCTCCGAAAATACAGGGGCAGGCTGTGAGTGTTTTGTTGCGGTTATGAAATGAAACTATGATGTCGGAAAGAAGGCGAAATATAAAAATTACATAGGAAAATCAGTTTACAAGTATTATCAGTAAAACGCGGAGGTCAAAAATATGATGGAACATACTGAAAAAATTGCATATCTAAAAGCACTAATTTACATTGCGACGGCAGATGACACGATTGATGAATCTGAACGTGAAAAGTTTTCCCAATTGGGACATATTTACGGATTGAATGAAGATGAAATCAATAGCATTGCAGACAGTGTAATCAATAAAGCGGAAACGCTGGAAGAAATTTTAGGGAATATCTCCACGCGACAGACAAAATTACTGCTCGTATATGATCTTTTAGCGATTTGCTATGCGGATGGCTGTTATTCCCTTGCTGAGAAAAATGCGATGCGTTCGATTGTCAATATGCTTCATATTGAGGAAGCAAAACTCACAGCACTGGAAGAGGTAATAGAGGAAAGCACAGTACTAAATAAAAAGCTCGAAACTATTCTCGAAAAATAAGGAGACGATATTATGGGACTCGGAAAAATTTTGGCTATTGTAGGTGCCGGTGCTGCATGCGTAATAACAGGTGGCCTGGCTGCTCCGGCAATCGGTGCTGCGGTTGGCGCTACTATGGGTTTATCCGGCGCTGCGGCTACTTCAGCCGGACTGGCGGCTCTTGGCGGTGGAGCATTGGCCGCAGGCGGTGCAGGTGTAGCAGGCGGCACCATGCTTATTCAGGCGGTAGCCGGTGGGCTTGGCGTCCTCGGTGCAGGCATTGCGACCAATGCCGCCGATGGTGCGAAAGCAAAGAAGCAGAATAAAGAATTGCGTGATGCATTACGCCAGCACAATGTTGACAGTGCCACAAAACAAAAGCTTATCGCACAGTTGAATGCGACGAAAGAAGAATTGCAAAAAGCATTGAATGAAGAACGCAGGAAAAACAACGTCCATGAGGAAACAATTCGAATTCTGCAAGAGCAGCTGGATGATCTTATCGAGACACTTGAGGTTGCAAAAGCTGCGTAAGGGAAGCATCTATGGACAAAGACAGCATCATTCTTAAATACGAACAGGTTGAAATGCAGGCGATTTCTTCTGGTATATCTGATCTTGCGGAAAGTAATCGTAAGCAGGAAGAAAAGCTGAACGAACTAAAAGCTAAAATGGCTCGTGCTTATAAGTTAGCAGGGGCGAAAATTCAGCCGACTACTGTTCATGAGAACAACGCGGCATGTGAGGCAACTATTCCGACTGCTGTTGCTGCACCGAGTACAGAGATGTCGTATGAAGCATTGTATCAAAAGGCGAGCGCTTCATTAGCAGAACGAGGCATTGATGCCGACAGCCTTGATTACCATTCACTTGTGTCAGAAGCAGAACTTCGTGAAATCGAACAGCAACTGAACCGACCTTTGCCGAGACGTGAAAAATGGACAAAGTCTGACTTTATTGCAGTATTCATCGCTGCTGCAATCGGCAGCCTTGCTGATATAGTGCTGAGTGATCGCAACAATGCGTTGACCGGAACAAAATCAGACTTTTCCAAATGGCTGAATGGTTTCCATACACATGAAGGCGGCGCACCTATTGACTATCAGGGTAAAAATTTTGGTGGTGGATTCCATCGAGGTCTGTCAAAAGGACATGATATTCTCCGTTTTATCGAGGGAATTATGATGTTCCAAAATGGACAATTCGAAGCAATTCGTTATGAAAACGGAATCGCCCAAAGGATTATCCGTACTGCAAATCAATATGGTACGCCGTATGAGCAGCTGAGTATAGCGGAAGCAATTGCACGCTATGCAAAACATATGTTTGCAGACTTGTTTTCGACGTGCAGTCTGCCTTTCCCTGGCAGTTCCTTTTTGGTCGAAGCCGATAACCGTACTCTTCGTAAATTTGCCGCAGATATGTATCAGAACGGATTCAATATCAAAAATATAATGACGCAAGGGCTTTCTGATGTCATTATCGAGGTAATCCTTAGAATTTATTTCAGTATTCAGTCTGTTCGGCAATATAAGGAGAAATTCGAATTATCGGAAGATTATTCAAATTTTGATGCAGTAAAGCATTTCTTCAAACAGGAAAACAAAGATAAACTGGATGAAATGCTGTTAGTTGCACATACGATTGTAGCTGCAATGAATATTGGTAAAGTTATCATCAACAAGGCGCCTTGGCAGATTAATATCGGTGAAATCTTCAGCGTTGTTCGGTATGGCGTCAAAGTACTATCGAGAATGCTGGATCGAAATTCTGATTATGCTAAACTGATGCGAAGCTCCAAGGAAATCCACGAAGGCTGGCTTGCGCTCGAGCAGCAAATTTGTAATAGTGAACAAAGTATAATCATGGCTGAACCCACATTATCAATAGTATAACTATATATTCGCCTCAAAAAACTCCATAATCCCCGCTTTGAGCACTCTCCACTCCCGGCCGACCTTTACGGCCGGGAGTTCTTCGTTGGCGATCATCTTTCGAACCTGCTGGCGTGTTGTCTTGAGCAGGTCAGCGACTTCCTTGACGGTCAGAATTTCGTCGTTCCTCATGCCCACGGGTCCTTCCTCGAATCAAACTGCGACGAAGTGCGAGGCTGATTATATTGCTCCTTGTAGATGGAATTGTGCAGCTTGCGGACCAGAACCTTGCGGAAACCCCAGTTGCCGTACTGGTCCTCCTGCGGCTGAATGCTGTACTTGTCCGCGTAGTGTTTGAGCTCCTGCTTGCTGATTTCGAACAGTCGGCAGACCTCGTCGATGGTGTAATACTCCTTCATCCCGCGATAATCCAGATACTTCATAAAAATCATCCTTTTACATATAAGATTTGACAGCACAGATCACAGTTCACCGCAATTCATGCCATCTTATATTTATGTTAGTGATTTCGTTTCAAAAATGATAATCGAAACCCATGCCAATTCTATTGAAAAGGCATGGGTTTCGTGATTTATAGAACGAATTTCAATTCTTCGATCTCTGATTTATCCTTCAATGTAATCGGCTGAATGCCAAGCTCTTTGAACTGCTTGCGCACAGTGCGCAGCTGATTTTCGGTGAGTTTACTGTTATACACAGCCTGTGCATAACATTTGCAGTCGGACAGCTTTTTGACAAGCAGACGCATATTTTTGCGAGTTGAAGCATGTTTCACGGTCTCAACCTTTGCCATGCAGTCCGAATACCGCACAAACGGCAGGTCTGCGTGCAGCATTTCCATATAAGAACGGACGGTGTCCTCGGACTCGTCCATGACAGTTTTCAGGATTTTCTTGTTGCTGCCCTTAACCTGCTCAGACAGTCCGCGCTTGAACTTCGCGCCCGAGCGGGAGACCTCGAATCGCAGCATTGGTGCATCGTAGTCCTCGAGCAAATCCTCCTCCATCAGCTGAAACGTCTTATCATAGACCGTCAATGTGGTCGTTTTGCAGCAAATCCGCCACGAATGTGCATTCTTTTTCTTATGATTGGAGAAAGTTTTATCGAATGTACACAGCTCGTATTTCTTCATATATGGACTGCGTCGAACGACGCGCAGCGCCTCGTCAACCCAGTCCTGCGAATCGGGAAAGTAGTCCAGACAGCAGTCAATACGCGAAAGCGTCAGTTGCTCAAAGTCACAGTTCAGACCGATTTTATGCAGCAGCTTGGTCATTTCCTTATCAAGCGATTTCAACTGTTTATCTTCCGCGTGGAATACCTTCTTGGGCGAATATTCTCCGTACAGCAAAGTGTGCGGATTGAGACGGAAATGTATAAAGGGGGCGTGATTTTTCTTCGTTTTGTTCTTGCTGCGCACCTGCTGGTACAGATAAAGCACCACGCCCTGATTGCAGTAAGAGGTGCAGATATACTTCGTCAGACCTTTCTCAGAATGATATGTCGAGTCCGGATAAAAACTGCCGAAATTCATACTTTTCAGACTATGAAACACCTTGTTGAAGTCCTTTTTAGACACCCTGTGGAATAATTCGATCGTGTGGATACCATATCGAAAGTCCATTTCACTCACCGTCCTTCGCAAAGCAGCCGATGACTGCATCGTGCAAATCGTCCGATGACTCGCAGATTGCATACAGCTCATTTACGGCATCAATCGCGCGTTCATCCGTATTTGAGATGATGTCAAGGTTCATCTGAAAATCAGCGTCATTCCAGAGCAGGAGCGCCTTTGCGCGTTTGCCGTCGCGCCCGGCTCTGCCTGCCATCTGATAGAACGACGCTGCGCTGAACGGAAGCTGAGAGACGATAATCAAACGAATATCCGGGATATTCACGCCCATACCGAACGCAGAAGTTGCAATCATGATGTGCGCCTTGCCGGAACGAAAGCGCTGCTCCTGCTTCGCTCGGTTGGATAATTTGCTGTGGCAGATGGCAATCTCATCAGCCTCGATATCACAATCTTCAATTAAGTAATCGCGCATCTCTTCCACATCACAGACACGGGTGCAGTAGATAACGATTTTACCCTTGTTAGCATATTTTAGAATTGCTTTCTTGACTTTCCCATAACGAATTGCCTCCGTTTTCACGAACACTTTTCCCAGAGAAAGATTAGAACGCTTGAGCTTGCCGATATGTACCGTCGGATTTTTCATACGCAGACTTTTTATGATATACGGAATATCCTCCTGCATAACAGTTGCGCTGAACGCAGCAACAACAGGGGACGAGGGCAAATCCTTGATAAATCTACCGATATTGCGGTACATTGGACGAAATTCATTACCCCATTCGGTCAGACAATGCACTTCATCCACAACAACCGTGTGTACTTTATTTCTCTGAATTGCCTTCCACAGATGCGGATCATTCAGCCGTTCCGGTGCAACAAAGAGCGCCTGGAGTTTACCATGCTTTAATCTTTCGATAATATTGGTATTCTCCGCATTGCCGCCGTACAGGCAGCCCGCTCGGATTTTGCTGTCCTCGCAGCGCTGCACTAAGTCCCGCATCAATGCAACTGTTGGGAGAATACCAACCAGCAGACCGTTCGGGTACAGGGTGATCATCGAGAGAAAGCAGATCGACTTGCCTTCAGAGGTTCGAGCTAAGCCAAGTACATCTTTACCATTGAGTAAGTCTGTAATTACATCCTTTTGAAACGCTTTCAGCTTTGCGATACCAAAGCTATTGCATATCACCTTTTCCTGTTTGTTTGTCATAATTTTCACTCCTAAACATAGAATTCTCGTTCAAAACTGAAATTTAGAAATTTCATCTGAACTGCCTTTATTCCATTGTTGAGAGCGTAATCAAATTATAATTTCACAGGAATAACATGATATATAATAATAGCGAAAGGCTTATCCCGGTACATGAGACAAGCCTTGGCTAATATTATAATTGCAATTTAGTGAACAACCTGCATTTTGCGGTCCTCAAGCAGCGAGCAGCGGTCTGCGATACCGTCCGTCACATACACCGTCCCGTTTTCGTCCATCAAAATCGCATCAAACTCGTCCGAATGCGCGCGCCAGTAATCCAGCGCATCGTCCACACCCATGATGAACAGCGAGGTCGAGAGACCGTCCGCGAGTGTGCCGTCATGGCTGATGATGGTCGAGGAGATGACGCCGCTGTCGGCCGGTGTGCCGGTACGCGGGTCAATGATGTGATGATACGTCCGGCCGTTATCCTCAAAATACCGCTGATAGCCGCCCGATGTGATCACCGCTTCATCCGCAATCTCCACCACCGCAAAGTTTTCACCTTCGTCGTTCGGGTCCTGCACAGCAACACGCCATTTGCTGCCGTCCGGCTTGCAGCCGAGCGCCTGCACGTTGCCGCCGAGAGAAACTATGCCGCTCGTTACTCCGTTATCCGCGAGCACCTGCATGATGCGGTCCGAGGTATAGCCCTTGGCAATACCGCCCAGATCCACCTGCACATCCGCCGGAATGGAAACGTCACTGCCGTTCTGCCGCACCTGCTTGTAATCCACACGGGTGAGCAACTGTTGCAGCTCATCCGCCGAAGGCACACGGTAGTTCTGTGTGGTGAATCCCCATGCATCCATGACCGGCTCGATCGTGCAGTCAAAAATGCCGTTGGTCGAGTCAGAAACCTCCAGCGCCCGCTCAAGCAGCGTCTGCGTGTCCCCGTGCAGCGTCGCCGCGTGATCTCGGTTGAGCGCGTAAATGTCGCCGCTCTCGCTGCTGATGGAGAACAGCGCGTCCAGACGTTCGATCTCGCTCTTCGCCGCCTCCAGCGCCTCTCCGGCATGGTCTCCGTAGGCGGTCAGCGTCATGGCCGTGTCCATCGCGAACAGGTCGATCGACTGGGAGGCTGTGCCAGCGGACGAGACCGAGGGGGCGGAAGCCTGTCCGCAGCCGCCCAGAAAAACAAGCCCGAGCAGCAGCAGCGCCTTGATTTTTTTCTTCATCAACAAATATCCTCCGAAAGTTAGCGTTTGCTTACTATAAAATAGCATATCACGGCAAAAAAGACTTGTCAAGCTGCGAAATCTTGATAAACCGTGGTTCATCTCGCGAAAAAGTGCGGTTGACAAATAAAAAGCACTGGTGTAGACTAAGGTCAGCTTATAATGTTAGCAAAAGCTAACCATAGCATTTTTCCTCGGGTTGCAAAAACGCGCGAGGAAAAATGCTATTTTTCGACGTGATGGTTAGCTTTGTCTAACAAAAGGAGGAACCGAAAAGTGAAGTGTAAAAACACCATTGCAATGGTGCTGGCAGGCGCGATGCTCCTGCCGAGCAATGCCTTTGTGCCGACCTGAGCCAGTACAGGGATTTCCCGAACGACTGGTCCGCGAAGTCGCTCGAGCAGGCGATCGACGATGGCCTGCTGAATGGCTCGAACGGTATGATCGACGCGAAGGGTCTGCTGACCCGCGCACAGATGGCGGCGATCGTCTCCCGTGCCTTTGGCGCGGCTAAGACGGCGTCTTTGGACGACTACAGAGATGTACTGCCGAGCGCATGGTATTACAGCGATATGGGCAAGGCAGTCAAGATGGGCGCGTTCCAGGGCGCGAATGGCCTGCTGAACCCGGATGCACCGATCACCCGCGAGGAGGCGTTCACCGTTCTGGCGCGCGCCTTTGCGCTCGAGGGCGGCGGCAGCGCTACGCTGAAGGACTTTGTTGACGGCGGCACGGTATCCTCGTGGGCGTCCGAGAGCGTTGCGGCGCTGGTCGCAGGCGGATATGTCAACGGCGCGAACGGAATGCTGAACCTGAAGAATAACATCACTCGCGCGGAATTCGCCAAGGTCATCACCGGCATGGCGGCATCCTATGTCGGCGCAGAGGGCGTCTCCGGCAAGACAGTCGAGGGCAACATGATCGTCCGCGAGAGTGGCGCGTCGCTCTCCGGCATGACCATCAACGGCGACCTCATCATCGCGGACAGCGCGGACAAGGTGTCGCTGGATAACGTCAAAGTTACCGGCCGCATCGTCATCCGCGGCGGTGCGGACGCGGTCAGCATCAAGAATACCACGGCCGGAAAGGGCGTGCTGGTCAGCAGCCCGAACGGCGCGGCGGCGATCTCGGTATCGGGCGGCAGCGTCGGCACTGTGACCGCGAAGTCCGATCTGTCCCTGTCCGGCTCGGTAAGCAATGTTGCTGTTACCGATAAGGCTACCCTGACCGTCGAAAAGAACGCATCCGTCGGCACTGTCACCGTATCTGCGGCAGGCTCCAAGGTAACGGGCGACGGCAAGGTAACGAACGTACAGGCCAACGCGAACAATGTTACCGTCACCAGCAAGGGTACCAAGGTAACAGCCGGCAGCGGCGTTTCCGGCGTCAAGGCAGGCGATAAGGCCGTAGAATCCGGCAAGACTGAAACCGTTGGTACCGCTTCGACTTCGAGCGGCGGCTCGTCGGGCGGTTCGTCGAGCGGCGGCGGTTCGTCTACCAAGGTTACCACCTGGGCAGACATGTACAAGGGTCTCGGCGTTGATACGACCACCGGTTACGATGCTGTTACCTCCGCAACCAATTTTACGGGTCACCATGCAAAGGACATCCCGACGATTATCAACAAGAACGGCGCGTCGCTGGACGGTGTCAAGCTGACCGGCAAGACCGCGTCCGTCACGCCGAAACTGTCCTCGGCATCCTATGCTTATTCCAGCAAGTACGGCACGGGCGAGTTTGATATTGTTCCGGATGCCACCGTCTCCGGCTATGTCTGGAACGACTACAAAAACAACCTGTATGCCGTCACGATTTCGGACGGCACGACTACGGTCGGCGCACTGCCGTGGGTAGATTATTACGGCGAGGACGCGACGAGCGGTTATCACTACAACAAGGTTCAGATCGCTTTGAATAACGGTACCTCTAAGGCATCTAATGAGGCAGATGTACAGCGTTACAAGGCGTTTTATGACGAAACCGGCAAGCATCTGAAGGCGGGCACCTATACCGTTACCCTGTATTCCGAGGGTTATGAGCCGCTGAAGGCAGAGGTCGAGGTGAAGGCCGATGCAGACCGTACCGCAACGGTTACGGAAGCAGATTTTGCTTCCGGCACGACCGGTGTTGCGCTCTCTGATGCCCTGCCGAGCGATTTCGACGCAGCTTACAGCTTTACGGTGAACGGCAAAGCGTCTGACTTCTTTAGCTATGCAGACGGAACGATTACCTGGAATGGCGAGGCAGACGCGCCGAGCGGTACCTATCAGCTGGTAATCCATGATAACAGCGGCAAATATGCCGATATTACCGCTCAGATCAAGCTGAATGTTTACGCTTACGCTTCCGTTCCGTATGATGAATACTGGAAGAGCGAGGACGTATATCTGAGCGGCAAAGACTGGGCAGCTGCCTCGGATGTAGAGGATACAAACGACGAGAAGGACAAGGGCGCATTTGATGCCGTATCCCGTGCGACGACCAAACACGGCCGTCATCGCGGCAGCTTCCAGCAGAATGTAGTAATCGACACTACGGACAGCAAGCAGTACAGGCCGGTTTACTGGATTGACGCTGATACTGCCGTTGTTTCGACCGGCGAGCAGATCACTCTCAACAAGAACAACATCCAAGATTACAAGATCACCGGCATCAAGTATGTGCCGGTCAAGGTCAGCGCTTCCGATTTTGCTGACTTCTGCACTAAGTACACCGTTACCAAGAACGGCAAAGAGCTGAAAGGCGGCTATCCGGAAGACAATCTGAAGGCTTACAGCGATTTGGTAGCTGATGTTGATGCAGATACCAACGGTCTGAAAACCGTTACCAAGGGCAGAAACGGCGCCTACACCTTCGGCAAGCGCCAGACGGGTACCGGCTCGGGTATCAAGAACCAGACGCTGCAAACCGCGGACGAAGATATTGTTGTCACGAAAAAAACATATGATTCTGCAAATAAGTACGGCGCACATCTGCGTGTTGACCTGACCAACCCAAAGGATGAAGATGACAAGGACACGAAGAACGCATTCGGCGCACTCGGTGACAATATGCAGACCGTTGTATGGAAGTACTACGGCGATGGCGATACCGTGCTTGCGACCTACGGCACCAAGTTCGCCGCTGACAACTGGATTCACAGTAGGAAGGGTATTCAGCTGGGTCTGACGGATTCTCTGCGCTTCCAGCTGCCGGAGGGCACGGACGGCACGGGCAAGTGGACTATCACGATTTACGCGCTCGGATACAGCGATACTACTTATACCGTCACCATGACCAAAGATAATGTGGCTGAAAAGGTCGTGCTCATGACGGACGAGCAGCGAACCCAGTTGACTGATCTCGCAAAACAGGCTAAGGATTTACTTCCGAATTATCCTGACACCTCTACGACTAACGAAGCAGAACTGAAAAAGCACTATGATCAAGCCGCTGCACTCCTTGAAAACAAAGATGCATCGTCCGCTGCTGCTGCCGAACTTATCGGCGAACTGCCGGGGTTGATTCAGGCCGTAAAGGACGAGCGCGATACTAAGCCGACTGTTGAAACCAAGACCATTACAGGTACGATCTCGCCCTCCGATGACAAGGATGAGAACATTGTAACAGGGTATAACTTCTCCTTTGAAGTAACCTTAGAAAATGGCACCATTATGAGCATCAGCAACGACACAACTGACGCAGGTGATAATAGCAAGTATTGGACTTGGGCTACTACAGAGGGACATAAGGGCGTACCAGGTCTGTTTAATAGTCTGATTGGCAAGTCTGCGACTGAAATTGACTCGGTAGATGCTGTTTCCAAGGCAACCGTTTCCTCCAACGCCATCAAAAAGGCAGTCAAGAACGCTCTTTCGAAATAGGAAAGTGAGCAGTCGCCCTCTGCGCCAGCCCTGAAAGCGGCAGACGCTCGGACGCAGCTGCTGTATGCAGCAACATCCCCGGCGGAACTTAACGTTTCGGCCGGGGATGGCTGTATCGTCTGGTATACCACCGACGGCAGCACTCCGAGCGTAGACGGGAACACTGCAGAAACCCTTGAAGGTACAACGCTGACCATCCGGCCGAACAGCAACGCAGACAGCTCCGTTACCGTCAAGGCCATCGCCGTCAAGGACGGCAAGGCTTCCGATGTCACCCAAAAGACCGTGCAGTTTGTCGCGATCCCCAGTCTGACCTCCGGCACGCGCACCTACATCGGCACAGTGACGGACGGCGGTGTGTCCGGCGGCCCGTATCAGGTCAGTGTGCGCGTAACAACTACCAACGGCACGATCACCCGCGTGCAGGACAACGGCACCGAGGGCAGCATTAACGATGATTACGACGATGCGTTCTGGTCCGGTTACGGCGTAATGGAATCCGACGGTATGCCCGCCAAGCTGCGCGGTAAGTCGCTGTCCGATGTACTGAATATGCAGACCGTACCGAATGACGATGACCACAACGTAGACGCCGTTTCCGGCGCTACTGTCTGGTCGGATGCCATCCGTCATGCCACCATCGCGGCACTGCGCTCCGCGCCGGTCAGCGAAAGCGAATCTACCGTGCTCGCACCGACCCTCACGGCACAGACCTGCGTACCGAATGCTTCTTATAAGTATATCGACGTTGCCATGTCCGCCGACGAGGATACCTCGATTCGCTACACACTCGACGGCACCGACCCGGACAAAAACAGCCCGGAAGCGGCGGAAATCGGCTGGTCTGGAGACGTCGGCGTGAAGCTGACACCGGATTTGACGAACCATCCGGAGGGTCAGGTCATCGAAGTCCGCGCCGCCGCCTTTGCCAAGGACGGCACTCGCTCGGATGTGGTTCGGCAGTTCTATGTATTCGCCAATCCGCTCGGCAACGCGGCCTATACCGCGCAGTACAGCGGCATTTCTGCAACTATTGGCGGCATTACTGCAACCGCTGTAACACAAAGTCCCAACTACGATGATAAGTATTATATCACCTCCCTGACGCTCGATAAGGAACACAGCGAAACGTACGCAGACTTTCTCCCCGAGCTGTTCGGCCGCATTTATCTCGCGCAGACCACCGAAGGCGTTGAGCCGATCGAGAGGCACGAGCAAGAGAGCCGAGCTGTCCTCTCAGCCGTGCAGGCGGCACTGAATCAGGCGCTGACGGCTTCCAAGCCGACGCTCACCGTCTCGCCGGAGAAAACCACCTACGCGAATGCGGATGAGGTAACGGTAACGCTTGACTGCCCGACCAACGGCGCGGAGATCTACTATACCGTGGATAATAGCAATACCCTGACCGGTTCGACGCTCTCCGACCCGACCAAAACCGGCACCAACTACACCGGCCCGTTCGAGGTTTCCATCGACGATATCGCAGGCGGCAAGGTGTATGTCCGCGCGGCGGCGAAAAAGGACGGCAAATGGTCCGGTATCGTTCGCAAGGATCTGACGTTCGCCAAGGGCGTCAAGGAAAACGCCTTTGTGGTGGACGGGAAGAATTATCAGAGCTGGTCTGACGCTGTTGCCGCGGTGAACGCGGCAAACGACGGCACGATCGTGCTCAATGATGATGTGCAGCTGACCGAGGAGGACAAGCTCCCGGATGTCGCGTGCACCATCCGTTCGGCCGGTGAGACCAAGTATAAGCTGTCCGGTTCCCCGCTGACGCTGAATGGTGATCTCACACTGGAGAACATCACCTATTCCGTCAGCCGGATATATGCCAACGGCCATGATCTCACGATCGCGAAAGATGTGAAGACCGCGTGGAGCTTCACGGATTATAGTCTGTATGCAGGCAGTACCGTGGACAGCACCGCTGCGGACACGCAGCACATCAGCGTGCAGGCCGGGGAATTTACGGTCATCGCTAGCGGCAGAGGCAGCACGACGCATAAGGCTGACGTGGACGTTGCCGTAGGCGGCAGCGCGGAGGTCGAGCTTGCGGGCGCGTACATGGGCGCGACACTGGACGGCAATGTAACGTTCCATGTTGCAGACGGCGTCAAGCTGAATCAGTTCCTCGGCGAACAAAGCGGCGGTTCCATCACCAGAAACCTGACCCTCCAAATCAAAGGCACACCAACGCTGAAAAGCTACAATCCCACATACAAGGCCAGCGTCAACCGCGATTCGTTCGGCACGCTCGACCTGACCGGCGCAGATGCGGATTTCATCACCGCAAACCGTGATAAATTCACCGGTTTTGCCACAGTTTTGCCAACTGCATAATTT
>ENA-UOJM01002421-UOJM01002421.1-human-gut-metagenome-genome-assembly--contig:-P116-NODE-2421-length-13266-cov-5.981682_pt1 | contig 13266 bp, 8 predicted proteins | sample MGYA00242349_ERZ723896 | MGnify/ENA metagenome assembly ERZ723896 | reverse complement strand
AAGAGTGTATCAGAAAAATATAGTTGCTGACAGATACGGATGATTACGTACTTACGGTTCTGTGCTCGTCATCATCAATTCGGCATTGCTGTTACAATGGAAACAAAATAAATAGAAAAATGGATCTCCAGAAAGTGGTTTTTATTTTCTGAGATCTGTTTTTTTGTGAAAAAGCAACAAAAACAAAACATATGTTTGTATTTCGGGACGCTATATGGTATAGTTAAGTAAAGTATTACGAATGAAATAGTATAGGAGGAGAGCATGAAATTTCTTCATATCTCGGATTTGCATATTGGAAAAAGAGTCAATGAGTTTTCCATGATCGAAGATCAGAAATATATTTTACGGCAGATCAAAGAGATCGCATTGGAAAAACAGGTGGATGCGGTTATGATCGCGGGGGATATCTATGATAAGCCGGTTCCGTCTGCGGAGGCGGTACAGTTGTTTGATCAGTTTCTCACGGGACTTGCTGATTGCGGGAAAAAGGTGTTTGCAGTCAGTGGAAATCATGATTCCGCGGAACGTATTGCATTTGGTGCACAGCTTATGAGCAGCCGGGAAGTCTATGTTTCACCGGTTTATGATGGAGAGGTGAGGTGTGTTACATGTCAGGATGCATATGGGGAACTCTGCATCTGGCTGCTGCCGTTTATCCGCCCGGCGGTCGTGCGCCATGCGTGGAGGAAAGTGACAGAGGGGATATCCATTGGAAAAAAAGATGCCGGGACAAAACAGGATCTGGCACAGGAAGATGATGTGGAGACAGTGGAAACATATCAGGATGCCCTGCAGTTTGTCGTATCTCATATGCCGGTGGACGCATCAAAGCGGAATATATTGGTGGCACATCAGTTTGTGACAGGGGCTTCGCGATGTGAGTCGGAGGAAGTTTCGGTGGGTGGATTAGATCAGATCGGGGCGGAAGTGTTTGATGTTTTTGATTACGTTGCATTAGGGCATATTCATAGCCCGCAGCATATCGAGAGGGAGACACTGCGCTATTGCGGAACCCCGCTCAAATATTCTTTTTCCGAGGCGGAACAGAAAAAGTCCGTTGTTGTCCTGGAGATAAAGGAAAAGGGAGATATTTTCATTGAAAAAGTTCCGTTAAAACCGCTTCGTGATCTGAGAAAGATCCGGGGAACATACATGGAACTGATGTCGAAAGATTTCTATGAGGGCACAGAAACAGAAGATTATCTGCAGATTACACTGACCGATGAGGAAGATGTGCCGGATGGAATGGCAAAACTTCGGACGGTATACCCGAATCTGATGCAGCTTGTCTATGATAACAGCAGAACCAGACAGAGCAGGCAGGTTGAGGTGACCGAACATGTGGAGCAAAAATCAGAGATGGAACTGTTTAAAGAATTTTACGAGATACAGAATAATCAGCAGATGAGTGAAGAACAGCAGGATTTTGTCAGAGAACTGATGGAAGAGATGGTACATTGACAAGTTCCTGAAAAAATAGTTTGAGAAGCAAATACAGGAAAACTGATGTTTCAGGGAACGAGATATTTGGGATTTGAGAGAAAATAGGAGCGGCAGGAAAGGAACGATTTATGAAACCAGTCAGTCTTACAATAAGTGCATTTGGCCCGTATGCGGGGGAGCAGACCATAGATTTTGAACGGCTTGGATCGCAGGGATTATTTCTGATCACAGGGGATACCGGGGCAGGAAAGACCACGATCTTTGATGCAATCACGTTTGCGCTGTACGGGGAAGCCAGTGGTGATGTGCGCAAAGCGGATATGTTCCGCAGCAAATATGCAAAAGATGACGTGAAAACATTCGTGCGTCTGACATTTGAGTACGCAAATAAACGGTATACAGTAGAGCGTAACCCGGAATATATGCGTCCGAAGGGACGTGGAACGGGAATGACAACGGAAAAGGCAAATGCCACACTAGAGTACCCGGATGACAGAGAACCAGTGACAAAAAGCAGGGAGGTCACACGCGCCATCACAGAGCTGATCGGTTTAGACTGCAGACAGTTTACCCAGATAGCAATGATCGCACAGGGGGATTTTCAGAAAGTATTGTTTGCCAATACGGAGGAGAGAGGAAAGATTTTTCGTCAGATATTCGGGACGGATATTTATCGTGTGCTGCAGGACAAACTGAAAGATGCCGTAAAAAAACAGTGGAAAGAATATGATGAACTGCGGCGCAGCATCAATCAGTATATGGAGGGAATTGTCTGTGAGAGTGACTCTCTGGATGAAGAAGGGACAAGGATCGCAGAAAAAATAAATCTTTTAAAAAAGGAAAAATTTGACGGCAGGATCGAGGAGGGAATCTCACTTTTAGAAGAACTTTGTAAAGCGGAAGAATCTGCGTTGGAGTGCCTGCAAAAGGAAAAAGAGGCGCTGGATCAGCAAATAAAAAATATGGATGAACTTAGCGGGAAAGTGCGTGAAAATGCAGACAGAAGGCGGTTGTTGGAAGAAAAACAGCAGAAGCTGAAGGACTTAGAAGCGCTTCTGGTGCAGGCAAAAGCGGATATGGACAGGGCAGGAGAGGAAGCGGAATGCTGTGAAAAATTAGGCAGAACGATTGAAGAATATAAACAGAAGCTGGTGTTGTTTGAAAAAATACAGGAAATTGGTCTGTCGCAGGAAAAGAAGCACCAGGATATGGAAGAAAAGGTTCAGAAAAAGCAGCAGGATGAACAGAGACGAACAGAACTGGAGGGAAAACTGCAGCAGGAAAAAGAGACCTTAAAATCTTATGAGGGCATTACTGCGGAAATACAACGCATAGAGCATGAAATGCGACTGATCACAGAAAAAATGGATACGCTGAAAAATCAGAGAGACAGGAGCCGTGCGCTGGAGGAGCATATTTCAGATCAAAAGGAAAAACTTGATTTAAAAAAGAAAACAGAAAACAGTCTTTTAGAACAGCAGCAACTGTTAAAAGAAGAACAGGAGCAGAACAAGGATGCGGCAGGACAGGAGATTGCCTATGAGAAGGAAGTAAAAGAAATCCGACAGAAAATACAGGATCTGACAGAGATTGCAGAACAGTTGAACACATCAGAAAGAGAAGTAAAGAGACTTGGTACAGAACTGGAAAACGTACAGAAATCATATGAGGTAAAAAGCAGGGATTTACAGCAGCAAAAAGAAACGTGGGAGCAGCTTTCCGGTGCAGACAGCAGGGGAGAACAGGCAGAGAAAGCAATATTGGAAGTATCAGAGAGGATACGCAGGCTCGAAGAGCTGGAAAACAGGTTAGAGGATTGGGAGAAAGTCAGCAGAGAAAGGGAGAAAACTCAAAAACAGTATCAGAAAGCAGCCGCAGAGCAGAAACAGATCAGTGAACAATACCGGAGGATAGAACAGCAATTCTGGGATGCACAGGCGGGAATGCTGGCGCAGGGATTAAAGGAAGACGAACCCTGTCCGGTCTGTGGAGCCATACATCATCCGACACTGGCAGTCATACCACAGGAAACTCCGGATCGGGAAGTGTTAAAACAGGCAAAAGCGGAGGATGAAAAGGCAAGGGAGTCAGTCAGCAGACTGAGTGAAAAAGCGCATCAGCTCGTGACACAGGAAAATGAGAAAATGTCAGCAGTCCTAAAGGATGCAGGAGAACTGCTTGGTGAGCCTGATGTCAGAATGTCTTTAAATGAAATAAAGACGGAGACAAAAAGGCAAAAGAGTGCTGATGAGGCGAGAAGGGAAGAATATAAAGATCAGAAAGAAAAAGCGAAAAAGGATCTGGATGTCAAGCATGTATTAGAAGAACAGATGCAGTCTGCGCAGGATGAACTGGTTATGTTAAACGAACAGAACATTAATCTTGGACAGATGCTTGCCACGGCGACAGAACGGTGCACACAGCAGAAACAGCAGTGGAAGAAAAACGTTGCAGACTGTGGAACTGGCATAGAGCAGACAGAGGATCAAAAAACTGTTTTTGCACAGCTTATGCAGATTGAAAACGAACGGAACACGCAGTTTTTACAGGCAAAAAATAACAGGAAACGTGCAGAGCAGATCAAAGATGAATTAAAAGAAAGCGAAGAAACAATACAAAAGATAAGAGGAACAATCAGCAGTATTCAGGAAGAAATTGCAAAATTGACCGGAAACAGGGAAACTGCCGAAAAGCAGATCAGTGACGATATAAAATCTGCATGTAATTTAATTACGGGTGCTCTGATTGCAAGTTATATAATTACAAGTAATATAATTACATGTAATCAGAGCACTTTAACTGGAGATACAGATGTCAATACATTACAGACCATAAAAAACGCTGATGGGAGTCAGGTTTTGTCAATAGAAGATTTTGATGCAAAACCATACCATGTACAGTCTGTGATTACTATGCTGCAAAGAGCAGCCGATGAGAAAAAAGCGGAACTTTCCAAAAAACAGGAAGACGAACGAAAAAAGACTGCCTTAGAAAAAAAGATTCCGCTCGATGAAACAGAAATAAAAACACTTGCCGACCAGATCAATGTGGCAGAACAGGAGCTGGTACGTCTGCAGACAGAGTACGCAAATGAAGAAAAGAATCTCAATGAGCTGAAAGAGCAGGTAAAGGATGTAACAAAAGAGGGGGTACAGGCACAGATAAACGAGTTTACCCTGAAAAAAAGAAATTTAGAAGAGAACAGAGAAAAGACAAGAGAAGCGTATCATAATTACGAAAAAAACAGAGAGACGGAAAAGGGCGTCATTCAGATGCTGCTTCGTCAGATTGAGGAAACAGAGAAAGCAATATCGTTTCCGGAAGAAGAGATCGAAAAACAGGCGGGAGAACTGCGTGCAAAAAGAAATGAGATGGAAGAAGACAGGGCTTCAAAATATACATCTTATTGTACTAATAGGGAAATCTGTAAAAATGTCAGCAAAAAACAAAAAGAGATCGCACAGACCGAACAAAAGTATGTCTGGATGAAATCTCTTTCCGATACGGCAAGTGGAATGTTAAATGGTAAGGCAAAGATTGAACTGGAAACTTATGTGCAGATGGCTTATTTTGACAGGATACTGATCCGAGCAAACCGGAGGATGCTTACGATGAGCAGCGGGCAGTATGAATTAAAACGTGAGGAAGAGACAGGAAGCCGCAAGGAAAAAGCAGGATTGGAACTTTGTGTGATTGATCATTATAACGGGACAAAGCGCAGTGTAAAGACGCTTTCCGGTGGGGAGTCTTTCCAGGCATCATTGTCACTTGCGCTTGGACTGTCGGATGAGATACAGTCTTATGCGGGTGGAATCCGTATGGATTCCATGTTTGTGGACGAGGGATTTGGATCACTCGATGAGGATGCCTTAGAACAGGCGTTAAAAGCATTGCTGCAGCTCACCGAGGGAAATCGTCTGGTAGGAATTATTTCACATGTATCTGAATTAAAAGACCAGATCGACAAAAAAATAATTGTGACAAAGCAGCGGACGCCGGAGGGGGTCAGCAGTGTTGCAAGAGTGGAATAAAAAGAAACGCAATTTGGGGTAAACAGGTGTTACGGCTTTCGTCGATGCCGATATTAAGATCCAAAGTTATTGACTGCGACACTTCAATGTGCTAACATACTAAAATATAGATAAAATCATGAATCAGAGAATCATAACAGTAAAGTAACGATAAAAGTTGCGGAAAAGAGGAGAAGATGAGCGAAAAGAAAATACCGTATAAAATTTATCTGGAAGAGAATGAGATGCCGACACAATGGTACAATGTGCGCGCTGATATGAAGAACAAACCAGCACCGCTTTTGAACCCGGCAACTCTAAAACCGATGACCGCGGAGGAACTGGGGCATGTATTCTGTGATGAACTGGTAAAACAGGAACTCGATGATACCAACCCATACATCGATATTCCACAGGAGATCCGTGATTTTTACCGCATGTACCGTCCGTCACCACTGGTGAGAGCATATTGTCTGGAAAAAAAACTGGGGACTCCGGCAAAGATCTACTATAAATTTGAGGGAAACAATACAAGTGGAAGCCATAAATTAAACTCTGCGATTGCACAGGCATATTATGCAAAGAAGCAGGGATTAAAAGGTGTGACAACAGAGACAGGTGCTGGACAGTGGGGAACTGCACTTTCTATGGCGTGTGCTTATTTTGATCTTGACTGTAAAGTCTATATGGTAAAAGTTTCCTATGAACAGAAACCATTCCGCCGTGAGGTAATGCGCACATATGGAGCAAGTGTAACCCCGTCACCGTCTGAGACAACAGAAGTCGGCAGAAAGATTTTAGCAGAGCATCCGGGCACAACAGGAAGTCTTGGCTGTGCAATCTCCGAGGCAGTAGAAGCTGCAACGACGAGAGAAGGATATCGTTATGTATTGGGAAGTGTGTTAAATCAGGTATTGTTACATCAGTCAGTCATTGGACTTGAGACAAAAGCTGCTCTGGAAAAGTATGATATTACGCCGGATATCATTATCGGATGTGCAGGCGGCGGTTCCAATCTTGGGGGTCTGATCTCTCCGTTTATGGGTGAAAAGCTGCGTGGTGAAAAAGACTATCAATTTATCGCAGTCGAACCGGCATCCTGTCCGAGTCTTACGAGAGGCCGCTATGCATATGATTTCTGTGATACAGGAAGGGTCTGTCCGTTAGCAAAGATGTATACACTTGGCAGCGGATTTATTCCATCTGCAAACCATGCCGGAGGACTTCGCTATCACGGCATGAGTTCAACTCTGTCACAGCTTTATGATGACGGACTGATGGAGGCAAGGAGTGTAGAGCAGACTTCTGTATTTGAAGCAGCAGAGCAGTTTGCAAGAATAGAGGGAATCCTTCCGGCACCGGAGAGTTCTCATGCGATTCGTGTTGCCATTGACGAGGCGTTGAAATGTAAAGAAACCGGAGAAGAAAAGACTATCGTTTTTGGACTTACCGGAACCGGCTATTTTGATATGGTTGCATATGAGAAGTTTAACAATGGAGAGATGACAGACTATATTCCGACCGATGAAGAGCTTGCAGTGGGATTTGCAGGGCTGCCGAAGGTGGAGTAAAAATAGCAGAAACATGGGCTGGTGTACTGGCATATTGATATTTGCTGCCGGTACTGATATTACCAAATCTGCTTGGAATGGACGGAGTCTGGCTGTCGATCACAACGGGCGAGATACTCAGTATGATCATGAGTATTCACTATTTTATGAAATATAGAAAAATCTGGAGTGAGAAGTAAGAAAGATTTCATTGATGAATCAAATCAGGAAAAAGTTTTTTCCTGTGCAAAGTAAGAAAAAGATAAATTGACACACAAAAATAGATGTACTATCATCTGGTTAGATGCAGGTACATCTATTTTTTGTATGCTAATTGGAAAGTCATAAGTTAGATTTTAATTTTCAGAGTTGGTTAGGAGTGGAGATCGCAATGGACGAGTCAGGAAGAAAAATCACAAAGATCGCGCGTGAAGCGGGCAAGTTTACATTAAAGATGATGAAAGAGGAAGGAATCGGAACGGCAGAATTTGATTTTATCCATTTCATCCGGCACAATCCCGGCGTCACACAGGCGAAAGTCAGAGAGCAGTTAAAGATTGATAAAGGGGCTGCTGCAAGGCGTGCGGCCAATTTAGAGAGCAAAGGATATCTTTACCGGAAACCGAACCCGGAGGATGGAAGAAGCCAGCTTTTGTATGCGACAGAGAAAGCGGAACAGTTAAAAAATTCAAAGGCGTCCATTGAGAGCGTGTTTTATGAGTGGCTTTTAGCGGAGCTGCCCAAGGAGGAAAAAGCGGCATTTCTTGAGACGTTAGATAAACTTTACTGGCGGTCGAAGGAACAGCGGCGGGCAGAGTTTTGCGATGTGTCAAAACTCGTGCAGTCCGGTTCAGACGACAGGATGGAAATGGATGGTGAGTCAGATGAGTGATAAGTACGACAGAAAAAATGCTGGAAGTGAAAAACAAAAATTTGAGGCAGACCATGTGATTTCCTATTTTAAAATGGAGTGGAAAGTTCTTCTTGCGGTGACAGTCTCCGGGCTGATTTACAATTTAGGACTCCTTGCCGGGCCATGGTTTGAGGGAAAAATGGCGGGCTGTCTGGTGGATATCCTTGGCGGCAGGGCAGGATTTCCTGATATGGGAAAACTGGTCGCAGCCTATGTGATCGCAATCGCAGTGGTGCAGAGTTCCAGATATATCAAACGTTTTTATGTGAGACGTTTTGCAAACAATGTCAACCGGCGCATGAAACATGTTCTGTATGACAGCCTTGTGCATAAAAGCCGGGCAGAACTGGAAGAGGAAGGCGCCGGAAATGTCATGACAAAAGCGATTCTGGATGTGGATGACTGTGCGGAGGGCATGCGGAAATTTACCACGGAGATATTTGATACAGGGGTAGCTTTGCTTGCATATGCCGGAATGATTCTCTTTTATGACTGGAGACTTGCGCTTTTAAGCATGCTGTTCCCGCCGGTTTCGTATTTTCTGGCAGAGAAGATGAAAGGAATTGTGCAGAGAACCGGGGCAGCCTATAAGGAGCAGTCCGGGATCTTAAGTGCCGCCACCTTAGACCGGGCATCCAATGCGGTCACCTATCGTGTTTATGGATGCGAGCAGGAGCGAAAAGATGCGTATGAGAAAAATCTTTCAGCTTACGAAAAATCTGCGGTGCGGGCGAATATATGGAGCGCGGCATTTCCGCCGATCTACCGTGTCATCTCGATGGCGGGTGTCATTTTCATTTTATATTTTGGAGGTAAAAACGTGCTTGGAAGTGGCTGGAGAGTCTGGGATGTTGCGGCATTTACCACATTTCTTACCTGTTTTACCAAACTTTCGGCAAAATCATCGAGTGCGGCAAAACTTTTTAACGCAGTTCACAAGGCACAGGTTTCCTGGAAGAGGATCAAACCCCTCATGAAATGTGTGGAACATGAAAGTGAAAGCAGAGTGCAAAAACAGGCAGAGCTTACGGTTTCCCATTTGAGTTTTGCATATCCGGGAGGGACAGATATTTATGAGGATATCACATTTTCTGCAAAACCGGGACAGATCATTGGTGTTACCGGTGCCGTTGCGTCCGGCAAGTCTACGTTTGGAAAGACATTTCTGTGCGAATATCCTTATCAGGGAAGTATCCGTTTTGCAGGCAGAGAGTTAAACGAGATGGGAAATAGTGTGTTGACCGGAACCATTGGTTATTTAGGACACGACCCGGAATTATTTGATGACAGTATAAAAAACAATATTCTGATGGGAGAAAATGAGGATACAGAAACTTATTTGAAAGCAGTATGTTTTGATAGAGAAGTTGCAGAGATGGAACAGGGACCTGACACGGTTGTGGGAAGTGGAGGAGTCAGACTTTCCGGTGGTCAGGCAAAGCGTCTTGCACTTGCGAGAACTTTGTGCCATAAAAGACCGGTGCTGATCTTAGATGATCCTTTCTCCGCACTTGACCGGAATACGGAACAGGAAGTATATACCAATTTAAAGGCGATGACGTCAGACAGCATCGTGATCCTGTTATCCCACAGACTCTATCTTTTCCCGGAAATGGATCAGGTGATCTGGATGGAGCATGGGCATGCGGCGGTCGGCACACATGAGGAGATCATGGAAAAATACCCGGAATATGCAAGACTTTATGAGGAGCAGACGAAGGGAAGTACGGCGGAGAAAGTAAATGCAGGAAAATGTGCTGAAACAGAACAAGGCAGAAAAGAAAGGGGGCGTGCAGAATAATGCATAGCGGGACGTGCAGCAAATTGAACAGCGGGACGCATAGCAGTAAAAATGTAGGCAGTGTCATGTGGCGGACGATAAAAAAACAGAAGTGGCTTTCCGCCGGGATCGTGTGTGCAGTGGCCGGTGCAATCCTGACAGCGCTTCTTCCACCGCTCATTCTTGGAACTATTATAGATACCATGACGACGGGAAATGTGGTATCATTTTATCTGATCTTTGCATATTTTGGATTTACACTGCTCATGGGGGCACTGGAAAGTTCAAGGGAAGGACTGCTGATTGTGTTCGGGCAGAAAATCACGCACGCACTGCGAAGCAGCCTGATGGATAAATATACGGATCTGACGGCAGATGCACTGACACATCAGGAGCCGGGGTCAGTGGTTTCCCGGTTCGTCGGGGATGTTGATACGGTGGAAAACCTGTTTACATCAGGCATTATCAGCATGTTTTCCGATGCATGCAAGATCGTCAGTATTCTTGCCGTCATCTGGTTTCGGAACAAGGGGCTTGCCATTGTGCTTTTGGTGTTGTTGCCGTTTCTGTTCTGGTTTACGCGCATCGTGCAGAAAAATATGCTGACCGCGCAGATCGAAAACCGCCGTGCTGTCAGCCGTGCCCTGGGCCATGTTCCGCAGACGATTCACAACATCAGAACGATCCGGAGTCTCGGCAAAGAAAACTATATGGCAGAGCGTTATGATACCTGCATCGGCGAGAGCTACCGGGCGATGGAGCAGACAAATTTTTATGATGCAGTCTATTCACCAGTCATTCTGATCCTGAATGCGGTGGTTGTGGCGGTTGTCATGCTTTTTTCGGCTTCCGGCAATGCGAATGTATTAAGTCTGTTTGGAATGTCGGCTGGTACGGCGGTCGCTGTCATGAACTATATTTCGCAGATCTTTTCCCCGGTGGAGAGCCTTGGAATGGAGATCCAGACCATACAGTCTGCTGTGGCGGGCGTGCACAGGATCAATGAATTTTTCAGTCTGGAAGAATTACCGGAAAAGACTGATTACAGAAAAGAGAGTACACAAAAGAAAGATAACGTATTTGTGGAATTTCAGAATGTGACATTTGCCTACGAAGAACAAAATGTGCTAAATGGTCTCAGTTTTCAGGTAAAAGAAGGAGAACAGGTTACACTTTCCGGTCGCACCGGCGCAGGCAAAAGTACGATATTCAAGCTGCTGCTGGGACTTTATGAGCCAAAGGAGGGCAGCGTGCTGATACAGGGAGTTCCGGCACAAGATATCCCGGATGCAGAGAAACGGCATCTTTTTGGCTATGTGGAGCAGGCTTTTCATATGGTTCCGGGAACGGTAAAAGAGCAGATCACGCTGTACGATCCGTCGATCACTATGGAGGATGTCCGTGCGGCGGCACAGATGACAGGGCTTTCGGATACGATCATGAGTCTGGAAAACGGGTACGATACGCCATGTTCCGATGAAATCTTTTCACAGGGACAGTGGCAGCTATTGTCGATCGCCCGTGCAGCGGCGGCAAAGCCGAAACTGCTCCTTTTAGATGAGATCACGGCAAACCTGGATGCACAGACCGAAAAAGAAGTTTTGCAGGCATTAAAGCGGGTAAGTGAGAATCGGACGGTGATCTCCATCTCGCACAGGGTGAATGCGACGACCGGCAGGGTGATTCAAATCTGAAAACGTAGTTTGTTCCCGCAGACCGGCTGCTCACAAAGGATTTCTGGAAGCGCTTGCATTAAAAATCCCTGTCATGGTGGTATACTGCATTGTCAATCTGGATGAGATCGTGAAGATACCGGCGGTTTATCTGCATTATAAAAAGTATATCTGGGTGAGAAATATCACAAGGGAGGAAGATTAAGAGAGAAAAATCCAGTCTTGACATTTTGGAAAAATGCTATATAATTACTTCAAAAATGAACAATACAAAAAAGAAGTAAATGGAGGCGGATCATGATAAATATGAGTATTGAATTTGCCCACAAAATGTCACTGGCGTACAGTGCAACCTGCAAGACACTCTGTAGGGAACTGAAACTGCCACAGACTGCGTTTGATATACTGATGTTTCTGGCAAATAACCCGGATTATAAAACGGCGAGTGATATTGTGGAAGTACGGAAAATAAAGGCGAACCTTGTCTCTGTCAATGTTGAGAAGTTGGTGCGGGATGGATACCTTGAGAGGAAAGCAGTGGAGGGTGATCGGAGAAAAGTCGAGCTGATCTGCACGAAAAAAGCAGAGCCTGTGATCGAAAACGGGAAAAAACTGCAGCAGGATTTTGTGGAACAGATACTGTCTGGCGTGGATGAGGAGAAACGGAAAAAGATGGCAGAGATCCTCAACCAGATGGAAAAGAATCTGGATGAAATGCTGAAAGGGGAGCACTGACATGAACATGTTACTTACAATAATCGTTACTTTTTTTGCAGGTATGGGGGCAGGGCTTGGAACCGGTTTTGCGGGAATGAGCGCCGCGGCGGTCATCAGTCCAATGCTGATCACATTTCTAGGGATGGATCCGTATATGGCGGTGGGAATCGCATTATCCTCGGACGTTCTTGCAAGTGCGGTGTCGGCGTATACATACGGAAAAAATAAAAATCTCGATATCCGAAACGGTATCATCATGATGGTGAGCGTACTTTTATTTACCGTTTTTGGAAGCTATGTGTCAAGTCTGGTCCCATCTGCGGCCATGGGGAACTTTTCAGTCTTTATGACATTCCTTTTAGGAATTAAATTTATCGTGCGCCCGGTCATGACCACAAAAGAGGCGATGCAGGGAGTGTCGGCGGAGAAGCGGGCAGTGCAGTCTGTTATATGCGGTGTCCTCATAGGATTTATCTGTGGTTTTGTCGGTGCGGGCGGCGGCATGATGATGCTTCTGATCCTGACCTCTGTGCTTGGATATGAATTAAAGACAGCCGTTGGAACGAGTGTGTTTATCATGACCTTTACGGCACTTACCGGAGCGGCTTCGCACTTTGCAATCGGTGGTGCACCGGACTGGACCGTATTGATTTTGTGTGTTGTATTTACCCTGATCTGGGCGAGAATCGCGGCTGTTTTTGCCAACAAAGCAACGCCGAAGACCTTAAACCGTGCAACGGGTGTGATACTGGTTATTTTAGGACTTGTGGTAATGCTTTTTTAGTACGGCAAACGGATATTCCGCAGGAACGCGCGAGGAATATTCAGGACAGGCGCTCAAAAAGAATATTGCCCGTGACAAAGTTGTAAGCGCCTCTAAGGTATATTTCAATCCAGACAGATTATCGTCACAAGAGTGCATGAACTTTCGGAACGTCACGGTGTGAAAATGCAGCAGATCGCGCTTGCATGGCACTGGGCAAAAGGTGTTGCATCACCGATAGCTGGTGCAATCGACCATAATCCGGCGGAGGGTGTGATGCTTTTGGATGAGAAGAAATGATGATGTATAGGATTTTGTTTAGTTTCACATATAAAAAAGCAAAAAAATATCTACATACTGTACAAAAATATCAAGAAAATATTAATAAAATCTAAAAAATAAAACAAACACAAA
>ENA-UOJM01002420-UOJM01002420.1-human-gut-metagenome-genome-assembly--contig:-P116-NODE-2420-length-13266-cov-29.461434_pt1 | contig 13266 bp, 11 predicted proteins | sample MGYA00242349_ERZ723896 | MGnify/ENA metagenome assembly ERZ723896 | reverse complement strand
CTTTTGGCATAGCAAAACACCCCACTTGTTAGATAGTATATCATACTGTCTAACAAATGGGGTGCAGTTCATCTGATTATTTTCCACTCTCCTGCGGCGCGTCTTCAAGCAGCATTTGCCGCAGCTTTTTGGCGGCGATGCTCAGCGGCTGCGTCCTGCGCTGGAAGAGGAAGACGCTGCGCGCAGGAATGGGCTCTTCGAGCGTGATGGGGTAGATACCGCTTGCCTCCGGCGTGCCGTAAAGCATCTCGCACGGCACGAAGCCGACGCCAAGGTCGCATTGCACCACGGGCGGCACCTGTGCCGTGGTCTCGACCTCCACATCGGGGCTGAACGAAAGACCGTGGCGCAGGAAGAGCTCGGCATAAAAGTCGTGCGACGATGTCCCCTCCGTCAAGCTGATGATCGGGTAGTCGGCAAGCTTTTTGAGCGAAACGGACTCCTCGGTGAGCTCCAAAAACGCCGGGCCGCAGATGGGGATCTCCTGAATTTCGTCGATCTTCTGCGCCGTGAGCGAATCCGGCACGGACGCGCCCTCTGCCAGAATGGCGAAGTCGGCAAGGCCGTTCTGCACGGCGGCGAGGCCGTGGGAGGCGGAGTGGTTCGTCAGGCAGATGCGCACGTGCGGATATGCGCGGCGGTAGCGCGCGAGCACCTGTAAAAGCCGCGTGCGCAGGGCAAGGCTGCTCGCTGCGATGTGGACGATACCGCTTTGCAAGCTCTGGTCGGAGAGGACCTCCTCTTCGCCTGCCTCGATGCTCTCAAACGCGACGGCGATGTGCGTGTAGAGCTTCTCCCCCTCGGGCGTGAGGCGCACGCCCTGCGGCGAGCGGAAAAACAGCGCGCAGCCGAGCTCGGATTCGAGCTTTCGGATCATACGTGTCACATTGGGCTGGTTGCTGTAGAGCGCCGCGGCGGCCTGCGAGAAGCTGCGGAATTTGGCGGCGTAATAAAAGACGCGGTAGCTGTCGTAGCTGATGTTCATAAAAAAGCAAGCTCCTCTGAAAAAGAAAATAAGTGGGGTTCTGCGCGGCGGCGAGGAACCTGACTGCGTAAAATTTGACGGAAGAGAAAAGCATTCGTCCGCACCTTGCGGACGGCAAGACTGATTGTAACAGAAGCGAAGCGGCGGCGCAAGCGTATTCGGGAAAAAAGAACAGAACCTTGACGAAAAGTAAACACCGTCGAAAAGCCGCATGAAATCAGGAAAATTCGGGCGGCATAGAAAAATGACATATCCTCCATGTCAAGATAACATTTCGCTTCCGCGTAAGAGACCGATATAATGGCTCGCGCTGGGAATTCCACAGCACAGGGAGGAATAACATGTTTGCTCAGATCATTGCCATCTGCATTTTTGTCACTATGTTCCTGCTTATTATCCTCGATAAGTTTGAACGGCATTACATTACGCTCGGGAGCGGCGCGCTCGTGCTCGTGCTGGTGTTCGGCGTCTGCATGCGCTCGATGAGCGCCATTTGGGAGACGCTCAACCTCGGCGCGTTTTTCCAGAGCACATTCTGGTACGGCGCAAGTGAGGAGAGCACCGCTGGCATCAACTGGTCGACGATCCTGTTTATCGCCGGCATGATGATCATGGTCGAGGGCCTCGGCAAGGCGGGCTTTTTCCGCTGGCTGTGCCTGACGCTTGCCAAGCTCGTACACTACCGCACGGTGCCGCTGCTCATCTGCTTTATGTCGCTCTCGGCGTTTTTGTCGATGTTCATCGACAGCATCACGGTCGTGCTGTTTCTCGCCACTGTTACGCTCGAGCTGGCACAGACGATGAAATTCGACCCCGTGCCGATGATCCTGTCTGAAATTTTCTGCGCGAACCTCGGCGGCGCGGCCACGATGTGCGGCGACCCGCCGAACATCATCATCGGCACATCGCTCGGCTACACATTCTTCGACTTCATCGAAAATACCGGCGCGGTCGTGGCGATCTGCTTTGTGTTCATGCTCATTTACTTCACGCTCTGCTTCCGCAAGGAACTTGAGCGCGCCGAGCATGCCAACGTCGGCCCCGTCACCTGTCCCGAGCCTTCGACGGCCATCACGAACAAGAAGGCATTTCTTGCGAGCGCAGGCGTTTTCCTGCTGGCGGTCGTGCTGCTCATCACGCACGCGCAGACGGAGCTTTCTGTCGCGTGCATCGGCGTGATTGTCGCGATTTTGACGCTGATCGTTTTGGGCTTGACCAGCGGCAAAAAATCTGTTATAGAAATCATTAAGGGCGTGGACTATAAGACGCTGCTCTTTTTCATCGGCTTGTTCGTTTCCGTGGCGGGCCTTGAAAAGACAGGCGTGCTCAACATGATCGCGAACTTCATCACCTCGGTCAGTGAGGGCAATATCGCGGTTATTGTGATCGTCATTCTGTGGCTCTCGGCCATCACGAGCGCCTTTGTCGATAATATCCCCTTTGCCGCGACCATGATCCCTGTCATCCGCGCCATCGCTGCGACGGAGGGCATGGATATCGGCGTGCTTGCCTGGGCGCTTTCGCTCGGCACGGACCTCGGCGGCAACGCGACGCCCATCGGTGCGAGCGCCAACGTCGTCGGCACTTCGGCTTCGGCCAAGGGCGGCTATCCCATCGGCTGGGGCCGCTACTGCAAGTACTGTGTGCCTGCGACGATCATTGTCATGGCAGTCTCCACAGCCTACTTATTCCTGCGCTATCTGTAAACGGAAAAAGGAAAGGAGTGCGATCCCATGAAAAACCAGATCATCATCACCCTTGGCCGCGAGCACGGCAGCGGCGGCCATTACATTGCCGACATGATCGCGCAAGAGCTTGGTATCAAGCTCTATGACAAGGACTCCATCGAAAAGGAGATCGTTTCCGAAGGCTACAGCGAGGAAATGATCCGCAAGATGGATGAAAAGCCCGTCAACTTCTTTGCCTCGCGCCGCATCGGCAAGTATTCCAATTCTCTTGAGGTCAACGTGGCGGAAAAGACGTTCGCCATGCTGCGTGACAAGGCGGCAAACGGCGAGAGCTTCCTCATCATCGGCCGCTGCGGCGACCAGGTGCTCAAGGGCAACCCCAATATGCTGAGCATTTTCATCTGCGGCAACCAGCAAGCCAAAGTCGGCCGCGTGATGGAGAAGAAGGGCCTGTCTGCCGAGGACGCGATCGAGGAGATCAAAGAGGTCGACCGCTCCAGAAAGTCCTACCACAACTACTACTGCGAGACGAAGTGGGGCGACGCCCGCGGCTACGACATGACCGTCAAGAGCGATGTGCTCGGCTTCGAGGGCACGGCGAAAATGCTGATCGCCTATATCCGCAGCTTCATGGAGCAGGACTAAATAAAAATTTGCGGCCCGTGCCGCAAAAAACATTTGAAATGCTCGAAACAATTTGATAAAATCAATTCACAGCGTGTGGCGTTTCTGCGTAAATCCGGTTGCAGAAACGCCGCACGTTTTTTTGCGGAAAAAGGAGGGAGAAGACAACTTCATAGTCAAATCGTGCAGCAGAGATGCGTAAGTCCGGATTGATCCGGCGGAACGCATCTCTTATTTTTATGTGCAGGAGGAAGACCACCATGGAAAACACAAACCAGTTTTTGGGGACGGAGCGCGTGGGAAAGCTCATGCGGCGCTACGCCGTCCCGTGCATCATCTCGCTGCTCGTCGGCGCGCTCTATAACATCGTCGACCAGATCTTCATCGCCAACGCAAGCTACCTCGGTTCCTACGGCAACGCGGCCAATACCGTCGTCTTTCCGCTCACGGTCGTGGCGCTCGCCATCGCCGTGATGATCGGCGACGGCTGCTGCGCGTTCGTCAGCATTTCGCTCGGCAAGGGCGAAGTGGGAGAGGCAAGAAAGAGCGTCGGCAGCGCGGTCGTATTGTCGGTTGCGAGCAGCCTTGTGCTCACGGCGCTGTACCTCATCTTCGCCGACGCTATCGTCTCGATGTTCGGCGGCACGGTGAACGAGGAGACCTTTCAGTACGCGCAGGAGTATTTTTTCTATATCTCGCTCGGCATCCCATTTTATATGTTCGGTCAGGCGATGAACCCTGTCATCCGTGCCGACGGCGACCCGCGGTTTGCCATGATCTCCACGCTCGCGGGCGCGGTGCTCAACATCATTTTAGACCCCATCTTCATCTTTGAATGTAAGTGGGGCATGATGGGCGCGGCGGTCGCCACCGTGTTGGGCCAGATCGTCACGGCGGCGCTTGCGGTGTGGTACCTCTGCCGCATGAAGACCGTCAAGCCGGAAAAGGGAGACTTCCGCCTGCGCGCAAGCCTCTGTACCCGGATGCTGACGCTCGGCATCACGAGCTTTCTCTCGCAGATCAGCCTCGTCGCGGCGATGGCGGCCATCAACAACATGCTGCGCAAGTACGGCGCGCTGGATGGGATATTCTCGCAGGAGCAGTACGCGCAGATCCCGATGGCCGTCGTCGGCATTGTGATGAAGTTCTTCCAGATCGTCATTTCCATCGTCGTCGGCATGGCGGCGGGCTGCATTCCCGTCGTAGGTTACAACATGGGCGCGGGGAAAAAGACGCGCGTGCGTGAGCTCTTTACAAAGCTCCTGCTCTGCGAGGCGATCGTCGGCGCCGTCGCGCTCGTTCTGGCCGAGGGCTTCCCGCGTCAGCTCATCGCCGTCTTCGGTGCGGCGAACGAGAGCAGCTACTACACGGACTTTGCGATCAAGGCATTCCGCACGTATCTTTGCATGATGGTGCTCGCCTGCGTGAACAAGGCCTGCTTCATCTTTTTGCAGGCTGTGGGCAAGGCGTTCTCATCCACGATGCTCTCCATGGTGCGCGAGGTCGTGTTCGGCGTGGGCTTTGCACTGCTGCTGCCGCGCTTTTTCGGCCTTGACGGCGTGCTGTACTCCATGCCGGTGTCGGATGTGTTGACTTTCGTCATCGCGGCGGGTATTTTTGTAAAAACGTATCGGGAACTCAATACGGAAGGAGCAACTGTATTATGAATCATATTATCACCATCAGCCGTGAATTCGGCAGCGGCGGCCGCACGGTCGGCAAAAAGGTTGCAGAGCAGCTCGGCATCCCCTGCTATGACTCAGAGCTCATCCAGAAGATCGCCGAGGAGAGCGGCTTTGCAGAAAATTATGTCAAGGAGGCGGGCGAGTACACACCCGGTGGCTTCCTAGCCTCGGCGCTCTCAAACCGCGCGTTCGGCCCGACGAACGAGGACATCCTATGGGAAATTCAGTGCCGCGTCATCAGCGAGCTTGCCGAAAAGGGACCCTGCGTCATCGTCGGCCGCTGTGCGGACTACATTTTGCAGGACAAGGCCAAGTGCCTCAAGGTCTTTATCCACGCGGATATGGCGTTCCGCGCCAAGCGCATCGTCGAGGTCTACGGCGAGCGCGAGCAGTCGCCCGAGCAGCGCCTGCGCGACAAGGACAAGCGCCGCGCGGCCTATCACCGCTTCTACACGAACATGAAGTGGGGCTACGCGCAGAATTACCACATCACGCTCGACAGCGGCGAGCTCGGCATCGACAAGTGCGCCGACATCATCGCTGACCTCTACAAGAGCAAGGTGTAAATGGTCAAAAAGAGAAGGAGAAAAGCCGCGGCTTCTCTCCTTTTTTCTTATTCTTCTTTTGCAAGGCCTGGGATGTTCACGCCGATGCCGTTGACCTCCACGCCGTCGTCGGCGGGGATGAGGAGGTATTTGCGGCCATTGATGACGCGCGCTTCGATCATATAGCTGTTCTCCGGTGCAATGGAAATTTTGACCTCGGGGGTCGTGATCTCAAACTTCTTGCTCTCGATGATGTTGTTCGGGTTCAGCGCGGCGTTCTCGCCGTACTGCTCATCGCACTCGCGCTGGAACGCCGCGATCTGCTCGTCGTTCACGCCGCTGTTGGCGAGGATGCCGCCGACGTCGCCCGCCGTCATTTCAAGCGGCTCGGGGTCTTTGCTCTCCTTGTGATCTTCGATGCGCGCTCTGATCTGCTCGTGCACGGACTGGACGACATCGTAGCTGCAATCCTTGTCGAGCGCGTCGGCAAGCGCCGAGCCAAAGGCGTTTTTCTGCTCCTCGGCAGACATCGGCGGGTCGACGTGGAACAGCGCGTCGATGACCTCCTGATGGATCTCCGCGGCGTTTTTCGAGTAGAACAGCACATTGTAAATGTTCGCCGTGCGGTTGTCGAACGCGGGGTAGAGGAAGCCAAGCTCGGGCGAGGTCGCGATGTAGCCGGTGGAGCTTGAGTGAAACTCGCTCTGGTCAAGGTCGTAGCGCAGTTCGAGCGTCGGGGCCTTGACGGGGCAGATGGAGCAGACAAAGTACTTGAAGACCTCACTCGACGCGTCGGCCTGAATCTCGTCATCCTTGCTGCGGTGCGGCACGTCGTAGGCGTCGGCGGCGAGGAGGATGAGATAGTTCGTCTCGCCCATGTCGATGCAGTCGATGATTTGGCGGCAGAGCGTTTCGCGCGAGGCGGGGTCCTTGAGCTCCGTCTGGCGAAGAGTCTGCAAGAGGCGGTGCTCATCGCTGTCGGCGACCTGCTGCGTGGAGAACACCACGTCGATGAGGTTCTTGCCAAGCGTGCCGGAGAGGGACTTTTTGAGAAGGCCCAGGTACATCTCCTGCTCCTCCTGCCGCATGAGGCCCATCGAGGTATCGACCCACGCAATGATCTCACGGTTGGAGTTCACATAGCAGCCGTACACGCGGCTGAAATTATTCTTATCGAGCCGGAAGCGCCGGCGCAGTTCATTGAGTTCTTTCTGATTCATGGCTCGTCCTTTCCTTTGTTCATGTCACAAGGCCGATTTTACCACGCCCGCGCCGCCGTAGCAAGGGGAGAAACGGCGCATTGTGCGACGAAAATGCGCAAAATGCAGGAAAAGATGCAAAATGGGCGTGAGCGACAAAATGTGCGCGATGTGTGGACAATATAGACGATATCCCTGCAAATCATAGAGAAATTCAATGAATCTGTCCATATTTCGCGGCTTCTTAACGCCGCATTTGACGCTGTTTTTTGTGAAAACGGCTATGGAAACGGAATCAAAGCAAACATTTCACGTTAAAAATGAAAGATATATTGCATTTTGCCTGAGCTGTGCAGGAATTCTTCCGTTTCCTTGGTGATTCTGACTGTTGAAAAAAGAAAAAAAGAAGTTAGAATAGAGCCTCGCGAAATGAAACGGAAGAATTTGGATAGAGATCAGAGAGTTTGGGAGGAAATCAATATGTCGTATCACTTTTTGCTGGATCTTGCGCTGATTCTGCTGAGCACGAAGATTCTGGGCCTCATTGCGCAGAAGTTTCAGATGCCGCAGGTCGTGGGCGCGCTGATCGCGGGCCTGATCCTCAGCCCCGCGGGCCTTGGCCTTCTTTCGGAAACGGAGTTCACCAAGCAGCTCAGCGAGCTTGGTGTCATCGTGCTGATGTTCTCCGCCGGTATGGGCACGGACGTCAACGAGCTCAAGCACAGCGGCAAGGCGGGATTCATGGTCGCGGTCCTTGGCGTGGTCGTGCCGTTCCTCATGGGCACGGCGCTTGCCTGGGGCGCGGATGAGCTCGGACTCATCGAGAGCACCGGCTTTATCGAAAACATCTTCATCGGCACCATCCTGACGGCCACGTCCGTGAGCATTACAGTCGAAACGCTCAAGGAGATGAAAAAGCTCGAGACCAAGGTTGGCAACACGATTCTGGCCGCTGCGCTCATCGACGATGTGCTCGGCCTGATCGCCCTGACGCTCGTTTGCAGCCTTGCCGGCGGTGACGAGAGCATCGGCATGGTGCTCCTCAAGATCGTGGGCTTTTTCGTCTTTGCCTTCGTGGTCGGCTTTGGCGCGAACCGCATCTTCTGCTGGATGCTCAAGCGTCAGCACGGTTGGGCCAGCCACAGAAACTCCGTGTTCGCCTTTGTCCTGTGCCTTGTGATGGCCTACTGCGCCGAGGAGTTTTTCGGCGTGGCTGATATCACGGGCGCTTACGCCGCGGGCCTTGCCGTCGCGTGCACGCCCAAGGGCACCTACATCCAGACGAAGTACAACCCCCTCGGGTATCTTCTGCTCACGCCGGTGTTCTTCGCGAGCATCGGTATCAATGTGCAGATCACGGGTCTGACGGGCGGCATAGTCGTCTTCTCGATTTTGCTGCTGCTTGTTTCGATCATCTCGAAGCTCCTCGGCTGCGGCCTTGGCGCCAAGGCGTGCCAGTTCACCACGCGCGAGAGCATCCAGGTCGGCGTGGGCATGGCCTGCCGCGGCGAAGTCGCGCTGATCGTCGCCAACCGCGGCCTTTCGATGGGTGTGCTGTCGCCCGCGATGATGACGCCGGTCGTCATCACGGTCGTATGCGGCACGATCCTGACGCCGATTCTGCTTAAGCTGTCCTTCCGCGGCCATCAGGAGACGGAGCTGGTGCAGAACAACATCGCAGACCGCATGGCCAAGCACCGGCAGCTCGATATCATCACGCAGCAGCTTTTGCAGCAGGATGAACAGATGATGAAAAAGAACTGAGCGCAGCGCAATGAAATAAAAAGAGCTTTCTCCTGAAAATCGGAGAAAGCTTTTTTGTTGATTGACGCTTTAGGCTGTCGCCTTTTCCCGCGCGGCGCACTCGCGCAGGATGCGGCAAAGTGCGTTCACGTCCTCTTCCCGCGTCGCCCAGCTTGTGGCAAAGCGGATGATGCTGTGCGTCTCGTCATATTGCTCCCAGACGGAGAAGTCCACGCGCTCAGCGAGCTCTTTGCGCTGCTGCTCACTGACGATGCAGAAGCTCTGGTTCGTCGGGGAGGGGAAACAGGGCAAATAGCCGTTTTCCGCCATCGCGCGGCGGATAGCGTCGGCGTAGCGAACGGCGTCTGCGCCGATGCGCTCGTAGAGCCCATCAGTAAAGAGCGTGTCGAACTGGATGCCGAGCAGGCGTCCCTTGGCGAGCAGTGCGCCGTGCTGCTTGATGATGGTGAAAAAGTGTGGAATGAGCCCCGGCTGGGGAATGACGACCGCCTCGCCGAGCAGCGCGCCGCATTTCGTGCCGCCGATGTAGAAAATGTCGCACAGCGCGGCAAGGTCGCGCAGTGTCACGTCGTTTTCAGGATAGGCGAGCGCGTAGGCAAGGCGCGCGCCGTCAATATAGAGCGGCAGGCGCTTTTCGCGGCAGAGCGCGCTGATGGCCGCAAGCTCCTTTCTGGAATAGAGCGTACCGTACTCCGTCGGCTGGGAGAGGTAGACCATTCCGGGCATGACCGTGTGGTCGCGGTTCGCGTCGTCCTCGTACTGATCAAGCAGTGCGCGGATTTGGGATGCGGTGATCTTGCCGTTCTCCTGCGGCAGCGTGAGCACCTTGTGCCCGCCGAACTCGATGGCGCCGGCCTCGTGCACGCTGATGTGCCCCGTGTCCGCGGCGATCACACCCTCGTAAGAGCGCAGCAGCGCGTCGATGACGGTCGCGTTCGTCTGTGTGCCGCCAACAAGGAAGTGAATCTCCGCGTTCGGCGCGCCGCAAGCGGCGCGGATCTTCTCGCGCGCGGATTCACAGTATTCATCCGTGCCGTAACCGGCGGCCTGCGCAAAATTCGTTTCGCACAGGCGCTGCAGGATGGCGGGATGCGCGCCCTCAAGATAGTCGCAGGAAAAAGAAAGACGATGCTCCATGAAAAAAGACCTCGTTTCAAAAACAGGATTGACGGTTTCTGACTGCTATTGTAGAATAAGAGAAAACATGACGCAAACGGTTATTTGAAATGAAAAACATGATATAAAATCATGGATAGGAGGGCGTATGGAAGCGGTCAAATGCGAGGCATTCCTTGCCGCGGCGGAGCTCGGCAGCCTGACGGCCACGGCGGAGCTTTTGGGCTACACGCAGTCGGGCGTGACGCGCATGATCGGCACGCTGGAAGAAGAGCTCGGCTTTCCGCTGTTTCTTCGCAGCAAAAAGGGCGTGCAGCTCACGGAAAACGGAAAGCTCATGCTGCCGCTGCTGCGCGAGGTCGTGCGCGCGCACCACAACGCCGAGCAGCTCAGCGCGGAGATCGGCGGCGTGTCAAAGGGCTCGCTGACGATCGGCTGCTATTACAGCATTTCGGCCCTGTGGATGCCAGAGATCCTAACGGCGTTCCGCGCCCGCTATCCGGGCGTGACCGTGCGCATGCAGGAGGGCGGCAACCTCGAGATGGCGCGCTGGCTGAACGAGCGCTCGGTCGACTGCTGCTTCGGCGCACAGATGCACGGCGATAAGTACGACTGGCTGCCTGTCTTTCGTGACGAGCTCGTCGCGTGGCTGCCGCGCGGGCACGAGTTGGCAGAGGCGGATGCCTTTCCGCTTATGCGCTTGCAGAACGAGCCGTTCATCCACACCTCGCCCAATCACGACACCGATCAGGACCGCCTGCTCGAGCAGCACGACCTGCACCCGCAGACCTGCTTTACGACGCGCGACGGCTTCACGACCTACAACATGGTCGAGGCGGGGCTCGGCGTCAGCTTCAACCAGCGGCTGATTTCGCGCAAGTGGAGCGGCACGGTGGCGGAGGTCCCGTTCGACCCGCCGCAGTTCGTCACGCTCGGCATCTCCGTCCCGTCGCTCAAAGAGGCCTCGCCCGCAGCGAAAAAGTTCATTGCCTGCGCCATCGAGACCGTCACGGGCGGGAAGTAAAGCCTTTGATAAGAAAAACGCTTCGCAGAACTTTTGCGAAGCGTTTTTTGCCCAAAAGCCGTTTATTTGAGCTCGGCGGTGAAGGCAATCTTCCCGTCGTCCACGATGGCGCGGATGGAGCCGTGGTGCCCCTCGGCGATCGAGCGCGCGATCGAAAGGCCGATGGCAGAGCCACAGCGGGCACGTGCCGGGAATCTTGACCTCCATCAGCACATCGCCGCAGGGCAGCGCGATGGGTGCACCGTGGTTGCCGAGGCGGGGGTCGACATCCGTGTCGCGCCACCGTAAGTTCGTGTCGAACGTGATGCGGAGCTGCGGATCGTCAATGCCCGTAAAGGCGAGCCGGTCGTAGCCAATAAAGACCTTGGGAACGGTGTGATAAAACGACTGAAATAGCCGATCTCGCGTCCGATCTGGCCAAAGTTTTCACTCGGCAGCTCGCCGGAGAGAAACGGCTCCACGTTCTGGATGCCCGTTGTGATGCGCCGCTTGTAGACGACGCCGTCGAACTTCTTCTTGAGCTCGACGAAGACCTTGCCGTCCTCCTGCGGCACGCCGTAGCTGCGCACGCGCAGCTTTTCCTTATAGACGGGCTTTTCGAGCGACGCGCGAATTAGGCGGTAGTCGTCGGTATCATAATAAATGTTGCAGATGGTGTACTCGCCGTACGCGTCCTTTTTCATGTAGGGTGTCATCCGCTCCAATAAAAAACGCTGCTGGGAAAGGGTCAGGCAGTATTTCTTTTCATATCGTTCAAAACAGCATTGGATCGCCATGGTGTCGAACCTCCTTTGTGAGCCCCAGTATGAACGCGCAACCTAAAGGTAACCTAAAGGTAAAATATTCGTTTTCTTTAGGTAACTTTTAGGCAAAGCGTGTATGCTGTCCCCATCCTCAAAGGAGCGGGCGCACGGTGCGAAAAAAGCACGCGCCCCGCTCCCGAAGGGGAAGAAACGATCAGAAATCATTGAGGAGATATATGTTATGAAAAAAATACTGCCTTTCCTGTGTGCGTCGGCGCTGGCGCTGTCACTCATGGCCTGCGCCGGTACGATAAATAATAGTACGGCGGACACGGCAAGCAATGTGACCTTTACCTTTACAGAAAGCGGCGTGACCGCTGCGGGCGAGACGGACACGGGCTACGAGATCGACGGCACGGCGCTCACCATCACGTCGAGCGGCACTTACACCGTCTCGGGCAGCTGCGCGGACGGCTCCATCAAGGTGAAAAAGGGTACGACCGGCGTGACGCTGGTGCTGGACGGCCTGACACTTACGAGTGAGAACACCGCCGCCATCACCTGCGGCAAGTCGAGCGAGGTGACCGTCTTTGTTTCCAACGGTACGGAAAATTCCCTGAGCGATACCGAGCAGAACAATGACGACAACTACCCCGAAAACGAAAATGCCGAAAACGCCGTCATTAAGTGCAAGGACGGCTCGACCGTCACCCTCTGCGGCGATGGCGAGCTCACCGTCACGGCCAACGGCAAAAACGGCATCAAATCCAGTGTGACGACGGACGAGGACGGCGAAGCGTTGCTGACCATCCGCGATTTGACACTGAATATCGACGCGCCCATCAACGACGCCATCAACGCCGAGCAGCTTTTGAATGTTGAGAGCGGTACGCTGACCATCGACGCCGCGGATGGCGCCATTCACTGCGACTTGGTGCTGAACATCGGTGCGGACGGCACGGACGGCCCCACGATCGACATCACGAATTGCTACGAGGGCCTTGAGGGCGCGGAGCTGAACGTTTGCTCCGGTGATATTACGATCAACGTCTCGGACGACTGCCTGAATGCGGCAAATTCCGACCTGACGGACTATGACTTCACGATGACGATCTCCGGCGGCACGATCGACACCTATACCTCCGGCGGCGACGGCTTTGACTCCAACGGTGAGCTGACCATCACTGGTGGTACAGTCGTTGTGTGGACGGCCAACACGGCGGACAACGAGCCGCTGGATGCCGACGGCACCATCACCGTCTCGGGCGGCGCGGTGCTCGCCGCGGGCGGCAGCAGCGGCATGGGCATGAACTTGGAGGCCGCGCAGCCCTGCGTCATTTACGGCTCAACGGGCTTTGGCGGCATGCCGGGCAGTACGCAGAGCTGCCTGATCGCCGCGGACGCGGATTTCACGATCGAGGACGCCGACGGCAATGCCGTGTACAGCGGCACAACCAGATGCGGTGCGAACTTCATCCTCTTCTCGTCTGCCGATGTGGTGGCGGACAGTGCGTATACCCTCAAGGCGGGCGACAGCTTCACCGAGGGGACCGCGCAGAGAGGGACGGTTTCCACCGGCATGGGCGTGGGCGGCGGCTTCCCCGGCGGCGGACAGAAGCCAGACGGTGAACTGCCCGAGGGCTTTGACGGTCAGATGCCAAACGGCGAGAAGCCAGAGTTTCCCGACGGGGAAGTGCCCGAAATGCCCAGCGGCGAGCGCCTCACACCGCCCAGCGGGCAGGGAAGCCCCGCTGACGGCAACGCCCCAGCGGGCGACAGTACCTCCGATACCACTCCAACTGCCTAATGGCAGAGATAAAGAAAAGCAGACGGCTCGCTGAACTGCACCCCATTTGTTAGACAGTATGGTATACTATCTAACAAGTGGGGTGT
>ENA-UOJM01002416-UOJM01002416.1-human-gut-metagenome-genome-assembly--contig:-P116-NODE-2416-length-13286-cov-3.638349_pt1 | contig 13286 bp, 6 predicted proteins | sample MGYA00242349_ERZ723896 | MGnify/ENA metagenome assembly ERZ723896 | reverse complement strand
AAATGAGCCTGACGACGACAAAGCTTTTGCTTTTGTTAAAGCTGATTTACCGGGATAAAATCATGGGCGAGGGACTGCATGCAACGGTGACGACCCTGGCGGAAATCCGGGAATACGGCAGAAATACCGGACTGCTTCCGGGAAAATTGAACGCACAGGACTGGCAGGCTGCGCTAAATCTGATGAAAACCCACCAGATGATCGAGCTGCCGGGGGCGATTTTGAACGTAGAGGATCAGACGCCGATCTATATTTACGGTACGGTGAATATTTTCTGCTCGTCCTTGGCAATCAACGAGCTGGTACAGCGTTATCGGGATGACGCAGAAGAAAAAACGACGGAAGGAGAAGAGGAACGTGAAACAGGCGAAGAAGATCTTTACCCGGATGTGTCTGAATAACTGGGGCGGAATCAACCATAAAATTCTGGAATTTCACGAATATGTGAACCTGTTTTCCGGCAAGAGCGGCTCGGGAAAATCCACGGTTATGGATGCGATCCAGGTGATTTTATACGGCAGCTTTTCTCCGAGTTTTTTAAATAAAGCGGCGGACGACGCCAAAAACAGACGAAGCGTGTTGAGCTATCTGCGCGGTGAACAAAAGGACGGCACGGCAAACCGCGAAGGACAGGATTTCTGCTCCCAGATCGTCCTGGAGCTGCAGGATACCGGGACAAAGCAGTATGTCTGCATGGGAATTGCTTTTGAAGTACGGAAAAACGATTCTGAAATACGAAAGTTCGTTTATTTCAGTCATCTCGGGAAAATGCCGGAGGGCGGGTATCTGACGGCAGAGGGCTATCCTTATTCGAACCAGGAGATCCGGGCACTGACAGAGACGCGGATGAAGGAGACGGCAAAAGGCGGCAGGGCAGAGTTAAACCGCATTTATCCGTCCCGGGAGGCGTATATCAGCACGCTGTATGACCAGATCCTCGGCTACATTGACGGGAATCGTTTTATGACCATGGAAAAAAGTGCGATCGCGCTGAAAATGTCCAACGGGACGGGACAGTTTATCCGGGATTACATGTTCCCAAAAAGCGAGGGAGACACCATTGACACGAGCAGCGACCAGCTGGGCGCTTACCGGGACATCAAAGAAACGATCGACGTGCTGGAAAACAAGATCGGAATGCTTAAAAAAGTGCGGGAAACCGGACAAAAGCTGACGATGACGCGCGCAGATATCGTAAAGCAGCAGGCGGTGATCCGCTGTATCGACATTGAGGATTTGAAGAACCGGATCGACGCCCTTTTACAGGATCAGGATCGGACACAGGAGCGTTTGCGGGAGCTTCGGCAGCAGGAAGAAGAGCTGGAAGCCCTGTCTGCCCAGCTGGAAAACGAGCTGATTCTTGTCAGTGCGGACTTAAAGAGCAGCGACCTTGGCAGCCGTCAGGAGCGTCTGGAAGAGCTGGAAAAAAGAAGCCGGATGCTGGCGGATAACGCGGCACAGTGGCGCAAAATCCTGCAGGGACTGCGGCGATGGGAGAGCGACGAGATCGTTGCGGACTATATCAGCAACCGGCTGCTGAATTTGATTGGCGCATTTTGCACCGGACCGGTGACACAGGCGCAGTGTCTGGAGCTGCGCAGCCGTCTGGAAGAGGAACGCCAGAATATCGAGGAAGAGTACGAAAACTATCACGAGCAGGAGCGGCAGCTGTCCAAAGACCTGAAGGAAAAGCAAAAGCTTCTGGACGATATGAAAAACAACCGCAAATCCTATCCGGAGGTGCTGACAAAGGCCCGGGCTGCCCTGGAGCAGAAGCTTTCTGCACTGTATGGAAGAACAATCAAGGTGTGGATTTTTGCAGACCTGTTCGATGTTGAGGATGAGGAATGGAAAAATGCGGTAGAAGGACGTCTGGGACGTCTGAAGCTGAGCCTGATTACAGAGCCGAAGGTCGCGGCGGATGCAGCAAAAGCCTTCCGGGAGATGGGGCAGTTTGAGGAAATCGATCTGATTCATTCTGAGGCGGTCACAAAGAGCAATCCGAGGGCGGAGGAGGGTTCGTTATACGAGGCTGTGCGGGCGGTCGAGCCCTTTGCAGACAGCTGCTTAAAACGCTATCTGGGACGGATTATGAAATGCCGCACGGTGGAGGAGCTGCGAAGCGCCAAAGACGGTGTGACGCCGGACTGTTATTCCTACAGTAATTTTATTTTCCGGCATCTGAAAAAACGGGATTATACCGTCGGTGCGTGCATCGGAAGCAAGGTTTCCCGCGCACGGCAGCAGGACTATGAAGTAGATGCGCAGCGTCTGAAAAAAGAGCTGGAAGAAGCAAAGCGCATGGCGGACGGTCTGAAGGCGGTCCGGGAGATGGAGAGCCTGAAAGAAGAGCCGGCGTATCTGGAAAGCCTTTCTCGGGCAGCACAGGAGCTGGAAGCCGTGCTTTTGGAAACGCAGGAGACGAAAGCAACCATCGAAGGTCTGCGGATGGGTGCATATAAGGAGCTGGAAGAAAAAGAAGCAGAGCTTCGCAAAAAACGCAGCGAGCTGAAAAAGAGAATATCCGGTATGCAGAACGAAATTGCACAGCAGACCGGTAATCAGGAGCGCATCCGCACGGAGCTGCAGTCCAAAAACGCAGCATTAAAGGAGGCGTCTGTCGGTTATACACAGCAGCCGGAGATCACCGCAATGGTGCAGGAGGCGCTGTCCAAACGATCCTCCGGCGCGGTCAGGGCCCAGAAAAATGCGGAGATAGAAGTACTTTGTGAAAAGGAGCAGGAGCAGACAGAAGAGCTGTCCCGGGCAAGAAACGCCTATATCCTGCAGTATCCCTCCAGCGGATTTTCCGGCTCGGAGAAATCCAATGAGGGTTATGAGCAGCTGCTTTCCCAGTATGAGACAGATTTTGAGCCCCAGTATCGGACAGAGTTTGAAAAACAATGCGATTTCATTTACCGCAGCCTGCGGGAGAATGTGATCGCAACGATTCACGGCGACATTAAGGCGGCAAAGCGGCACGCTGCGGAGATCAACCGCCTGTTGAAAAAGACGAACTTCTCTGATAGTATTTACCAGATTAAAATCGAGCCTGCCTACAATGAAAACGGTCAGTTTTACGACATGCTCATGGCACCGGAGTTAGACAGCAAGAACCTGGACAATGACGGCTTCGAGGGGCAGCTGTCCCTTGGAGAGGACAGCTTTTATCAGAAATACGAAGCAAAGATCAGGCTGCTGACAGACAAGTTCATGCCGGTAAAGGACGACGATGAGCGGGTGCTGGAGCAGCACCGCCGGGAAATGGAGCAGTATGCGGATTACCGCAATTATCTGTCCTTTTCCATGTATGAGCAGGTTACGGATGCAGACGGAAACGTGATCCGTGAGAATTTCGTGGACGACATGGCAGGCCGCGATTCCGGCGGTGAGGGTCAGAATCCGAAATACGTCGCACTGCTTGCCGGTTTTGCGATGCTTTACATGCAGCAGACCAACCGCGACAGTCGAATTAAGCTGGTGCTTCTGGACGAGGCCTTTTCCAAAATGGACCAGGAGAGAAGTGCGGTCTGCTTAAAATATGCCCGGCAGATGGATCTTCAGCTGATTGTCTGCGTGCCTGACGAACGCTTACAGTCCCTGATCCGCAACGTGGACTGTGTGTATGGCTTCCGCCGCCACAAAAACCAGATCTCAATGATGCATATCGATAAGGGAAATTATCTGGAGCTGTTGGAAGGCGTAGAATAGAGTACAAGATTGCCCCGGGCAGCGGTGACACGATCGCCAGCCCGGGGCATTTTTTCCACGCAGCTGCAGACTGCGAGTTTCACTGTTTATTCTACCGCACTGAAGAAGATCCACGTTCCGGGAGCAACTTCATGTTTCTGACCGGCAATCGTGATGACTGCATCAACCGGCGTTTCAATTTCGTATCTCCATTGATCGCCCTGCAGTTTCCAGTCGGAACGGATCAGACCATGGCGGGAGCGATAGGAGCAGGAAAGCCAGCCGAGGCGTTTGTCGGGAAGCGGAGAGACAGAAATCTTTTCATAGGCGGGATAGCCGTCAAGCGGACGGATTCCGGCGGCGTTTCCATATACCCAGTCAGCGACTGCGCCGTAAGCGTAATGATTATAGGAATTCATGTCGCGGGTCCAGAAATCGCCGTTTTCCATAATACCGTCCCAGTGCTCCCAGATAGTCGTTGCGCCTTTTGTGATCGGATAAAGCCAGGAAGGATAGTTTTCCCGCAGCAAAAGTGACCAGGCGAGGGAGACATAGCCGTAGTCCGAAAGTACATGGAGCAGGTAAGGCGTTCCGACAAAGCCGGTTTTTAACTGCACACCGGCGTCTGTAACGAGCTTTGCAAGCTGATCTGCTGCAGCCTGACAGTCTTTTGCCAGGTGGAAATGGGCGGCGAGGATGCATTCGGTCTGCGTGTGGTAAACCGGCCAGGTTTCCTGGAAAGCGGCAACGATATTTTTATAGAGCGTCTCATATTCCGAAACATCTTCGCCAAGCACGTTACCGGCTTTCATGACCAGCTCCGTGGAATGCGCATAAAAAGCAGAAGCGATTAAGTCTTCGTCAGAAGAACCTTTGTAGCTGCCGGACGGTGCATCCAGACCGAGCCAGTCGCCGTAGTGTTCTCCTCCGGTCCAGAGGTTTTTGGTCGTGGTGGAGGAGGTGATATAGCCCACCCATTTTTTCATACTGTTAAACTGGCTACGCAGAATGTTTGCATCGCCGAATGCCAGATAAAGTTCCCACGGGCAGACACAGGCTGCGTCGCCCCAGGCTGCGCTGCTCTTTTGATTTTCGAGTATGGCAGGAATGACGTGGTCTACATGACCGTCCGGATACTGGTCTGCGGCAAGATCCGAAAGCCATTTGCGGTAAAATGCTTCCGTATCGAAATTGTAGCAGGCGGTACGGATAAATACCTGCGCATCGCCTGTCCAGCCGAGACGTTCATCGCGCTGCGGGCAGTCGGTCGGGACATCGACAAAGTTGCCTTTCTGTCCCCAGATGATATTGTCGAACAGCTTATTTAACAGCGGATTTGAACTGGAAAGAAAACCGGTGCGTTGCAGGTCGGAGCAGACGACAACTGCGGTAAAAATGTCCGGACGTACTGCATCCGCTCCGCCGGGAAAGTGATCGACACGGATATAGCGGAAGCCAAAGAAGGTCAGCTTCGGATGCCAGGTCTGGAATCCTTCTTTACAGAAATATAAAAATTTCGCTTTGGCAGCGCGATAGTTTTCTGTATAAAAGTTTCCGTGTTTGTCAAGAACTTCCGCATGGGAAAGCTCAACACAGTCGCCTGCGTGGGCGTCTAAAGAAACTTCGACATAACCGGTAATTTCCTGACCGAAATCGATGACAGTTTCCCCGGCGGGCGTAGTGAAGATCCGCGCAGGCATGATACGCTCCTGTTCGGTAATTTTTTCGCCCTGTTGGGCAATCAGCGTATCGGACGGACCGTCAAATTCCTCGATTGCAATTGGAGCGGAGGAAGGATCAAATGCCGCGTCGTAGGTCTCGCCATCATAAATTTCACTGAAACGGACATTGCTTTCATATGCCGACCAGTCTGCTCCGGTCGGGAGAAGCTGCGTGTTGCCGTCTGTATAGGTAATCGTCAAAAGTGCGATCAGTCCGGCTGAAATCTGTGCTTTTTGCTGACGGTGCGCTTCATCGGGCCAGGCAAGCGGACTGCGGTACCAACCTTTTCCGACGAGGATGGAAAGTTCGTTTTCCGAAGAAAGGAGCTCGGTAACATCATAGGTCTGCACCTGCAGACGGTGGCGATAGGATGTCCAGCCGGGAGCAAGGACGAAATCGCCGATGCGTTTTCCATTTAAAGATGCTTCATAAACTCCCATTGCTGTAACAGAAAGTGTTGCGTGCGCAACAGAAGATAACGACTGATTGGGAGAAGAAAAAAGAGAAAACTGTTTGGAATAGACCGGGCAGACGTCCCCTGTTGTCTGTGCCGGACGAATCCATTTTGCGTTTGGAATCATAAACATACCCTCCTTGTTTTGGTTCGTATTGACTTTTATGATAACAGATAGTAGCCTAAAGAAAAGCACCTGATTTTGACTGAAAATGGGGGTGAACTTGTCTTTATGTTCCGAGGGGAGATTGCAGAATTCCAGTTCTATCAGAACAGGAAAGCGGAAAAACTCATTATGATGCCGTTTAGTCAGGAGTATCTTGAAATGCACCGCCATAATTTTTATGAGCTGGCATACATCACGGGTGGGACAGCGGAGCATACGCTGGAAAACGAAGGGAAAACCATTTCTGCAGGCGATTATTTTTTTGTGGATTACGGCTGTCTCCATGGATTTCAGAACTGTAAAAATCTGACGCTGATCAACTGTCTGTTTTTGCCGGAGACGGTGGATGAAACACTGCAGGGCTGCCGGAGTTTTTCCCAGCTGTTGCAGGGCTGTCTGTTAAAATATTACCGGATGTCACTTGGGCAGGCGAAGTTTGCCAGAGTGTTTCACGACCGGGATGGACAGGTAGGGCAGCTGATGCAGGAAATGCTTCTGGAATATCAGGAGCAAAAAGTCGGATGTTATCCGCTGCTTCGGTTCAAGCTTCTGGAAATCCTGCTTCTGACGCTGCGCGGGCTGATCGAACCGGAAAACGAACGCCCCTACAGTACGTCTGTGCAGGAGGTGCTGGAATATGTAAACGGGAACTATCAGGACAGCCTGACGCTGGGAACATTCTGTGAGCAGAAGCATTACAGCGTTGCCTATATCAGCAGGCGGTTTAAGCAGGAAACCGGGGTGACGCTGCGCGAATATGTCCAGAATGTCCGCATCGAAAAAAGCTGCGAACTGTTGGAAGACAGTGATCTGAGGGTGGTGGAGATCGCCCGCAGAGTCGGCTATGAAGACATAAAATTTTTTAATCAGATTTTTAAGCGGCGGATGCAGATATCCCCGCGGGAATACCGGAAAATCTGCATGAACCGTGCAGCAGACGGATAAAAGATATGGAGCAGAAATATCTGAAAGCAGAGGAAACCAATTCAAAACAGGAGGAAGTATGGAACCGAAGGTAAGCATTATTGTTCCTATATACAATGCACAGGAATATTTGAAACGCTGTGTGGACAGCATTTTAAGTCAGGATTACCGCGACTTTGAGCTGCTTTTGATGGATGACGGCAGTAAGGATGCATCCGGCGAAATCTGCGACGCCTATGCACAGCAGGATGGCCGCGTGCGCGTAATCCATAAAGAAAATTCCGGCGTGTCGGATACGAGAAATCAGGCACTGGAGCTGGCGCGGGGAACGTTTCTTCAGTTTTTGGACAGCGACGACTGGATCGTGCCGGAGGCGACAAGGCTTCTGGTGCGTTCGATGGAGGAATATAACTGCGACATGGTCATTTCCGACTTTTACCGGGTTTCCGGGGAAAGGCTGGCGCAGAAGGGCGACATCGAAGAGGACAAGGTGATGAGCCGTCAGGAGTTTGCTTCCTATATGATTGAAAATCCGGCGGATTTTTATTACGGCGTACTCTGGAACAAAATGTACCGCAGGAGCATCATCGAAGAATATCATATCCGGATGGATACCTCCATCAGCTGGTGTGAGGACTTTTTGTTTAATCTGGAATATATCCGCCATGCGGAGAGCTTTTTTGCCCTGCAGGTGCCGATTTATTATTATCTGAAGCGCCGCGGCAGCCTGGTCAGCCAGGGAGCGAGCATCACGAATACGGTGCGGATGAAGAGCAACATTTTCGAGTATTATAACGAGTTTTATAAAGACGTTTACGAGGATAAGGATTATGCCGATATCCGGCTGCAGGTCTACAGCTTTTTATGGGCTGCGGCAAAGGACGGCGGCGTACTTCCGGGAAGCAAGAAGCTGGGGGAAGAGCGCAGGCGGATTACCCGGGAAGAAGTGGAAGGAAACGGCGCAGTGATCGGGCAGTACCGGTTCCGCAGGCTGTATGAATATGAGCTGGATCTGGCGGCGCAGAAAAATATGCTGACGTTGGATGAGGCGCTTTTGCTGTGTGCCCTCGCCCAGTGCAGCGCCTGCTACAGCGCACGCAGGCTCGGGGAAATCGCCGGAGTCGGACAGCCGAGGCTGTTTCTTGCGATGCAGAAGCTGGAACGCAAAAAGCTGATCGCGCCGGAAAAGCCGGTTAAGGAAAAGAGTGCAAAGGAAAAGCCCGCCGACAGGATAGAAAGCACAGCGGAGAAAAAAGAGCGCACGGCGGACAAAAAGGAAAAAAGCAGCGAAAAGAAAGAAAAGAACCGCTTGCTCCTGACAGAGGAAGGCAGGAAGCTTTCCGGAGAGCTGCTGCGCGTGGAAAAAGACCTCTACAGCGTCTGCATGGAAGGTATTTCGGACGAGGAACAGAAGCGGATGGAAAAGCTGATGGGCAAAATTCAGGAAAACATGATTCGATTCATGGTGAAAGAAGTGCCGGAGGACGAACCGGGTTTGGAGACAGAGGAAGCGGGTGAACGGAAACAATAATCTTGCGCAGTTTACGCGTCTGGTTTATGATAAGGATAAATCATGAATTAAAGTGAGGAATATTATGAATCTGCCGTCCGCGTTTTTGACGCGCATGCAGGAAATGCTGGGAGAGGAATACGAAGCATTTCTGCAGAGCTATGAATCCGGTCATTATCAGTCGCTGCGGCTCAATCCGCGCAAAACGGACCGGGAGGAATTTATGGAAAAATCGCCGTTTCATCTGACGCCGGTTGCATGGGAGAAAAACGGTTTTTATTACAGCGAAGAGGATACACCGGGCAAGCACCCGTATCACGAGGCTGGTGTTTATTATATTCAGGAAGCGAGCGCGATGGCGCCTGTCGGATATCTGGACGTACAGCCGGGGGATTATGTGCTGGATCTGTGCGCTGCCCCCGGCGGGAAAAGCACCCAGATCGGTGCTGCGATGCAGGGAAAAGGTATTTTAGTCTGCAATGAGATCCATCCGGCGCGGGCAAAAATTCTTTCGGAAAATGTGGAGCGGATGGGACTGACCAATGCAGTTGTGACGAACGAAAGCCCGGAGCGACTGTCCGCTTATTTCCCTGAATATTTCGATAAAATTTTGGTGGACGCCCCCTGCTCCGGTGAGGGGATGTTCCGAAAGCACGAGGAAGCCTGCAGCGAATGGAGTCCCGAAAACGTGGAGCTGTGTGCAAAGCGGCAGGACAGCGTGCTGGATGAAGCTGCCGCAATGCTGAAAAAAGGCGGCAGGCTGGTATATTCGACCTGTACGTTTGCGCTGCAGGAGGATGAAGGCAGTGTTGCACGATTCCTTTTGCGGCATCCGGAATTTTCCATAAAAGAGACGCACCGTTATGACGGCATGGAGTCGGGCAGACCGGACTGGGCGGGAACCGAGCCCGTCCCGGACGGAATGGAAAAGACCATTCGTCTCTGGCCCCATAAGCTGCATGGAGAAGGACATTTTCTGGCGGTGCTTGAAAAAACAGGGGAAGTGCCGGAGGGATACCGGGCGCGCAGCCTGTATGGAATCCAGAAAGGAATTGCGCCCAAGGATTTTGCTGCATGGAAAGAATTTGAACGAGAAAGCCTGAAGAAGCAGTTTGATGGAATCTTTTTATTGTTCGGCGACCAGCTTTATCTTGCACCAAAGGACATGCCGGCTTTAAAAGGCTTAAAGGTGCTGCGTCCGGGACTGCATCTGGGCACGATGAAAAAAGGGCGGTTTGAACCGGCACATGCGCTGGCACTTTCGCTTTCGCCCAAAGATGCAGTGCATTGCTGCAACCTTTCCGGTGACAGCCAGGAGGCAAGGCAGTGGATCAACGGCATGACGCTTTCCAAAGACGGGGAAAAGGGCTGGCAGCTGGTCTGCGTAGATGGATACAGCCTCGGCTGGGGAAAGCTGGCAGGCGGGATTTTAAAAAATCATTATCCCAAAGGGCTGCGAAAAACAATGTGACAGATGTGCTGTCTGTGCAACCCGCCGCAGGCGGAGCAGGACTCTGTTTTACATATGCAGGAACAAAAAAATGGAGGAAAACATTATGAGATTTACACTGGATTACGATCAGTACGCTGCCCTGGCAAGACAGACGGCAGCAGAGGGATGTGTTCTTTTAAAAAATGAGAAGGAGGCACTTCCGATCCGAAAAGGAGAGACAGTTTCCGTGTTTGGACGGATTGCCTTTACCTATTATAAGAGCGGAACCGGATCGGGCGGTATGGTAAATGCTCCCTATGTGACAAATATCCTGGATAGCTTAAAGGAATGCAAGGATATTTCTGTCAACGAAGAGCTGGAAGCGGTTTATCAGGACTGGATTCGGGAAAATCCCTTTGATATGGGAGAAGGCTGGGCGCAGGAGCCCTGGAGCCAGAAGGAAATGCCGGTCAGCGAGGCGCTTGCACAGAAAGCGGCAGCATCCTCTGACCTTGCTGTTGTTGTGCTGGGCAGAACAGCAGGCGAGGACATGGACAACAGCGCAGAGCCGGGAAGCTATCTGCTGACAGCAGAGGAAGAGGCGCTGATCAAAACCGTTTGTAGCGCATTTAAACGGACTGCCGTTGTGTTAAACGTCGGCAATATCATCGATATGAAATGGGTGGACCGCTACCAGCCCCAGGCAGTTTTGTATGTATGGCAGGGCGGTCAGGAGGGCGGACACGCGGCGGCAGATATCCTGACCGGCGCAGTGAACCCCTGTGGTAAGCTGAGCGATACGATCGCAGCAGATATTTCGGATTATCCGTCTACGGATAATTTTGGAGATGCTGTATGCAATGTGTATGCAGAGGATATTTACGTTGGCTACCGTTATTTTGAAACCTTTGCAAAGGAAAAAGTAAGCTATCCCTTCGGCTTTGGTCTGTCTTATACGGATTTTTCCGTGGAGGTTTTGAATACAAGAACGGACGGTACGAAAGCAGAACTTACCGTTTTGGTTAAAAACATCGGAAAGACTGCCGGAAAAGAAGTCGTGCAGGTGTATGTCTGCCCGCCTCAGGGAAAGCTTGGCAAGCCTGTCCGGAATCTAAACAGCTTTTACAAGACGCAGCTGCTTACGCCAGGAGAGGGGGAGGAGGTAAATCTCGTCGTTTCCCTGGAAAAGAGTGCATCCTATGATGACAGCGGCGTAACCGGGGAGAAATCCTGTTGGGTGCTGGAAGCTGGCGCCTATGGCATCTATGTCGGAACAGATGTCCGCAGCGCGAAAAAGGTTTGCGAGGTGCAGTTAGACGAGCTGTGCGTCATTTCCAGACTGGAAGAGGCGCTTGCACCGGTACAGCCATATGAGCGTCTGGTTCCGGTCGAAACGGGCAAAAAGGGCACAGACGGAGAGCCGGTTCTGGAAATCGGAAAACAGGCAGCGCCTCTGCGGAGCGTCGATCTGGCAGAAAGAATTCGGACAGAACGCCCGGAGGCAGAGGCCTGCATCGGCGATCAGGGCTGGAAGTTAGCGGATGTCTGTGATAAAAAGGTGACGCTGGAACAGTTTTTATCTCAGTTATCGGACGAAGATCTGGCATGCCTGGTCCGGGGAGAGGGCATGTGCTCTCCGAAGGCAACACCTGGCATTGCATCTGCATTCGGCGGTGTGACGGATTCCTTAAAGGCATTTGGAATCCCGGTTGCGGGCTGCTCGGATGGACCCTCCGGAATCCGTATGGACTGCGGAACCATCGCCTTTTCCCTGCCAAACGGCACACTGCTTGCCTGCACCTTTAATCCGGAGCTGGTGGAACAGCTTTATGAGATGGAAGGAATGGAGCTGCGCAAGAATCAGATTGACACGCTGCTGGGGCCCGGCATGAACATTCATCGCAATCCGTTAAACGGCAGAAACTTTGAATATTTTTCGGAAGACCCCTGTGTGGCAGGTACGATGGCTGCAGCTCAGTTAAAGGGCATGGGAAAATATGGTGGGACCGGAACGATTAAACACTTTGCGGGAAATAACCAGGAATTTAAGCGGCACGATGCAAACGGCGTTGTTTCCGAACGTGCGCTGCGCGAGATCTATTTAAAAGGCTTTGAAATCGCAGTAAAAGAAGGACATGCCTACAGCATTATGTCTACCTACGGACCGATCAACGGAATCTGGACAGCAGGCAACTACGACCTGCTGACGACGATTTTGCGGAAAGACTGGGGCTATCAGGGCGTGGTAATGACCGACTGGTGGGCGAAGATGAACGAGGAAGGCGAGGAAGGCTCCCAGAGCAATACGATTCCGATGGTGCGCGCTCAGAACGACGTTTACATGGTTGTTTCGGATTCTGCTTCGAACTCTGCAAATGACAACACGATGGAGGGCCTGGCAGATGGACGACTCACAAGAGGACAGCTGGTCAGAAATGCAAAGTATATCTGTCATTTTCTGATGCGTTCTCCGGTGATGAACCGTTTCTGTGATCGGGAATTTGATGTATGTGAAGAAATTAACAATCCGGCAAAGGATGCGATGGCAGGAAATTTGATCGCAAGCCAGAAAGTAGAAAAAGAGACAAAGCTCGATCTGACAAAGCTGAGCACCCAGAAGGGCGTGCGCGCCGGGTATCTGCTGGACGTCTCCAAAGCAGGCAGCTATCAGATGATTTTTAAAATGCATTCCGGAGAAAATCCGTTTGCGCAGCTGCCGGTTTCCATTTTTGTCAACGGCGTCCTGCAGCAGACGACGACCTTTAACGGAACCGACAACAAGATCATAGAGCGTGCGGTAACGATAAGCTTCCCGGAAAGCGGGGAAAACCAGCTGACGCTGTTCTTTGGCGAGAGCGGGGTCCGCATGGATGAAATCCTTCTGGTGCAGGAATAGAACGGCATACAGGGGCTTTGCGTACGGACTGGAGGAAACGTGAAGAAAGAGAAACAAAAAGACAGAGAGGATAGACAGATCTGCATTGTGTTCGCGACGACGCTTCTGGCGTGCGCGCTCCTTACCGGCTGTGGTGCTGCGAAGGAGGACAATCTTTCGCAGGGAATTGCGCTGGTGGAGCAGATGGACTATGAGGGCGCGCTGACCTGCTTCGAGGCGGCAGCCCTGAATAAAGAGGATATGCGTCAGGTTTACAGAGGGCAGGGGCTGGCTTACATGGGCATGACGGATTATGAGAATGCAGCGGCGAGCTTTGAAAAGGCGCTGGGGCAGAGCAGCCCGCGTCCGGATGCGATGGATTATGACATCAACTATTATCTGGCGACCGCCTATTATCGGAACGGACAGGTCGACAAAGCGATCCATGTTTATCAGGCTATCACGGATCTGAAGCCCGGGGAAAAGACCGCCTGGTACTTAAAAGGAACCATG